>JACLAA010004262.1_pt1 | contig 22612 bp, 14 predicted proteins | sample 8027891 | NCBI WGS metagenome assembly JACLAA01 (sample SAMN15724900, study PRJNA655200) | protist metagenome | isolation source: fluorescence activated cell sorting (FACS) single amplified genomes of... | place: Spain: Blaines Bay Microbial Observatory, Mediterranean Sea | collected 2016-01-19 | reverse complement strand
CTCCTCCTTCCTCTTTTTCGTTCCGCCAAAACGCGCCTCCTCCACCTGCGTAGTGGTGGTCCCGTCCCGCGCCTCCATCTGCTTCCGCAGCGCCTTGTCGATCTCCGCGCTCCGCCGCAGCGCCGCCTTGAACTCCTTCTCCGGCGCGCGCGAGCGCAAGACGCGGATGAACACGCCGCCCGGCGTGCGCCGCCTCGGCGGACCGCCGTCCCCGGGGTCGAAGTACACCAGGTCACTTTCCCGGGAACCACCTTCCTCCTCCCGGGGGTCACTTTCCCTTCCGGAATTATTGCTCATGTCGATGTCCTCGACCGTCTTCCGGACGTCGTCCTCGTGTCCGGACGTCCTTCTCGTCGCCGCGGTCGTCGTCGTCGTCGTCGTCGTCGTCGTTTTCCGCCGGTTCGCCGTCGTTCGTTTTTCGTTTTTCGTTTTTCTCCGCCGGCGGTCCGCCTCGAACGCGCGCTCCGTCTCGCGCAGCGCCCCCTCCGCGAGCGCCGCGCCGAACGCGCCGACGAGCAAACGCACGAGGTGTTTCTTGGGCTCGTCCACGCGTCGGCATATGCGCTCCGCCAACCGAACCTCCTCCGGTTCCAGAGGCACGAACGTGTGCTGGTCGCGCATCTCCTCGTCCGGAAACGAGGTGTTTCTCGAGGTGTTCCGCGAGGTGTTTCTCGAAACACCTCCAAGACCTCGGAAGTCCGCCGCCGCGACAGCGTCGGCTTCCTCGCCCGCCACCGCGTTCGCGTCCATCGCCAGCGCGTCCGGCGGCACCCTAACGCCCCGGTTCCCGTCCGGCGCGGCGACGCTCGGCGGTGCCGCGTTCGCCTGAGACGGCGCGCCGGCGCGTCCCGGGGTGGGCACCCCGCCGGTCTCGCGTCGCGCGGGCGAGGGCACGGGGGTCATGTCCTCGAAATCCACCAGGTCCTGGCTCATCCCCGGCTGGCTCATGTCGATGTCCTCCAGGACGTCGTCCTCGTCTTCCTCGAGGAGCGCCTCCACGTCCATGTTTCGCGGACGGGGAGGGGCTCAATGGGGGGGGGGAAGCGCAGCGCGCGCGGATTCGAAATGATGAATGAGATCGGATCGATCGATGAGACGACAACGTGGGCAGCTCTATTTTGATTTTCGTCGTCGAAAAAACGTTCGAGAGTACGTAACTAGCTACGTACGTGCGAGGGGAGGGGAGGCTCGTCCGAGCGGCGCGACGCGGCGTACGTATCGAGTCAAGCGAGTCGAGAGCGGAATCACGTCGCGACGAACGACAGGAAGAAATCGCCATCACAAAGAAAAGCGACGCTCAAACAAAACAACTCCTCGAAGAATCGCTTTTTAGTCCTCGAAACGCATTCTCAGTACTCCTCGCGCGTCTTGTGCGAGATCTCCTTCTTCATGGAGAGGAAGTCGGTGAACTCCTGCGCCGGGGGCTTGGAGAACGCGGTGTCCCTCCAGAGCTCGGGCGAAAGGAAGCCGTACGTCTTTTTCAGCGCGAAGTACGTCGCTTTCACGAAGTTGCCCAGAGTTTTGGTGGAGCCGGTGGTGGAGGTGAAGACATCCTTCACGCCCGCCATCGCGAGCACCTTCTTGGCGGTGATCGCGGCGACGATGCCAGCACCCTTGGGGGCGGGGATGAGGCGCACCGAGACGGAGCCGCACTTGCCCGTGATTTTGGTGGGGATCGTGTGCGGCGCGCCGATCTTACCGCCCCAGTACCCGCGCCGGACGGGCACCATGTTCAGTTTCGCCAGGATCATCGAGCCCTGGATGGAGTGCGCGACTTCCTTGCACGCCTTGACGCCCAGGCCGATGTGCCCGTTGGAGTCGCCGACGACCACGAAAGCCTTGAACCGCATGCGCTGGCCCGCGCTCGTTTGCTTCTGCACGGGCATGATCTTCATCACCTCGTCCGTCAGCGCGGGGCCGATGAAGTGCTCGACAATCTGGTACTCCTTGATGGGGATGGAGAACAGGTAGATGTGCTCCAGGGACTTGATCTTGCCCTGCTGCACCAGGCGGCCGAGCTTCGTGCAGGGGGTCCACTTGTCCTTGTCGTCGTCGCGCCCGCGGCCGCGGCCGCGGCCGCGGCCGCGGCCGCGGTCGCCGCGGCCGCGGTCGCCGCGGCCGCGGTCGCCGCGGTCGCCGCGGCCGAAGCCGCGGCCGAATCCGCCTCTGTCTCCTCCGCGATCAGCCATCGTGTTCGGTGGCGTGCGTTCTGCGACGGGACGACGAGTGAGGTCAGCGAGGGTCCCTGACGAAAAGAGAAACGAGTGTCCCTGACGACGGCGCGCTCGGTCGCGGAGGAGCTCTCGTGCTCCCGCCGGGCTTCGAGCCGCGCTCGCGCTTCCCGGAACGCGTTCCGCGTGAATGAAGAGAGGAAAAACCGACACACACGCGATGGTGTTCGCGAAACCCTAAACGACGCGTGACGCGCGACCGGTCCGGAGAGACGCGCGAGCGAGTCTCGAAGGCGGCGGACGAGGACGCGGTACGGTACCGCGTCTTTGCCGCGTATCCGCCGAGTCGCTCGCGCGCGTCTCGTCGCCCCGCGTCGCTCGAGTCGCGCCGCCCCGCGTCCCGCGTCGCGCGATGGCGTCGGGTGTGTTAGGGTCCCGCGCGCGGCGTCGAACCGCGAAGGCGCCGGGAGCCGCGCGACGCCGTCGATCGCGAGCCGCGGCGGCGGGACGCGCGGGTGTCGTCGGGAACCGCGACGATAGACGGTGAGGTGGGACGTACCGTCGAGGGTGGTCGACGCTCGTGCGTGAGTAAAAGGGCGCGCTGGCGGACGGGCACGGCGTGAAGAGCGATGATGATGATGAGGACGGTTTTCTTCGGAAGCGAAAAAAAGCGTGGGTCGATGGAACACGAGCAGCAGTGTCCATCGAGTCGCGAAAAAATACCCCCGACGTAATACCGTACGTGTTTTATTAGTCTGGTAAAAATGTGTGTACACATAAAAGCTTCGCGCGGCACTAGAACAGGTCGAACAGGTCCGCGCGGCCCTCAGCTCGTACGACGCGTTTTTCGCGCCCCGGACTCGCGAATCATCGTCACGCGAAACATCTGCATCGCTCGATTTCCGTTCGACGCTTCGCCTGTCACGGCGGCCTGAGCAGGGGCGACCCGCGCTTCCCCGAGAACCCCGCGACGAACATGCGCCCGATGTTGAGCGCGAGCCGCATGAAGTTGAAGTGCGCCATGGACGCCCACAGCGCGGCGGCGCCGCCCGCGCCGGACGCGCCCACGATCCCCATGGACGTCAGCACGTCGGCAGAGACGCGGCCGACGATCCCGAAAGCCTTCCCGACGGCACCCGATCCCGCGACGGCGGCGCCGAACGCGCCCCCGGCGTCGGCGACGCCCATCGCGGCGAGGCACGCGATGAGCGTGACGTACGCGAAGAGCGAGTTGGGAAGGTACCAGACGCTCATGAACCGCACGTCGCGCGCGGCGAGAAGACACCCCTCGCTCCCCATGGACGCGGTGTGGATGGCGAGCGCGAAGGACATGACGGGCGCGGCGGCGCGCATGATGGACGCCACCGTCGCCGAGTTGGTGAAGACGTGCGGCGCGAACGACGCGATGACGCAGCTCACCACCCCGTTGAACGCGCCGAGAACCGCCGCCGATACCAGGAGCAGCGCGCTCACCTTCACGGCTCGGTTCGTGCCGAGGCTCGGCGGCAGAAACGTCTGCGCCGCCTGCGACACGCCGTCGCCCATGACGGCGAAGAAGAAGTAAATCGCGGAGAGCACGCCGCTCGCCGCCGCGCACTCCGGGCCGATGCGCGTCACGCTCTGCACCAACCCGGCGACGAAGATGATCTTGATGGCGTTGAGGTAAAACACCGGGCCCGCGATTTTCAAAAACCGGAACGTCGTCGCGCCGTCCGGGACGTACAGAGGGAACGCACGCAGTGCGGCCCCCCCGTACGAACTTTCAGCGGACGACGTTTTATCGGACGTTTCACCGGACGAACTTCCGCGCGCGCCAGATTGCAGAAGCAGATAAACGAGCGCGACGCCCATGCTCGCCTGCGCGGCGACGGTGGCCCACGCCGCGCCGGCGATGCCCCAGCCCGCGGCGACGACCAGGAACACGTCCCCGGCGAGGTTCGCGACCGCCGCCACCGCCACCGCGAGCAGCGGCTGTTTCGGGGACTTGCACGCCAAAAACGCCGCCTGCGCGACGGCGACGATCATCGCCGCCGGCACGCCCCACAGCCGCGCGGAGGCGTAGCGCAACGCGGGGGGCACTGCCGCCGCCGAAGCGGGCCCCGCGAACGCGGCGATCACCGGTTCGGCGACGAGTCGCAACGCGATCGCGAGCGCGACGCCTGAGATGGACGCTAACGCCAAGCCGTCGGCGATGGTTTTCTCGCACGCGGCGTTCGCTTTTTTCGCATCACGCAGTAGCCGGTCGCGCGCGACGAGCGTCGTCGTCGCCGTCGCTAAACTCGACGCGATGAGGTACGCGGGGTAATCCACGAAGACGCCCCCGGGGGTCATCGCCGCGAGCTCCAGCGTCGACGCCGTTCCCACCACCGCGGTGTCCACCATGCTCAGCACGGGGCCGCACATCCAGATGGCCATCGTGGGGAGCGTGAACTTCACGAGCTCCTTGAACCCGTCGGACGCGTCGGACGCGTCGGACGCGTCGGACGCGTCGGGCTCCGGAAGCGGCGTGTCCGCGGCGGAGCTTCGGTCACATTCGAGTGCTGCGTTGCTCGAGTGCGTCGCGAGTGATTCGTCGTCGAGTGATTCGCGCGTCTCGGAACCCTCCGCGTTCGTGCCTTCCGCGGGAAGCCGCGAACGCGCGTCCTCGTCCCCGTCGTCCGCGGAGGACTCGGGCGCGGCGACCGCGATCGCGCGCGCGCGCAGGCGGCGACGGGCCGGGCCGGTCGCCGTGACGACGGAGAGCGCGCCGGGCGCCGCGCCGCGCCGGGCGGGCGCGGGGGTGGATGAGGCGTGTCGCACCCACCGCCGGCAGACGCAGTGCGCGCGCCGGCCCCGGCGCGGCGCGGGGGACGGGGCGTGCAGCCGGGGAGGCGCGAGCGTCGCGACGACGCTCGTGGCAACCGACATCGTGGCGTCGCTGTTTGTCGCGCCGGTGCGCGCGGCACGAAGTGTCCGAGGGTGTATCCACCATCGCGCGCTCGTGGCTCGCCACGTGCACGTGATCGTGTTTCGGGTTATTGGAGACTCGATCGGCGGTGTCCGTGGCGCCGTTTTGCCGCGAAAAAGAAAACGAGAGAGCACAGACCCGATCAGACGACGCGTGTCAGATGTCAGTAATCTCTACGTAGACTACAAAGTATTCCTACGACAGACGACGTCGCGACGCGTCGTCTCGATGAGATCCTAGCCCTTCGCGAACGCGGCGGTGATCGCCCTCGCCACCGCGTTGACCCTGGTTAAGATGCGTTCGCGGTCGTCCTCGTGGAGCCGCCGCGCGTGGCGCGCGGCGAACTTATCGGGGTGCCATCGCATGAGCGACGCGCGATACGCCGCTTTCCACGTTTTGACGTCTTCTTTCGTCGCGCCCTTCGCGGCTCTGCGCAGCGTCTCCGCCATGCGCGGCGGCCAGGGTACGCGCTCGTACGTCAGCGTGGGGTACGCGGAAGACGCGTCTTCTGACTCCAACGCCGCCCACCTCTCGTCGAAGTCGGCCCACTTCGCGTCCGACGACGCGGGCGACGCCTCCTTCGCCTTCGACGCCTTCGTCTTCGCTTTCGCGTTTTCGCGCTTCCGTTCCTTCTTCTCTCGCGCCTTCTCCTCGCGGCTCCCTCCCGGCGCGCGCGCCTCCTCTCTCGCCTCGTCCTCGCGCTCGACGCGCGCCCAGTGCTCCGCCTCAGCGAATTCGCGCGCCTCCCTCCGCCGCGTCTCCTCCGCGGACTCCGCGCCCTGGTACCCGCCGCCGCCGACGCCGAAAAGGCCGCGCGTGCCGGGACTCTGCGCCTCTTCGACCCACCTCGAGCCGTTCCACGTCGCGCCGGGCGGACCGGTGCGGTCGGGGAGCACGCCGTCGCTCGCCGCACGCGACGAGACGAGCCTGGCGTACCCGAGTCGGTCGAGCACGCGGTACCCGCGCGCGTGCGCCCACGACGCGCACAGCACCAGCGACGAGCCGATGAAGGCGCAGCGCGCGACGAACGCGTAGAGGCCGATTCCCTCAACCCCGAGAGGTGCGCTGAGCCTCAGCCTGATGACCAGGACCAGCGACACCGCGGCGGTCAACCCGAGCGCGGTGGTCGCGCGGCGCGACAACGTCTCGCCGCGACGCATCGTCGCGGTGCGCGGACCGGCGACACGCGCGCGTCGCCGAATGACCCGCGTCGAGCCGCGGGCCGCGGCAATGTCATCTCACGATGACGTTCCGAGGAAATCTCCATGCCTTTTTCGCGAAACGTCACCACGGCGGCGACATCGCCCCCGACTGCGCGTGTCAGAGGCCACTTCGCGCGCGCGTCCAGCCGGCGGTCCGGGGACCCGCGCGATGTTCTCCACGCGCAGGAGACGCCGCGCGCTCGTTCTGGTGGGCATAGGGTGCGTCGGCGTACCGCGGCGCGCGGCGCGTCCTCGGCGTCCGCGTGGATGCATTCAACGGCTCGACTTTTTCCCCTCCTCCACCGGGCACCCCCGAGGGGCGTCCCCACGTCACCGACGCGCTTGTCGATTTCAGCGCGCTTTCCCAGGGCGCTCACGCGTATCTTCCCTCCACTGCACCAAACGACGCACGCGCAGCGCGGGCGCGGCGCTGGCGTACGGCGCGCGCCTCGCGTACCTCGCCAGCCTCGAGGAGGACGAGGCGGGGGATGCCGAGCCGGAAACGGCCGCCGCCGAGGGGACCCCGGCGGTGGAAGGGACGGTCGCGGAGGCGCGGAACCCCCGGTCACTGTCACCCTCGAGACCGTCGCCGGTCTCAAAAACGCCGCCAGACACGCCGGAGAGTCGCGCTCCCGTCGCCGCGACGCGCGAGACGAACGACGACTCGCGCCGCTCGGCGGCGTCGACGTCTTCCGCCGCGAAACATCTCACGAGTGTTTCTCCGACAGTGTTTACGACGGGGGACGACGTCACGGTTCAACCCGTGACGTCGCCGCACCACTCACCGCCACCGTTCGGCGCGGCGTACGCGTCGTCCCCGCTCCCGTCGCGAAGAGCGACCGCGAAGCGCGACGCGAACACTGGAACACGTATCGAGGACGCGAGACGGGGAGGCGACGCCGCCGCCGCCGGGGCCGGGGCCCGAGGGGCGGCTTCGACTCGCGACGCTCGCGACGCGACTGGCGAACAGTCATCGCCTCGCGACGACGACGCGGCGTTCCAGGGGTACGCCTCTCCTGGATTCGTCTCGAGAGACGGAACGCGAACCGAAAATACCGGACGGTATTCCGAGTCGGATAAAACGCTCGTCGCTCGGTACGACGCCATGCAGACCGACTTCGAGCGCGAGACGCGCGGGTTCGCGATGGCTGAGGTGGACGACGCGAAACGGTGGTTCCACTTTGAAAATCCCCCCGGCGTGGGCGTCTGGCCTCTGCCGTACACGCAGCTCGGCTTGCCGAAGGACTGCACGCGGCTGGTGGTGCTGTCCCTGGTGGACGCGCCCGCGGTGGCCGCCGCGGGCGCGGCGTGCGCGCGCGAGATGGTGAAACTGCTCGGCCCGTGCGGCGCCGCCTGCTTCACCGTCCCGCGAAACGCCTACCACGTCTCGGTGTTTTTCCTGTCGCTGCCGACGGACCCGGTGGCGGACCCGCACTCGGCGCGCGCCGACGCCGACGCCGCCGACGCGGTTCCCAAACAAAACAAAAACGAAACGAGCGCTCTCAACGTCTCGCTCGCCTCGGCGCCGCTTCGGCGCATCGGCGGGCGGTTCCAGCCCGCGCACGAAGACGAGGCGCGCGCGGCGGAGACCGCCGCGTCTAAAACCGCCGCGTCTAAAAACGCGTCTAAAAACGACGATGTCGTTTCGTTAGAGGTGGACCGCGTCGCGCTGGTGAAAAGCGGCGCTTTGCTGTTGCTGTTCCGCGACCCGAACGGCGATCTGGCGCGGTTCCGAAACGCGCTGCGAACGGAGTTCCCGTCCGCGCCGGCGAAGCAACCCGCCATCGCGCACTGCACGTTGCTGCGCGCGTTTCCGGAAACGAGCGACGCGTTGACGAGCGGGAGCTCCGGGCGCGCCCTGGCGGACGCCAAGGCGCTGTGCGCGCGGTGGACTGCGCGCGTGCGGGGCACGCGCGTGCGCGTCGACCGCGCGTGGCTCGTGCGCGAGGAGAGATTCTCGAGCATAGACGGCGCGCGGCGCGCGTTCAAAATGGGTCCAGAAGTGAGTAGTGAGCGTACGTGAGTAGTGTGAGGCGCGTCGTATCTTACGCGCGCGTCGAGTCGGAAGTCGGGCACCGAAACGTCTCAGACAGTTATGCATTAGAAGACTGTCGTGTCGTCCCGCCGCACTCCTTCGCGCGCGCGCGCTCACGAGAGGGAGCATCGGGATGAGCGCCGAGGCGAGACGTTCGTGGCACCCCGCGATCGCGCGATGGGGCGGCGAAAAGAGCGAGGCGGACGCGGCGAAAGCCGCCGCGACGCGTCGGCCGACGCGGGTCGGGTTCGCTCGCATCGCCGAGTCCGTGGTGCCCGACGCTCGAGTCGCGACGCCCGCGCCCCTGTTCGAGCTCGCGCTCAAGTGCGTCCCCCGGTCGCGCGCGCGCGACCCGTCTCCGAACGCGCGCCGACACGTGTCCGCGCGCCCTCCCCGCTCGCGCGCGCGCGTCCCCCCCTCCACGCCGTCGTCGCGACCGAACCCTAACCCTCCGCGCGTTTTCACGTACGATAAAACGAAAAACTTCAGGAAGACCAAGTCCGCGTCGAAGAAGATGAAGACCGAGTTCTACAAGGTGGTGCGCGTGCGCGGCGACGGGCGGTGCATGTTCCGAAGCCTGGCGATCGGGCTCGCGCATCTCACCGGACGCAACTTGTCCTCCGCGGAGGAAGAGACCGAAGCCGACCAGTTGCGACTCGCCGTCGCCGAGTCTCTGTGCCGCTCGCCCGAGAAACGCAAAAAGTTTGAGCTCGCGACGACGGCCATCTCGTTCGAGATGCCCATCGAGACGTACTGCAAACGCGTCCTCATGCCTTCGTTCTGGGGAGGCGAGCCTGAGCTGCTCGTGCTGGCGGAGATTCTCAGGCGACCGATCGTGGTGTACATCCCGGCGGCGAAGGTCAAATCCGCCGAACGCAACGCCGGCTTCGTGCCCATCCAGACGTACGGCGCCGACTTTAAGGTCACCAAGAAGGGCAACCCGAAAAAGCCGGTGCGGCTGCTGTACAACGGCGAGAACCACTACGACGTGCTCATTTAAAGCGGTCGGTCAGACGGTAGTGCGTTGTGCGAGACGACGTACGCCTTTCGTGAGTAGGTACCTACCTAATATCCGATCATAGTATCTAAAGTATGTACGACGTATAGAATACGAAAACACGTATACCTATTATAAAACGTCCGTCTTCACGCCCAACGCGTCTCCCCCGTAGTGACGTTGTAGTAATACGCGCGTCCCTCCGAGTAGTGCGTCTGCCACTCACCCGTCTGCTGCGGCGCCTGCGGCTGCTGCTGCTGCGGCTGCTGCTGCTGCTGCTGCTGCGCCTGCTGCTGCTGCTGCGCCTGGCCCCACTCCGCGGCGGCGGCGGCCGGCGCCGCCGCCGCGGGGTACGCGTAACTCGTCTGCGCCTGCTGGGGCGCCCCGTACGCCGGCGCCGCCGCGGGCGCGGCGCCGTACGCGTGCTGGAGCTGGTAGCCGCCCGCGGCGGCGTGCGGCGGGGCGTAGTACGCGCCCGGCGGCGCGACCATCGGCACCGCCACCATCACGGGCGCCATGCCGCCCGCCACCATCCCCGGAGCCGACCCCGGGACGTCCCCTCCGGCGGCGGCGGCGGCGTAGGCGCCGGGCACGAGCCCACCCTTGTCCCGGGTGTCCCCGTCCTGGATCACCTCCAGGACCAGACCCTGCGCCTTGGCCACCGCGTCGGCGGTTCCGGAGACCAGCACCGTCCCCACGTCGCGCTTCATGTCCAGCTTCGCGCCCGTCGCGCTCTGGATGTAGTTGATCATCTCGCCGCCCTTACCGATGACGCGCCCCTCCGACCCGCGGCAGGGCACCTCGAGCGACGTCGCGCCGCCGCCGCCCGGAACCGAACCCGCCACCGCGGCGTGCCCGTACGCGGGCGCGTACCCGCCGTACGGCGCCGCCGCGCCGTAGGGAACGCCGCCGTAGACGTGCGGCGCGGCCGCGTGAGACGCGTGGGACGCACCCATGGCGCCCATGGCGCCCATGGCGCCCATCATCCCGCCCGCCGCGCCGCCGCCCGCCGGCTTGGGTGTCTGGCACGCGAAGCACCTGTCCTTCGAGGCGAACACGCTCGCGCCGCACGAGGGGCACGACCAGTCGCCGCCCTGCGCGGGCGCGGAGGACCCTACGAAGCGGTCCACCTGCAGCGCGAGCGTGTCCAGCACGGCGCGCCGCGCGTTTATGACCAGCCGCTTCGGCCCCTTGATGTCGCAGACGCCGCTGCCCTTGGTCACCTTCATGGACGCGCCGCTCTGCCGCTCGAGCTCCTTGATGGTCGCGCCCGCCTTGCCGATGACTCGGCCCTCCTTGCCGGGGCACGGCACCTGGATCTCGACGTGCGCGTCCAGGTCATCGCCGAGCAGCTCGGGGGGCAGGACCTCGCCCGCGTCGGGCTCGCGAATCAGCGAGACGGTCGTCGCCGGGATCGATCGCTGCGGCGGCGCGTACCCGCCGCCGCCGTATTGCGGCATCGCGCCCATCGCGCCCATCGCACCCATCGCACCCATCGCGCCCGATCGCGCCGGGCCGCGCGCTTCGCCCTTCTCGCACACCTCGCGCACGGCGTCGCGCGCGCGCGCCACGGCGCGGGCGTCGGCGCCGGAGACCGCCGCCACGCCCCGATCGCGTTTCATCTCGATCTTAACCCCGTGCGTCGTCTCGATGTGCCGGATGGTCTCGCCGCCCTTGCCGATGACGCGCCCTTCGTTGCCCTTGACGTACACCTCCACGGAAGCCACGCCGGAGGAGGGATCGAGACGCACGTCGTCGGCGCTCACGGCGCCGGCGTCGCGCGCGTCGATCGTCTCCTCCTTTTTGGTTTTCTTCGCGGCGGTCTTCGCGTCCTCGTCTCCAGATCGCTCCGCATCATCCCCCTCTGCCTTCTCGGCGTCCGCGGCGGTTCGCCCGCGTTTGCGTTTGGGACTCTTGGGACTCTTGGGACTCTTGGGACTCTTGGGACTCTTGTTCGTGGGCGCTTCCTCCTTCACAGTCCCGGCGGCGGCGGCGGCGTCGCCGCCCGCGCCGTCGTCAACCGGCTCGGGCGCTTCCTCTTTCGGGGGCTCGTCCCCCTCCGCGGCGGGACGGTCGGCGGCTGCGCGGGGGTCAGACGGTCGGTCGCGGTCAGAGGGGGGGGGCGGCGAGGCGATCGGCGAGAAGGGGGCGGCCGAGAGAAAAGGCGAGACGCGTCTCGGAGACGAGGAGCATCGCGTCTCGGCGCCCTTTCGTTTCGTCGGCGGCGAGCGCCGAGCGCCCGCGTCGATCGCGTCGTCCGACCGTCACGCGCGCGCGCGCGTCGTTCGGTTCGGGGTCGGGCGAAGAGACGGCGCTCGTCGCGGGTTCGAGAGCACCGCGGACGCACCGGTTGGGTTCGCGGACCCCGCGTTCGCCTCCTCCAGGCGCGCGACGAGCGCGGCTTTGAGCCCGGACGTGTCCAGCCCCTTTCCCGCGAGCGCCTCGCGGAGCTGCGCGACGGTCATCTTCCCCAGAGTCATCGTGGCCCCGGAGGACGCGCGGTCGCGAGCGCGGCTCGGCCGGCGAGTGGGGACGGGAAGAGCCGTTCGGAGGGCGCGCGCGAAACGACGCGCGTCTCCTTCGAGAGTGGCCGAGCGTCCGCGCGCGACGAGACGACACGTCGGGTTCATCACCGATTGGGCGTTCCGTCGCGAAAAAAAAAGCACCGCAGCGAAAAAGCGTCTCACCAACGACCTGCGGTTTTGCCCGAACGACTCGCGAATCGTGTTTGCTGGGTTCGTGACTCAAAGAAATCGTCCGTACCGCATGTAACGAGGTTAACCGTTTATTAAGTTCGGGTTCGTTCGGGTACGCGCGGCGGCGACGAAGATCTTGAGAATATTTTCAGCGGTAGTTTTTACGGTTCGTAATTCAATGGAGGTTTTGTCGGTCGAAGCGAAAGGGCGCGACGACAAATTCGACAACTCACGGCTTTTTTCAGGGTTCGTAACTCATCACGTGTCACGTCTCACGTGGCCGGCGGCCCGCTTGTTGAAGCGGAGAGTTCGGATCATGTCTTTTGATCAGACCGCGGGCACCGCGCACGCCCTGCTCACGCGCGCTTGCCCGAAACGCCGCGATGGGCCGGAGGAGGAAGGACCCCTCCTCGAGCGCCACCGTCGAGGCGGCGAAGCGCGGAGATGGAGACACGAGCTACTGCCTGGTGCGTGCCCCCCGGGGCGGGTCGTCCGAAATGTTTCGCCGAACCCAACCCATTCCACACGCTTTTGGCACACGCCTCGCGATCGGGGTTGCCGACGCGTGCGCCACACGTCCGGGATCGCGACCCCACGCGCCCGCACACCCACGCGCGTCGTCCTCACCACCCAGAAACGTGCGGGTTCCGAGGAAGTCCCGTGCGCGTGGCTCGGTTGCTGCGCCCCCGAACGCGCGGTGAACGCGAAGGTTTTGCCGCTCGCGGGCGCACGTGAAAGTCCACCTCGAGTTTTTCTTCAGTGAAACAAAGCGAAGCGACCGAGATTCGGTCCGCTCTCGACGCCGCCCGCGGCGTCCCGTTCACGAACGGGACCTCGCGCGAACCGCATCGGGATTTCACGAAATCCCACGCGCGCGTCGGCTCGAACGAACGACGACGCGGACGACTGACGACTGTTCTTCCTTTCCCTAAATTCCCTAAACCCGAATGGCGTTCAAAAAAAAAAAACAAAACATATCTATAAAAACGTGCATCTCTCGCACTCTCGCAGAGCTGTAAGCGCTCGCGCCTGAAGTCGTTCTTCAGCCCCGGTCGCGCGTGCTGCGCCGAGTGCCTGAAGCGCCGCCGCGAGCGGCAGAGCGAGAAACGCGAGATGGGGCGGCGCCAGAAGCAGGCTGCGGAGGTGGAGGACGCCGCGCTCGCGGCCGCCAGAGGCGCCGCGGTGGGCGGCGCGGGCGCACCCGCGTTCGGCGCCGGCGCGCACCTCCGGGCGCTCGGGGCGCTCGGGGCGCTCGGGCTGTTCGCGCCGCCCGCCGCGGCGCAAATCACGCGCGAGAGCGCGGCGAACGGGCCCCGGCCCCCGGCGGCGGGCGCGGGCGTGGGCGCGGCGGGCCTCGCCGGAGGCGCCCCAGCGCCGGCCTTCTCCGCCGCCGACGTCGCCGCCTTGAGGCGCGCGATGGCGCCGGGCGTATCGGCGCCGGGACTGACTCCCGATCCGCCCGGCGCGAGCGAGAGCGCCGGCGCCGGCGCGGCCTGGGGTCTGGTCGCGGCCGAGACCAGGGGCGGCGGACTTGGGGCGAACGCCGGCGGCGGCGCCGCCGCGCCCGCCGCGCCCGCCGCGCCCGCCGCGCCCGCGCCGGCGGTGTCCCTCGCCGCGCTGCGCGCGCTGGGCGCGGGGCACACCCTGCCGCACGCGGCGCACGCGCACGCGCTGAACCTGCAGGCGCTGAGCGCGCTCGTGAACCCACCCGGGACGTCCGCGCTTCCGGGCGCCCCGGGGCCCATCCCGACGCTGTCCGGCCTCGCGCAGCTGGACGCGCTGCGGGCGGCGTACGCCGGCGGTTTGGGCGCGGGCTTTTCAAACGGCACGCTCGGCGCGGACGTTTCCGGCGCGCACACCGGGTTGGGAGGGACCATGAGCGCGCTTCACGCGCTGGGCGTGCTCGGCGGGCTCCCCGGCGCCGCGGCGGGTTTAGGCTCTGTCCCCGCGCGGGCTCAGTCCCCGCTTGAACGACGCCCCCCCCGCGCGTCCGACTCGGAGGCGCCTCCGCGCTCTGCGCCGGCGGAGGGCGCGTTGAAAGACGCCGCGCGTTCCGACACGCCGCCGCCCGTCGCGGCTGAGAAGAAGGGCGGCGGCGCGACGGGAACGCTCAAGGCGTCGCTCGGCGAAAATCTCAGAAAATCTCCCGAGCCGCCCGCGCGCGCGCCGAGAGCGAACCCCTTCGGGGCCGAGCCCGAGGGGTACTCGCTCGTGCACGCGGCGAAGCGCGCGAGGCGCGACGCCATCGCCGTCGCCAGCCTCCCCGGCGCCGAGGCGGCCGAGGCGGAGGGTTAAGGGTTTAGGTCTTAGTGAAGCTCGAATAAACAATACGCGAAATACGCGAATCGACAAACGCGCCGCGGCGACTGTCAAATACATTCGGGACGCGCGCGCGCGAGGCGGGCCCTCGAACGGGGCTAGACGCCACTCGGCGCGGCGGACCGAAAGAAGGAAGATTTTTTGGAGTCCTCCCGGGGACACTCCACGCGCGCTTGTCCGATCCCGAAAGGAGGACGTTTATAACATTCGATGTGTTGTGTTTTTTTTTTAGTGAAAGACGACTTCATCACGCGTCACGCTCGGGCCGAATATTCGAAAGCATTTTTTTCAATTTCAATCGATTCGATGCTCTTTTCATCACTTTCGATTCCGGGAGTCGATTCGAGAATTAAAGAGTCTCGGAAAACCCGCTTGTCCTCGTATCGAACGTGGCGCGATATTTTCTCTCGCACCCCGCCATGCCGCGCGTTCAGGAGGGGAGCTTCCCGAGCGAGGCGCACGGGGGCGTGCGCATCCACACCAAGGCGTGGCTCCCCGACGGGCTGGGCGCCGACCGGCTGCGTGACAAAGTCGCGTCCCCCCCCTCCGCGGTGGTGCTGTGGTCGCACGGGCTGCACGAGCATCTGGGGCGGTTCGAAAAGCTCCACGAGGCGTTGGTCGCGAAGAACGTCGCGGTGTACGCGTGGGACCACGTGGGCCACGGCGAGAGCGGGTCGTGCGGCGAGAAGAGGCACCAGTTCCCGCGCGGGTTCGACGCCGTCGTCGCGGACGCCCTGCAGTTCGCCAGGTGCGAGACGCGACAGACGCGAGGCTGTCGCAAAACACGCGCGAGGCTTCGTTTTTCTGTAATTCTCGCCTCTTCTTCTTCTTCTTCTCTCTGACCTCAGAGACCTCCCCGCGCGCGTCGCGCCCGTCACGCAGGCTGGTGCGCGCCAAGTACCCGGCGGACGCCGCGGTTCCCGTTTTCGTCGGCGGCGTGAGCTTCGGCGGGCTCGTCGCCGCGCACGCGTGCGCGCGGGCGTCGGCGTTCGGGCCGCGCTTCGCCGGGTGCGTCCTGGCGGCGCCGTGTTGCGACGTCGAGTGGACCCCGCTGCTCCGGTTCCAGGCGTCGATCGGCGCGTTCCTCGCGCGCGTCGCGCCCGACGTGCGAGGCGCCGCCGCGGTGACGCCCGACCGGCTGTCCTCGGACCCGGCGGCGATCAAAGAGTACGTCTCCGATCCGCTCGTGCACGTCGCGCACGTGCGGTTCCTCGCCGCGACGGAGATCGTGAAGGGGTTCGACGCGCTACGAGAAGACGCCTTTTACGAGCCCGCGCGTTTCGGGGACACGCCTCTTTTAGTCATGCACGGCACGGCGGACGCGGCGTGTTTCTTCCCCGCCAGCGAGGCGTTCGTGAAGCGCGTTAAAGCGAGCGATAAGACGTTCGTCGCGATGGAAAACGGGTCGCATCTGTTGTTGCACGACGCGGCGACGGCGACGAAAGCGCGCGAGGAGATTTGCGCGTTCGTGTGCGGTCGCGCCGAGGCGTTTCGGCGAACCGCCGAAAAAAACGCGCCGCGTCGCGTCGGCGCGCCGGCGCGCGTAGACGTAGACGGAAAAAACGTCGCGAGGTGCGGAGGAGACGCCGGCGCGGTGACGGAGGCGGCGGAGGTGGACATAGGCGCGAGGTTGTAGCGTCGAGAGTAGGGCGTCGAAAGACAAAAGGCGGTTGAACGCGTTTCACCGTCACTAAGATGCATTTTATGTCCACGAAAATCCGCTGCCTACGGACTTTCACCGGCGTCCTTGATCGATGAACCTCTCAAATTGAAAGGGCGAATTTTGAAAGACAAAACAAGTGAGTTTTGTGGGTCAGATTTTTACGATCAGGTATATGTTTGAAAGGGTGACAGAAAATTTGTACAGACCGGAAATGACGATCTAATTAAACCGTGGCGTTATATACACAGGCAAACTTGTATACATCACTACAAGGGCGCCTTTCCAGGCTCGTTTACCCCTTCCAAATGCTTCTCTTCATGAACTTCTGTTAACTCGATCTCTCGCACTTCCCAGCGATCGGCCGACATCGCCGTGATGTCCGGGGGATAGTTGGCGAACACCACCACGTGCACCTTAGGAATGTACATCTGTTGCGAGTCGTACTTCCCCGAGCAAAGCAACCGGTCACTGACCATCTCGAGGACCTCGTACAGAGCGCCAAGGTCGCCCTGAGATGTTCGGACCAAATCAAACACGATCACGTTTGTCGTGGACTTGATTCTTTTGCACAGCACGTGCAGCATGTCTCTAAAAGAAACGCGCCGCGTGTCGCTAAAAGAAACGCGCCACGTGTCGTCAGATGAGCTTGTGCCACACGCAGCACGGGTCCCGCGCGCGTTCGCCGGGGTAGCACGCCATCGTCTGCTTCGCGGCGTCGACGACGACCACCGTGCAGTCCCGCTTGGGGCTGCGGAAGTAGGGGTCCACGAACGGCATGGGCAGCGAGCAGCACGCGAACGGGGTGGTGCCGCAGCCCCAGCACAGCGCGGAGCCTCCGCACACGTAGTGCAGGCCGACGGGGCACAGCCCGCACGGCACGCAGCGCACGAGGTAACACCCGCCGACGTCCATGCGCTGGCTCGGGGTGAGCTTCGAGGCGTACGCCAGCGCGTCCTCCTGGGGCATGACATCGGAGGCGCGGGACATCTTCTCCACCACGGGCGGGGTCGTGTCGTCCCGCATCATCCCCGTGTCTTCGCGTTCGAAAGAGTGCGGAATATTGCGCGTGAAAATAACTCAAAGGGGAAACGCGCGCGAGACGAGCCACGTGTACTTCGGTGGCGTTGTTTGTTTTCGTTCGACGCGCGTCTCACTGCACGGCGCGCGTTCGAACGACGCGCGCGTGGCCATGGCGTTCGCGCTCGACCGCTCGAGCATACCCCTCGACCCGCCGGCGCTGGCGGACTACGAGGGAAGCGCGCGGCGCGCGCTCGACGACGCGCGGGCGCTCGCCGAGCCCGAGGGTCAACCGACGACCGAGGAGATGTCCAGTCAGCTTTTGCGCATGTCGGGGGGCGCATCGCCGCGGACGCGCGTCGCGCTCCCGCGCCAGCGCCGCCCCCTGCACGAACACGACGACCCGGAAACCACGTTCATGCGCGAGTTCGAGGTGCGTCCGGGACCGCGGGTCGCATCTTGCGCGTCGTCACGTCCCCACCCGCGCGCGTCGACCGAAGATTCCAAGACCTTTTCGCGCGTCCCACGTGGATGTTAACCTCGGAACGCGCGAGACTCGCGCCCCGGTCATTCCGCCGTCGAGGTCGGGCGGGCGTGTGCAAAAAAGCGAAATTGGGCGGTTTGGCGTTTTCAAAAACTGCGCTGCGTTTTTTTTCTGATTCTTAATCCGCGCGACGGCGTCGCGCCGCTCCCGCCGACCGCCCCTAACCACGCACCACGAACCCACCGCCTCTTTGAACCGCCGCACCGTGACCGACGATCGTCCCTGCATCGCGTGTGCGCTTCGACGCGCGGCTTTCGATGGTGTACTCCTTTCACCAAAACAAAAAAACCAAAAACCAAAAACCAAAAAAAAAAAAGGCGTACCGCGCGGCTCGCGGCAACGCCTTCGCGCACGTCACGCACGTCCTGAACCGCCGTTTGCAGCGCACGGGTAAACCGTTCGATCTGCACGGTTTGTACCGCGCGGTGTGCGTTCGTGGCGGGTTCGGGTCGCGGCCGCTCGCGCGAAAAAATTTAAACATGTTGCAGGTGTTCCGCGAGATGCGCAACCACTACGACGGGCACACGTACACCGACATCGGCACGCAACTTTTAAACACGTACGAGCTGTACTTTCTCGATTACGAACGAGACCACCCGCAGGACCTGAACGTCACGGCGTGCGCGCGGTGCGGCCGCGCGCCGCCGTTCCGGCCGCCGGAGCCCGTTTTCGCGAAGGCGACGTCGGCGAAGGCGAAGGCGAAGGAAGAGACGGCGAAGGAAAAGAGAGAAGACACTCGGGAAAAGAAAGAAGAAGGCGGAGAAACACTAAAAGAAGACGGAGAAACACTAAAAAAGGAAGAGGCGCCGCGCGCCGACCAGGCGCGCGCCGTTGCCCTAACCCTAAACCCTAAACCCGCGAAACCGGGTTTCAGCCGAACCGCTCCGCTCGCGTCGAGCGGCGTCACAGCGATGTCACCCTCCGGCGGCATCGCGTGGGCCAGGGAGGGCGTTACCGACGCGGACCTCCGCGCCGCTTCGGCGATTGCGGAGACGAAAACAACGATATCCGCGCCGGGAGAGAAGACGTTTTCTCGCGCTTTTGCCGACGCGCTTTTGCCTCTCGGCTGGGTCGAGTGCGACGCGTGCCGCGTCTTGACGCACGTCGCGTGCGCGCGCGACGGCGCCGCGGACGTCACGCCGGGGGGGCACGTCGCGTGGTTCGTGTGCGACGCCTGCGACGCGAAGGCGCGCGGCGTCTCTTCCCTCTCTTCCCCGGGTCCGCCCCCGCGGGTAAGTTGTCTTAAAAATAAATCCCGGGGCAAGTCGCCGCTCGGCTCGCGGAGCCGCGCGTCGACGGCGCTCCCGACCGCTCCCGAGACGCGCGAGAAGCGGGAAGGCCAAACGAAGCGCGACCGCGACGGGCGCGAGGTTCTTCCGAGCTTCCCGTCCGAACTTCAGCGTCAGAACTTGGCGCGCGCCGCGTACCCGGGCCCCGGCCCCGGCCATTTCGCGCCGCACGCGTTTCAGCCGCGAGCCGCGCGCGGCGGCGCGAGCCACCCCTCCGCGCGCGCCGGCGTCGCTCCGTACGGCGCGTACGGAACACCCGGCGGCGCGTATGGAGACAATCTGTCCAATATGTCCAATATGTCCAATATTTCGTTTCGGCTGGTGGACGCGCGCGCCGTCTACGGAGACGCCGTCGCGTACGACGCGCTGCAGCGCGAGCGCGAGAGCGCGGCGGCGGCGGCGGCGGCGGCGGCGATGGAGATGGAGATGGAGCGCGCGCGCGCGCAGACTAAATACTCATACGCCGAGGGACCGACCCCGCAGGGCGCCGAGGGACCGGGACCCGGCGGCGCCGTCGCGATGCGCCACGCGCGCCGCGCGCTCGGCTCGGTCCCGCACGCGCGCCTGCGTCGGTCCAACAGCGCGCAGAACATCGAGAACAACATCGCAGAACATCAGAACAACGCGGCGGCGGCGTCCGCGCGGTCCGGCGGCGCCGACGCGTCACCGCGCGCGGCGGATGAGCCTCTTCCGCCTCCGGCGCGGAGCGTGGACGCGCTGACCCGGTCGGCGAGTCAATGTAGCTTGGGCGCCGAGGACTACTGGCGCGGCTTGCTTGATGCGAACCCGGCGATGGACGACGCCGAGAACGAAACCGCGGGGGAAGGAGGCGCGGACCTGTTCGCGTTCGCGTGATGAGATGACGGTCGGATCACGAATTCGCGTCGTTTTTTGTACTTTTAGTAGAAAGCTATGATACCCGTCTACTCGGCGTGTGTTCGAGCTCGTGCGCCGCCTCGTCGGCTTCGTCGCTCGGCCCGCGGTACTTTCGTTTCGCCTCGCGGAGCGTCTCCGGCGGCACGTCCGGCTCTCGGCGCGCCTCCGAAAGCAAAGACCTCTCGAGCGAAGCCCGCTCTTCGTCCTCCGCCTCTCGCGCCGCCGCGGGGACGCCTCCCCCGCCGGCGACCAGTCTTGAAAAAGCGGCGCGCGCGCGCTTCGCCGCGCGGCGGAGCGGCGGCGCGGCGCGTCGGCGCGTCGCCGCCGCGACGAGAAGCGCCGCCGCCGCGGCGGCTTGCGCATCCGTGCCTCTTAAGCGCAGGAACGCCGCCATGACCGTCGCGTGTATGAGCGCCGAAACGCGCACGACGCGCGTCACCGTCGCGAGGAGACGCCCGTCGGAACGCCTCGACCCGAGCCTCGACCCGACGTCGGCGAGCCGTCCGAGTGTCTCGGTTCGTTCCCCGAATCGGTCACTCGCTTCGTCACTTGCTGCGACGTCTTCGTCGTCCGCGGACGACGGACGCCCGAACGGGTCGTCCCCGCCCTCGCCCGCGCCGGCCACCGCGCCCAGGTGCAGGCACAGGAGGTTGTGCTTGTGCACGAGGTACCGCGCGGCGAAGAAGAGCGCGCCCGGGATGAGCAGCGCCGGCGCCAGAGACGCGAAAGCCGTCGCGCACGCCAGCACGGTGGCGTTGAACGCGTGCTGGCCGGGAAGGTCGAACGTCGGCCGACGCGGCGAGACGCGTCGCGCAGCCAGACGAGTGAACGGGGACGGACGTAACGTTCGTCGTCGTCGCGTCGAGAGTCGTCGCGTCGAGAGTGTCGCGTAGTCGCGTTCGCGTTCGCGTTGGTTCGTTCCTCCGCGCGCGCGCCTTTTTTCGAAAGCCGCGTCCGCCGCGACTTCCCCGATCCACGCGAATACGCTGAGCAGCTCCCACGCCGGCCCCAGCGTGCAGCACGTGCACAGGAACCCGCAGAGGCTCATCGCGGCTTCCGCGACGAAGCTCTCGCCCAGCACGGCGAGGAACTTGGTTTCGCACGCGTCGGGCGTCGCGTGCCACTGGCACTCCCTGACTTGCTCCACCGCGGCGGACAAAGCGGCTTTGCCCAGCGCCAGTAACAGGAGCAGGTTCACCAGGAAGTACGCAAACTCTTTGCTCACCAGGCTGCGCAACGCGCCCGAGCGCGTGAGGTGCTTCTCGAGACGCGTCGCGCGCTCGAGCGCGCGCGGGATCAGCAGGTAGATCATCACCAACGCCGCCGCGTTGGGGGCGAACTGGAACACGAAGCCCCCGTACGCGCCCCCCTCGTTTCGCGCCCAGTCCAGCCACGCGTCCCACCGCCAGTCGATCTTCGGGTCCAGGTTCGCGGCGAGCTCGCCCGCGTAGCTGAACAGCGCGAGCGGCGACGACACGAACACCAAGCCGAGTGAGACGCAGACGTTCACGACGAGGTTCAACAGAAACCTACGCCCGGGAGTGACACCGACGTTCTCCCACAAAACCCCCTCCGGCGGCGGCGCGAAGTCGCACCGCCAATAGTGCGCGCCGCGGCGAATCGCCAGCGCGACGGCGCGCGGTTCGGAGATCGAACGCGTCGGAGTCTCCGCGTTTAAAACATTGAATTCGGAATTCGTGGGCGCGAGTGCGTAATCAATCAGCCACTCGGGACTTACGGGCGCGATTAGCGCTACGCACGCGCCTCGCGCCGTCGGGCGAAGCGCGCGTTTCACTTCGCGCGCGGCGCGAGCGTCTTTGAACACGACGAACGCGCACCCCGGGTTGGGAACGAACGCGCCTTTCGTTCGGCGCATTTCGAGGAGTCGACGCAAATCGTCCTCGGCGTCCATCACAAGCGCGACCGCCAGCGCGAGCGCGCCGTCGTCGCGTTCGCGCGGTTCAGAACCGTCGGCGAGACTCTCGGCGTCGTCGGCGAGACTCTCTCTCGGAAACGCGAGTCCGATTGGACTCTCGTTGTGTGTTCCGATCCTCTCCGCCGCGCGGCGCGCCGCGGCGCGCGTCGCGGCGAGCGCGCGGCGCGCGCGACCGAGCGCGCGGCGCGCTCGGGCTTCTGCGCCGTCGCGTGGGACCACCACCGCGTACGTTCGGTCATCGAACGTCTCGTTCAGCGCCCTTCGCAACGCTTCGGGGTTCTTAGTGACGGCGCGCGGAAGGCGCCGAAGCAGAAGCGTGGAACGCTCGACTCGAGAGACTCGAGACTCCTCGAGAGAGGTCTCGTCGTCGTCACGTACCGGTCGTACGTCTCGATCGTCGTCGTCTGAAGACGCCGCATCGTCCAGAGCCACAGATGCTCGCGTTCGCGAGAGGCGGTGCCTCTCGATGGCGTCGCTCGCCGTCTCGACCGCGCACACGGTGACGACGGAGACGAACACGACGAGCCAGAGGTGGGGCGACTTCGTGGGAAAATGGTGCACGGTGGTCCGCGCGAACAGCGACGCGTCGTCGAACGCTCCCGGCGCCGCTCGCCCCGACGACGCGTCCCGCGCGCTCAGCGCGACCGCGACGGGCAGGAGCACGCACGCGCCCGGCACGGCGGCGGCGGCGAGCGTCAGGAACAGCAAACGCTGCACGACGAGGTAATCTCGCGCGTCCGCGCCGCACAGCGACGTGACCTCCTCCTCCGAGGCGCGCCACACCGCGAGGAGCTGCCGCAGACGCGCGTTGCGGCGACGCGGGGGGGGGCGTCGCGTCGCGACGCCGGGGTCGTCGTGGCGGCGCGGCGTGGCCGCGTCCCCGGTGGCGAACGAGAGCCAGTACGACTCGAGCCGCCCGC
>JACLAA010000357.1_pt1 | contig 22646 bp, 13 predicted proteins | sample 8027891 | NCBI WGS metagenome assembly JACLAA01 (sample SAMN15724900, study PRJNA655200) | protist metagenome | isolation source: fluorescence activated cell sorting (FACS) single amplified genomes of... | place: Spain: Blaines Bay Microbial Observatory, Mediterranean Sea | collected 2016-01-19 | reverse complement strand
TTGTACAAGCGCCCGCGCCCGCGCCGCAGCTCGACAGCCCACCCTACACGCCGTCGCTGCGGCGCGAGGCGAGCGAGGCCTCGGCCTTCGAACGTGGGCCGCAGTCGACGCCGACGGCCGAGCTCCTCGCCGGCGTCTTCTCGCCGCTCGACGAAGCGCCGCCGCCGCCCGAGCTAGTGAGGATCGCGGCCCCTCAGAAACGGAGTAGCATGGTGCCCCGGAAGTCCGTGCGGGCGTCGCCGGGAAAGGACCCGCGCGCCATCACCGCCGAGGCTGAAAAACGCGCGCGCCTCGCGGCGACGCCCGAACGCACGCGGAGCGGTTTATTTCTTGCGACGCCTCATGAAATGCAACGGCCTCTTCCAGAGAAGAAGCCACCGGCCGACGATATGTCACTCAACACACGCCGCAAGCGCGCCGCGAGAGTAGCAAGGGAAGCGAAGCTCAAGCGCCAGAAAGAGACAGCCGCGAGAAATGCGTTCCTGGACACGCAACTGGCCCGGGCCGGCGCGACGCTCGCTCAATTATCAGTGGAGAAGCGCCACCGCTACGCCCACGGCATCGAGAAGACGGAAGAACCGACAATCGACATGAAAATAAGAGCGCGCCAGGAGTACTCCGAGCTCGCGGAGTTCCACCTGACGAATCATGAAAGGCTCCTCGAGAAGTACGCCGGGGCGCTCATGGCCGAGTCACGCCAGGAGTTGGATTTGAACGGCGGGCCGATGGAGACGGAGTACCGCGCGCTCGTGGCCATGGAGGGTTTTAAGCCCGAGCCTTCCGGGGAAAAAAGGTACCCGACCCTACCTGTGGTGCGCCAGGCTTTACTTGAAGATAGAACTGTGGTGGAGGAAAGGCACCGGGCGCGCTTCGGCGACCAGTGGCTCCAGAACCGGTTCCATGAACTAATTTAACTGTTAACAACATGGTCGTTGGGCGCCGCCAGCCCCTCGGCGAGTTCCCGCAGGCTCCCGGGATCGAGGAGGCTGCCCCGGAGCGGCTCGTCGGGTTCCTCGCGGACCTGCTGGGCCAGCCCGTTCTCGTCGATGGCCGGGCCCGTCGGCACCGGCCCGTTGACCTCCTCGTAGCTCCGCTTCGGCGACGGAGGGTCGGGCGGCTGGTCCGCCGCGGGCTCCGCGGGGGCTTCCGCGGCCGGCGCCGCTTGGAAGGTGAACTCCGTCTGCAGCGCCGCCGACGTCTCCGAGAGGCGCAGCTCGGCCACGGCGGCCGCGACCTCGGGCGTCGCCGGCGCGGCGGCGGCACCCTCGGTCGCGGCGCCGTCGTCGCCGGCGTTTCCGGCCGTTGCCTCGCTCGGAGGGGCGCGCGGCCAGCGCGGGTCCTCGGGCGTCGGCGGCGGCGATTCGACGACGGCCGGCCGCGCCTCGACGCCGACCGCCCTGGCAAAGACCTCCTCATCGACGCCCTTCAGCTGCGACGCGTCGCACGACGCCAGAAACGCCGCCGCGGCCGAGAGCTGCGTCAACAAAAAGCCCGCCTCGCCGCGCATGCGGTGGTCGCCCACGTAGTATTCAATTCTTCGAAGGGAAGACGGGAGTTCTTTCGGACGCGCGCGCAGCGTCGCCAGGATGACGAGCGGTAACAAGTCGTCGGTCGACGGCGGCTTGCCCTTGCCGTCGTTCAGTAGTCGCAAACAAGCGAACAGACTGTCGACGGCCTCCCGTATTTTCCCAACAGCTCGCAGCGGCGTCTCGGCCAGAGGCACTTCTTTCAGCGCTATCAACGCGTCGGAGAACGGCGCCAACGCCTCGACGTCCGGCGCGTCTATTTCAATGCAGGTCAGAAACGCCAGCGCGTCGACGCGCTTTTCAAAAATTGAATCGTCCGCGTCGCACTCCGTGATCAGGCGAAAGCCCGCTTCTTCCAACTGGCGAAATAGTTTGGAGACGACCCGATCCAGGGTCTCGACCTCGAACGTCTCCGGCTCTTGCGTGGCCCAGCCCGGTTGTGCTCGCAACAACCGCTCGGCGTGGGCCAAAAATCTTTTGACGCGGGCGGCCCGCGCGTCGTCCGACGTCGCGGCCGTCTCGTGCTTGCCGAAGTTCCTTACAAAAGCATCTAATGACGCCTTGCACCGCGTAGCTCTGGCCCAGCGCTCGGCGAAGGGCACGTCGGACGGCGGTTCTGGAGCCGTCGTCTTCTCTCTGCTTAATCTCCGCTGCACTTCATCCAAGCCGCTCCGCCAGCCGTCCTGCAGTCTTAACAAAAAGGCGGGCGGCGGCCGTTTTACCGGAGAAGGTACCGGTACGGCGTGCACCGTGATCCTGGGTGGAGCTAAATCGCGGCTATAGACCCGGAGCCACCGCCTTCTCCGAGCGACGGCGCCGGCGAAGGGCGAGCCCGACGACCCTTCCGTTTCTTCGGAGCCATTGGGCAGGCTCCTACAATAAGCCCATCCTCTCCTATCCGTCGCGCCACTTCGCACATCAACATGGGCGTGCCAGGGCGCCTCGAGGGACCACACCGCGGCGTCGCGAGGGGGCGCGATCGCGTCTCTATCTGAACCGACTAAGGACCCGTCCTCGGAGGACCACGCTCCTTCGTTCTCGAGGAGATGCTCAGCAGAAAAGCCCGCGCCCCCGGCGCGCCACCTTTCGTTTTCTAAAGCTTCATCACACGCGTAGAGGACGCGGCCGATCTCGAGCACGCCACCTTGGCTCAGTAGCAGACTCCGTAATTGTGCCGGCGCTAATGAGGACCCGTCCGGCAGCGTCACGGCCTGGAGCGTTGGTCGTTGTTCCGGCAGCGTCACGGGCTGGAGCGTCGGCGGTCGTTCGTCGTCAAAAGACCGCTGGAGGGACCGCGCTAAGGCTTCGTCGCCGGTGGGCGTCGGCGGCTTCGGGGGCGGCGGCGCCAGGTCGCGCGGCAGCGACCGGGGCAGCTCACCACCCGCCGAAACGACGGCCAGCAGGTGCATAAACACGCAAAATTCTTCGAACCGCAGCCCGCGCGCGTCCCGATTCGCATCGGCCAGCGCCCAGGCCCGCGCGAGCGCCTGCTTCGGCACGCCCCGCTGGGACGACGCCGTCTGCATGAGGCCTTCGCGCTCGCAGTAGGCCCGGACCGATACCCCGGCGACCCAGCCGTTTTGGGCGCCGGCCTTTGTAAAGGCCGCCCGCATCGCCGGGTCGTCGGCGCAGGCCTCGAGCGCCCAGCGCCGCGTGTGCTCCTCGTAGGAGGGCGGCGCGGCCATGTTTGTGGTATTCGCGTCCCGAATGCCGCACCTGTGACTCGTGGTGTGTCTCTTGCTGGAGCCCGAAGGTCGGCCAGGCGATGCGTCACGCTGCGCCCGCGCTTGGCTACCAGTCGGTCGAACTATTCGCCGTGTAAAGAGCAGCACGGGAGTGATGGGGGCCGAGATTTTGCTGTGCGGACTAGCTAGCGTTTTCGTAAAGGCACTAGCCTGCATCGAGTGAATGATGTGATCGATGCTGCCCGGCAGCCTGTCGACCGCACCGATGGCGTAATGGAACCGCCCCCACGCGGGCAACAAAGAGGAGGATGATGCGCCGCCTGTGCCGATGCGTCGCGCTGCTCGCCGCGCTGCCCAGTACGGACGCCGCCTTCTGCCAGCGGGGTGGGAAAGGCGCGGTGACCTGCGAGGGCAGTGGACAAAACAAGAAGTGCTGGCCTTCAGACGACTGCGCGAAGCGGCTAAATGTCCAAGAAAAAGCTAGAAAGTGCGTCGAGGAGCACTGCGGGACCGGGGAGCGGAAGGGCCTGAAGGCCTGGGGGCCCATGTGCCTCGATAAATGTAGAGCCACGCTCTGGCGGGCGACGGCGCGGCAGCTCGTTTCGCCGATCATTGAAGATCGTCAAAGATTATCTCTTGTACAATGGGCCGGTGACCTCTGGCACGCCCAGGAGCCGTTACCTCCGCATCCCATACGGAACGCGTCGTCCTTGGGGGTGCAGTTGAGAAGGACCGCCTTCGCCGAAGCTTTGGAGAAGAACTACGTGAGTGGCATGGGTCATAAAAATGGTGCTGGCTGGTTCGACCGGGGCTCTCCATTCATATATGAGAAGACGGGCGGGCCGCTCGTGCTGTACGGACTGCAGCGGAGTGGGACAAACGCTATCACCGGGTTAATCAGTGCCCACTTGGGCACGGAAGTCTATAATGGAGAGCGCGACGACGAGTATTACGAGAGGAGGGCGCCGCGCCTATCGCCGACGAGGTACAATGATCCAAGGTGGAAGCATTTTAGACCAACACACGTGTCTCGGTTAAATTCGACGCACGTCTTGTATGCCTCTCCTCATAGCACAACACCGCACCTCTTTCATAAAGAAATGACGCCGTTGGAAGAACGAAGTGGTTACGGTGCCGAAGCGAGACCGGCGAACGTGGGAGATGATCGGGAGGCCTTCTACGCGCGGAGTGCTCGTGACTTGGACGCGTTGATCAAGGCCGAGGCCTGCTTTCGTAAAGGCGCTCTTTGTGGTGTGGATATTTATCCAAGAGCGTATATCGTGGGCGTGCGGCACCCCGGCGCCTGGCTCGATTCGTTACATAGGCACTGTCCCGACTGTCCGCTGTCGATGCGCGGCACGAGAGCGAAGGCCGTCTGGCACGCGCCTGGTTACTATTCGAGTTTATGGGACGCGACCTATACAAAGTGGCTCGAAATGGCCCAGGCCAAAGATGGTCAACGAGTAGTTATCGTAAGGAACGAGGACATCACGAGAAGCTGCGCGAAGGCCGTGCAAAGTCTAGCTTGGAGGTTAGGTCTAAGGTACGACGCGTCAAAGTCAACAAAAGCATGTTCTCATGATATGCAAGTGGACATGACGTTGTCGGGCGGCCTCGGGCCACAAGATAAAGAGTCACTGGAAAGGGGCGACGGCTGGCTGTTCGGTTTGGCCGGTAGTAGGGAAGCATTGGAAGCTATCTTGCAAATCAACGCCCAGACCATGAAAAGTTTAGGCTACCCGAAACAACCTCTGGCGAAGTTCGTGACAGCGTCGCTGGAGATGACGTCCCCGATGTACGACTGGTTCTTACAAGCGTGGGACAAAGTGGCGAAGGATCGGAGCGGCGAGGCCGTGTCGCCGACCTGCGACAATTTGAGTGAGAAGGTGCAGAAAAATCGGAGGGCCTGGTGGATGAGACCAGAATACAAGAGCACGCACCCGAAGACGCGCGAAGACTACCTCATGTTGCAGCATGCGGCCGATTATGTCTCTCCGGTCGCGCGCTTAGACAGAGAAAAAACTTCATCCACAAAAAACGTCGCCCTCGCCGCTTTGGTGCGGGACGCCTGCGCGGCCTTCACGTGTAATGTTCGCATGGTCGATTCACTAATCGAAGAAGCATCTTCAATGAATTTCAAAGTCTACATCCTCGAGGACGGGTCGTCGGACTGCACGCCGCAAGTTTTGGAGAGGTGGATCGATTCGAAGACGTACGTCCACGCGGTGCCGCCGCCTCCGTCCGATGGCACGTGGGCCTGGGACGAAAAAACGAAGGCTGGTTATGCTTTGAGTAGGGACGAGGCGCTGCGCCAGAAGCGGTATATGCGGATGGCGGTGTTGCGGAACCATTTGACGTCCTACATCCTCAAACAATCAGTTGTGGATGCTATTGTCGTCTACGACGCCGACCAAGGGAGTGGTTGGGCCTCTTCTAACATTGTAAACGCTATAGGAGCAGTCATCGACGGGCGCTACGACGCCGTCTGCGGCAATGGCATCATTGCGCAGGCCCAGCAGGACCGGTTCATCCACCGCGATTTACTTGCGCTACGCTTCTCCGATTTCGAGGATCAACCTTCGGGAGGTATTGAGTTCGCTCCCTCGGAGAGCCCTTCAGCCGACACCGACCGCCTCTTCAGTAGTGGGGGACGGCGCGTCGCGTCGTGCTTCGGGGGACTGGCGATCTACGATTCCGCAATATTTAAAGATGACGGCTGCGCGTACGACTTTTCGGTGGCGGATGGCATCTGGGACTGCGAGCACGTCCTCCTCAACAAGTGCCTGGCCTCAAAAGGCCGATCACTGACGCTGCTGCCCAACTTGATAATTAACGGTCCCTACGCGACCGGTCGCCGCGCGAAGATCGTCCACCTGCGGAAGCCGCCTCCCTCAAAGTCGCACCACAAGCACGAGTTTTAAGTAGTTTCTTAGTTACTCAGTCGGCACAGTTAGATTGATTTCCCCGCGATCGCTTCTGATGCTCCTCGAGGAGCGCGGCGACTCGTGTGGTGGTTGATGGCCCGGGCGCGCGAGGCTCCGCGAGCACTTGATACATCATTTATTACTTCGACGCCCGTTGCGACCTCGATCAGTGCACTAGGACCCTACCACCGGTGGGAGGCTGGCGAGCGCTTCTCGTAGCCAACTTGCGAGACCGTCGTCGGGCCGCTCAATTGCCAGTGCACGCGTTAGGAGCTCGCGCGCCTCGGCGACGTTACCAAGTTCTTTCTGCGCCTCCCCGAGATTTCCCAGCGTGATGGCCACTTCCGGGTGGTCGCGGCCGTACGCCCGCTCCTTGATCGCAAGGGCGCGCTCGTAGAGCTCGCACTGCTTGGCATGATCGCCGGTGTAGTAGTACGTGTCCCCGAGGCTCGTCAGCGTGATGGCCACTTCCGGGTGGTCGCGGCCGTGTGCCCGCTCATTGATCGCGAGCGCCCGCTCCAGCATGTCTCGCTTCTTCGCGTGGTCGCCTAATTCGCCGTACGCGTTTCCGAGATTATACAGCGTCTTGGCTACTTCCGGGTGATCGCGGCCGTACGCCCGCTCGTCGATCGCGAGCGCGCGCTCCAATAGCAACCGCGCCGCGTCGAGATGGCCGTTCTGGAGAGCGATTTGGAGTGGCGTCGAGCCCGACCCACGTGTGGCGCGAGAGACATCCGCGTTATGCTTCAAAAGTAGCTCAACCGCATCGACTGGGCCGGTCTGACACACTGCCATTAGCGGCGTCCAGCCGGCCTTATCCGCTTGGTCGACACCCGCGCCGCGCTCCAACAGCAGCCGTGCCACGTCGACGTGGCCGTCCTGACACGCTACGAATAGGGGCGTCGCGCCGTCCTTCTTTGCGTCTACCTCTGCGCCGCCGTCCAGGAGTTGCGTCATCGCGTCGACGTCGCCTCTCTTTGTCGCAGCGTGCAGCGGAAACTTTAAATCGGCTTGCACACCGTCGAGGCAAGCTCGGACTCGTTGGGTCATTTGATGTTCGGGGCCGTAGGCGCGCTCCCAAATGGCATGGGCGCGGCCGTAGTATTCGCGCGCCTTGGCTTGATCGCCGAGGTCATCGCACAGAGTACCGAGATTTGCAAGCGGAAAGGCCACGTTCGCGTGGTCGCTGCCGTATGCCCGCTCGTTGATCGCGAGCGCGCGCTCCAGCATGTCTCGCTTCTTTGCCTGGTCGCCTAATCTTCCGTACGCATTCCCGAGGCACGTCAGCGTGGTGGCCACGCTCGTGTGATCGCGGCCGTACGCCCTCTCAAAGATCGCGAGCGCGCGCTCCTGCATGTCTCGGGACTTGGCGTTGTCTCCGAGCACGCGGTATACGCCTCCGAGGTTCGTCAGCGTGAGGGCCACTTGTGGGTGGTCGCGGCCGTACGCCCGCTCGTTGATCGCGAGGGCACGCTCCAGCATGTCTCGCTCCTTCGCGTGGTCGCCTAATCTTCCGTACGCGTTCCCGAGGTTCCCTAGTACAACGGCCACATCAGTGCTCTCCTTGCCCTGCCCGCGCTCGAAGATTGGTAGCGCGCGCTCCAACACGTCGCGCTCCTTCGCGTGGTCGCCTAAAGAGCCGTACGCGCTCCCGAGATTATTCAACAATTGGGCCACCAACTCCGCGTGGTCGCTACCGTGCTCGCGCTCATAGATCGCGAGCGCGCGCTCCAACACGTCGCGGTGCTTGACATGGTCGCCGAGGTCATCGTACGCGTTCCCAAGATAATACAGTGCCTCACCCACCTCCTTGCTCTCCGCACCAAACACGCGTTCCTGCCTCGCTAAGATAGCTTCCCGGACCTTCACGACACCCGCGGACTCCTGAATGGACTTGAGCAGATCGCAGAGACTGTCGAGTTGCTCGTAAGTCGTCGCAGAGTCAAGTACGACGTCCACGAGCTCGTCCGCATCTTTCACGTCGTCAACCGGCAGCGCACAAAACATGTCCAGCCGCTGCTCGACCGCCTCGGTGTTTCCCAAAAAAACGATCGAAAGAACTCGTAGACGGCGTGGCTCTTGTGCATCGGCTCCGACTCCTTAATCGCCGTAAGGTGAATCTGGAGCTCGCAGAGGTGCGATACCGTCCCAGTCGGCGTATCCACGTCCACGGCCACGTTCATCATGATGTCGCGGTAGCCGTTGAATTCTGGGGGATTGAAACGATTCTTCGTCCGGACGATTTTTAAGCGCGGGTCCGCCTCGATCTTTTTCCAGAGCGCGACCAGTTCGTCCTCGTGGTCGCAATACACGGAGCCGCGCACGATGTCGAAGAGCCACGAGTAGCACGGCGCCGGCTTGTCCGCGTATTCGTTTTGCGCCTTTTCTTCGGCCCGGACGCGCCCTTTGAGCGTGAGCGGAACTGGGCTCAAGGGTGGACCGCCCTTACAAATATCCGTCAATATCGCCTCGTAGACACCGCGCGCCCGCTCAGCGATTTCGTACAGCTGGTCGAGCGACGCTGTCGGCTTGCCGTCGAGGCCGCGCTGTTGGCACTCCTCGCCGCTGCGCCACGGGATCTCATTGATTGTGCCTTTAATCATCTCGTCCGCAATTTTCTCTATCTCGACGCGCGCGACGCGAAACTGCTTCAGATTCTGGAACAAGACGTGCTTCGGGTCGCGCCAGCGCTCGTCTCGCGTCTTCACGTACGCGGCGGCCTCGGGCCAGGGCACGGTCAGCTCGTCGTCCGGACCGGTCGCGGCGGCATGGAATGCCTCCTCGGCCTTGGGGTCAAACAGCACGCCGAGGTTGTTTTTGCATTTGATTCTAGTGAGGGGGGCGCCTTCCGTCGAGACGCCCGCGCCCATGCTGCACGAGGCTGCCCACGACACCCTTTGGGGCAGCGTAGCAATGCAGATGTCTTGGCAGCCACGGAGGCGCTGCTGGCTCCCCGCGCGGTGATCGGCGAGGACGCAGACCCTGCACTCCTGGATTGCTGCAGCCCTCGCCCGATTGCGCGCCGGCTGGCTCGATATGGCTGCCGGATGGAGACCCCGCACCCTATTCCTAACTTACTCACTCGTAGCGCGCCTGGACCTTGGACGCGAGGGCGTCGAAGTCGCCCGACGCCGCCGGCGCGGCCTTCGGCGCGGCGCGGCCGAAGTCCGGCAGGCTCGAGTCGCCGCGCGCGACCGGAACGCCGTCGCCCTTTTTCACCGTGCCCTTTTTGGAGATGGACGCGAAGAAGTCGCCCGTCGCCCGGAGGGAGGCGTCGTCCTTCTTCGGCGTGATCGTGAAGGTCGGTTCCGCGGGCTCGTATTTTTTTGGAGCTTCCTTGGGCTCGGGCTCGGGAGCTTTATAGGTGACCCAGGCCGGCGTCTCGCGCTTCGTCGGTCGTTGCTTGCCGTCGGCCTCGACGACGGGCGCCTCGCTGCCGATTTGTTGTGGAGCGGACTCGCGGATCTCGGCCGTCAACGAATCTTTCTTCGTGAGCAAGGAGTCGGCGGCGGCGATCTCGGGCGCGGTCTCCTTCGGCGCCGCGCGGCCGAAGTCCGGCATGCTCGCATCGCCGACGGGCACGGCTGCTTTACCGCTGCCCTTTTTGACGTTGCCTTGTTTGCTGATCTTCCCTAGAAACGCTTGTGTGGCCGCGAGGCCCTCGTCGATCTCGAGTTCCTCCGCCGCGAAGCCCGCGGCGGGCCAGAGCGCCGCGGCGAGGCCCACCGCGGCGACGGCGCGCGAGGCTGCCTTAGAAACAGGGAGAGCCCGCGCTCTTGGTACCCTCAGAGCCGACGCGGCGGCAGCGAGGGCGAGCACAGATGTCACTCGTGCGGTCGACTGCATTTCAAATGCCGTAACAGACGGAGCGAGGCAGCTGAGGTCTGTCTGTCGCGAGATTTTGATTCGCGCCACGAGGCAGCTTGGCTAGCGCCGTAAGATACTAGGATCGGTTCTGCGAAGGAAATATGCGGCTATGAACGGCGCGGCACGCGCCCGCGACCCGAGGGGCACAGCCCACTAGTCCTAGCACCGTGAAAGATAGCACGCGGTCGGTGGACTCGGACCGCGCCCGCCACGCAACGACTTGTCTAGCAACGACTACACACCACAAAACTTAAGCGTCATCACCACGTAAACGCCTCGCCCTCTCCACCCAACTCCGGCTCCGCCGCGTCCTGGAACGCCTCCGCCGCCTCCGACAAAGCGCCGCGCGAGCACGTCACCAGATAGTTCCGCGCGGGCCGGGGCGCGGACCGCGGCGGCGGGTGCTCGGCCCAGGACGGGAGCTTCTTGACGAAGCCCGCGCCCTGGCGCCACTGGCTCCACAAAACGAACTGCACGGACGCCGGCGCGAGATCGGGCCCCTCGTACTGGCGGTCCGACGTCTGGAACTTCGTCTCCAGGACCTCGCAGCGCATGCGGTGCGGCTCGAGGTTGAGTAATTCGGCGCAGATCCTGGCCAGGGCGACCTCCATTTTGGGCACATCAAACCGATGTTTTTTTCGCAAATACGGCGTCGTCGCGTCGGGCGGCGGCGCTGCTGTTTCAAGGGCCTCCGCTAATAAGTGGACCGGGACATTGAGTGTTAGGTCCCAGAGCCATTTCCTTCCAAACCGCGTCATCGGCGCCACGGTCTCGTGGTGCACGCCGCGGCGCGGGGGCTGCTCCTGCCAGGCGCGCTGGGCCTCCTTCGAGAGGGGCATCGTGGCGCTGCCTTACCGGTTCCTGGAGGACGTCGCGCCGATGGCGTCGTGGGGGCGGTAAAGGCTGCCCGACGGACCCGCCGTGCCGGAAGCAGTCGTTCTGGAGAGGCCGCGAGGTGCCTAGAGGCCCGGGGCAGTGCCTCCGCGGTGCCTAGAGGCCCGGGGTAGCGTCTCCGCGCGCAACGCCGACGCAAAAAGTGCTAGCGTACTGTAAGACACTAGCAATGCAGGCAGCGGGCTCCTCAGCAAGGGGCAGTAGTCTACATTTCCTCCTGCGCTCTCTGCGGTTCGCAAGGACGTCTCTGCGGTACTCTCTCCCAGCCACACCACAAATAAGGCGCCGCAGAGGCCTCAACTTCGAAATCAGCACCTACTGGTCAAACCCTGCGAGCAAGCATGCCCCGCTATAAACTGAGAGACGCCAACGGCGCGACGCGCGTATTAACATTGGACGACCAGGCCTCCTACGCCGACCTCGTGGCCTCGTGCGGCGGCGCGTCCTACACGCTCAAGGCCGGCCGCCCGCCGACAACCCTAACATGCGCGACGCCAGCCACGACGCCAGCCGCCGACATCGTGCCGTCTGGATCATTAATAACGGCCGAGAAACCGGTCGTCCCCAGACTCAACATCCCCGAGGCCCCGCCGCCTCCGCCCGAGGCGAATGCGTTCGAGGCACCAGCACCACCAGCACTCGAGACCCCTCGCGACGCTTCGTACGCGCAAACGGCCCCAAGGGCCCCGCAAGCGCAGTGGACCTGCCAGACGTGCACGTTTATTAATGTCGAGGGCTGCTACGAGCGTGTGGGAGGCACGGCCCTATGTAGCGTCTGCGGGACGCCCCAACTAAACGTGCGCGAGGCGCCGGCGCCGCCGTCGCCGACGCGAGGTGCTGCCATGCGTAGAGCCGTCGACGCCGACGGCAACTGTTTGTTCGTCGCCCTCGCTTACTTGCTGCGGGGCGAGCGGCCCGATCCTGCAAATGCCAGAGCCGCCGCACGAAAAATGCGCGCCGTCTGCGCGTCCGTCGTCGCGGCCGACCCCGTGAACTACCCCGACGCCGCTTTGGAGAAGCCGCGACATGAATACGGGACCTGGATCCAAATGCAAGATGTGTGGGGCGGCGCGCTCGAGCTCTCCGTCCTCTCGAAGTGCGGCGGCGATCTTGTTGAGGGAGGCGCGTCCTTCGACGACGTGGTCCTACACTGCGTCGACATTCGGACGGGCGTCGCGCAGCGCTACGGCGAGGGTCGGGGGCGGGTCTGCTTCTTGCTCTTTGACGGGGTGCACTACGACCCGGTGGTCCTGGCGCCGTCATCTGACGCTCCCGAGTCGCCCGCGGACATCACGTTAGTGGCATCCGACGACGTGGTAGCGTTAAATGCCGTCGAGGCCCTCGCGGCGTCGGAGAAAAATGCGAGGCGCTTCACGGACACGTCGTCCTTCGCGCTGCAGTGCCTCGTGTGCGGTGCCGGTTTGAAGGGCAACGCTGACGCGGAGCTGCATGCTGCTCAAACGGGGCACCAGAACTTCGCGCAGACGGGGCACTGAGTTTTTTTCCGCGTACTCCAGTACTAGACGTAACAGTACACACTTACTAGACTACCCTTCTTTCTTGGGGACTTGGACACTCCTAGAGGACACTCCAAGACCAATCCCAAGACGAGCCAACTCGCGAGCTTGTCCACCTACGTCAGCGCCGCCACCGCTGCAAGAAGAAGCCTCATCATTTGAACGGCTTCGGCGCGAATCGCGCGGCGGCGTGGTCCATGAAGTCGGCCATTTGAATATCCCTGTCGGACAGGCCGTCTACCGCATGTGTCGTGAGTGTGACCTCGACGATGGAATACAAATTCGTCCACTCCGGATGATGATCTGCTGCTTCCGCTTGTAAAGCGACGCGCGACATCCAGCCGAACGCTTCATTGAAGCTCGCGAATTCGAAGCGCTTGGCGACGGCGTCGCGCTTGGGAGATTGGTCCTTCCAGCCGCGTAAACGCAGGGCGGCCACCGTCGTCTCGCGGTCCTGAACCTTGGCGTAAGTAGACAGGGAGCTGCGCAGGCTTGCGGCGCGTGCGAATCGAGCCAGCTGCAGGGCCATAGGCTTGCCTCTCCGGAGGTGGCTCTCGGAGGCGTATCGCGTTTGCTGTGGGAGGGTCTGGTTCCGAATGGATGCGAGAAGCGCGCAGCGCGTTCTTTCGAGCACAACTGAGCCAGAGCGGCGTCGTGCCGAGCACCCGAAGCTAGCGTAATGTAACATACTAGCAGCAAGCCAACTCGAGCCACTCGACCGCCAGCTCTCTCGCATAGCACATTGATGCACCGCAGCCACTCAGTAATAGTCGCAGTCCTCATGGCCGCCAGCGTCGGCAGCGCTCTGGTGCCCGAGTCCATCGGTGTGGTAGGCGTCGGCACGATCAGCTCCGCGGCCGTGCGCGGCCTCTGCCGCAGCAGCGATGCGCAATTCGTGCTGTCGCCGCGCAACGCCGCCAAGGCGCAAGCATTGGAAAAAGAGTTCGAAACGGTACGAATAGCCAGCGACAACCAGGCCGTCGTCGACGCCTGCGACTGCGTCTTGCTGGCCGTGCTGCCCGGCCAAGCGGAGCAGGTGTGCGAACCTTTGACATTTCGAGAAGGGCAGCTCGTCATTTCACTGATGGCAGGGGTGCCGCTCTCAGATATTGAGAAATGGTGCGGCCCCGCGGAATGTTCACTAGCCTGTCCGTTGCCGGCGATCGCCGAGAACGCCGGCACGACCATCGTGACGCCGCCCGAACCGCGCACCGTCGCCATCTTCGAGAAGCTCGGCACGGCCGTGCCCGTCGCGACCGAGGACCAGTTCAAGCGCCTCCAAGCCATGACGTGTGTGATGGGCGACCTCTACGCGCGCCAGAAGACGGCCCAGGACTGGCTCGTGACCAATGGCGTCGACGCGACGGCAGCGTCGGCGTACGTCGGCGGCGTGTTCCACACGATGACCCACGACGCGCGAAACGCAAAACCGTCGACCTTATCAGACTTGGTGGCCGAGCAGACGCCCGGCGGCATGAACGAGATGGTCATCGCCGAGCAGCGCGAGGACGGCGCCTACGCTTCGTTAGAACACTCGCTGGACTCGATCTACTCGCGCCTATGTGGCGCGCACGATCCCTCCCTGGCGCCGGCGAAGCGTAGGAAGTAACTTTAGGTAAGTCGATTACACCCCGGGGGAAACGAACCTACTTGAAGCTCATCACCTCCGCCCCATCACCACCCTTGGCCTCGGCCTGGAACATCTCCTTTTCACCACCAGCGATCGGCGACAGGGCCATGGACTTCGCGTCCGGCGCGCCGTCGAGGTGCTTGAGCTGCGTCCGCTTCTTCATCGGCTCCGAGGACGCCAGAATCGCTCCGGCAGACAAGTTTTCGCCCGGTTCTTCTCCTTCCCCAGCTCTTCGCTCGTGGTTGACCTCGCTCTCCCCGGGGTTGACCTTCTTGAAGTTCACCAACTCAGCCAAGACAAATGCTAGAGCGCGCATGGCCGACGGCGGCGCGCCGTCGCCCGTCTTGTCCGCGAGTACTTTCGTCGCGCCGACGACGTCGCACGCCTCGCGGATGTAATAATCCAGGTCATCGTCCGTCTCGACGCCGTTGCCTTGCAGGCACTTGTTCGTCAACTGGGCTAATCGCTCGCGTTTCGACGCGAAGTGCTCGTCGAGATCAAATTGGTCGAGTGGAGGCGGCGGCGGCTCCCTTAATGCTGGAGGGAACGTCGCCGGCAATAGCGGAGGCAACGGACATTCAAAAGTAGGCGGGATGAGTGACAGCGGTTCATGCTTCACATTTAACTGCTCGTATAGCGCCACGACCTCCGGAATCGCGTCCGTGTCGAATCTGAACAGGGCGTCGTTGAAGAGTTTCGCGAAGTTCCTCGGGAGTTCCTCGCCTTCCTGGAGGCAGGCTCTTAACCTAGAAGCTAACGCTTCGATGTCTGGGACGCGCGCGTACTCCTTATCCGCTTCCGCGTGGTGGTGCTCGCCCTCGGCCAGCTCGAACGTGGCATCTGCACCAGGATCGAAGGAGTGGCGCGTCAAACCGCGGTCTTTGACCGGTCTCGATGTCTGAGATGGTGCCGCCGCAACTAACGAAGGCGCTTCATCATCCCTGCAAAGCCACTTGAACAGCAGGTCCATGACCACATTATTTTCTTCCTTATCTAACCAGTCGTCCGCGAACATCTCCGCCGCGCCCATGCAAACAACTCGAGGCTTCGGGCTCTTTGGTGGTAAATCTTTATCAGTCTTGCCCTCCCAGGCGGCGCAGACCGTGCGGTGGATCGGATACGAAATCGCTCCGGTAGATAACACGGCTCTGGCTGGTCTTCTTATACCTAGAGTAGCACCGCGCGGATAGACGAAAGCCAACCCGCCCCCATTCGCAGTAGCCTCCTTCAATGCATCACCCTTCAGCTGCTCCCGCTTCGTCTTCCGCTTCCCGGAAATGACCAAATGTTTGTTCGCAACTAATGAAGGTTGCAAGACGCCATGAGAAACAAAAACCTCTTTTGGATGAAGGTACTTGTAGTAAACAGTTCTGAGTACGGAGTCCGACGAACAGGACATGCCGTAGGGTTTGAGTAAGTCGTTCATGTTCCCTCCGTACTTTTCCTCGCCGCCTTCCGCGGAGAGACAGAACAACGACCCGCCTTTTTTCAACCAAGCTTGTATAACCTCGATTTCTTCCGACGTGAACTTCTCGCGCGGGCAGGCCGTGACCAGAACATCGGCCTCCTCCAGTAACTTCGCCGTGATGTCGTCGCGGTTATTCACCGGCTTGTAGTTCGAGGACCGGAGTCGTCTGAAGAGTCTCTTGAATCCGGCATTCGGCGAGAAGGCCTCGCGCTTCGACGCGTTCAGCAAAATCACGCGCGGCCGCAGGCGGCTCTTCGGTTTATCATCTTCTTTGCCTTCGCTCGGCATGGTCTTGGGATGCTGCTGCGGGCGCTCCCAGGGGGCAGCCCGCCCGGCCGCGGCGGCTTCTGGGGGCTGCTCCTGGCCGGCCTGGGGGCTTCTAGGGTCCCGGACGTCCTCGGGCAGCCGCGGTCCCGCCGCCCGTGCTCTGCGGCGACTCTATTGGGTGCTGGCTATTTCGAATGCGAGTTTGCCGGACACGGGTTTTGAACGCCGGTCTAGCGTTCGCTTCCGTGCGGCGACGGGTGCGCTCCCTCGCGAAGCAGCGCTCGGCGGCTGGAAGGTTGGTAAACCCCGGTCGCTAGTGTCTTACAGCGCTAGCCCAAGGCTGCGCAAAAATCGGAGCCCAGGCGTGTCGGCCACCGCAACGTGGTTTCGGGACAGATCAGTGCGTCAGAAATACGCACGCTGCTCCCTGCCCGCGCCGCCGGCCGCGCCCGCCCGCCATTCGAGCGGTGCGACGAGCAGGCTCTCTCTCTGCTGCGCACTGTTCAGCAAGACACGCACGCGTAACGAAACAAGAACAATTGAGAAATGGCCTCGGTCTCCGGCCTTTTACAAGTAAGAGTGAGGCAGGCCAAAGGTCTAGATGCGGCCCCAGCTGCCGCTCTAACGGTGCGACTGAGACTGCTCCCGTGGAAAGAAGAGCAGTCTTCCGACACGGCCCAGTGCGACGACGACGGCACGGCGGAGTGGGCTTTGAGTGATGCCAATCTCGTGGTTCTACCGCATCTCGCGGCTCACGACGAAGCCGAGCCACAGCTCTCCATCGATCTCAGGAGCCGAGAACTTCTAGTGTACGAACGGTGCCTAGGCGTAGCAACAATCGACGCCCAGCCCCTACTCATCCCGGGCGAAGAGAATGAAATGTGGATCTCATTAACGGAAAAGACCTCGGTACTACTGACGACGAAGTTCGTCCCGGGAACAACCACCCCATCAAATATAGCGCGGACGCCCTCCCTGGTGTTGAACGAGGACGTGCGCCACCAGCACCTCTTCCGGTTGCAGTCCTACAACACGCCGCAGTGGTGCGCGGTCTGTGATAGAATGATGATGGGTCTGCGGCATCAAGGTTTTAGATGCGAGGCCTGCGGGCTCAGTGTCCATGGTGGGTGTCAACTCAAAGCGCACGCCGTCTTCGACTGCGTGGGCAAGAAGCCTCCCCAAATAGAGACGCCGCAGCCGTCGTTCGACGAGCCGCTCGTGCGATCTCGGCGTCCTTCACGCCATCGACGCGACTCGTTTCCATCTCACCATGACGTGGGTGGTTTCTTTTTCGAGTTGGAGGCCATTCGGACCCGCGCAGGTGCAAGGGTCTCCCCGAGCCAAAAGGTCCCCGTCGGGCGACGCCGTGTTTGCCGATGACGTGGAAGAAGGTGTTGGCCGCTTGGAACTGCATCTGTCGTCCGTCAAATTGCTCGAAACGAGTGACGAAGAAGACACGACGACCGGCGACTACTACGTGCGCTCGCGGCGTTTTGAGGTGTTGCGGTGCCTTCCATGTGACTCGTATCTAACACACGATGCCGGGGGTGGTTTCTTTTTCGATTTTGAGCTGTTTCGGACCGCGTCGGGGCCGTCGCGGCGGGTCCGAGGGACCGCGGTCGCGTCGATGGCGTCGTCACGGGACCGCGGTGCCTCCGCGCCGTCGTCGTGATCCCACGAGAGTCTACGTGGTCATCAGGACGCCGTCGACGCGATGCCACATCGGACCGCATCGAGCGACCGCGATGCTCCGCGCAGGTGCGCGTCGTGCTGGCCGGGTCGAGGGACATGCCTCCGCCCAAAAGGGGTCGCTTTAATAGACGGACCCACACGGTCTATCAAAGCAGGGAGCCGCACTTCGACGTGCACTGGCGGTTTTGTGTGGAGAGCTTCGCGGCCGAGGTACGAGTGGAATTGGTGGATGCGGCTCGAGATTCAGTTGTGGGCTCTCATCGGTTTGGTGTTTTGGATTTGCTCCAGGAGCAGGCCGATCAGCGTGCATTGGATTACCTGAAGCAAGCCCAATCGATCATAAAGGCGAATCTACCCCCGGGGACGCAGATACCCTATTTGACGCAATCCGAAACCGCAAAGAGGTACGGAAGCCCCCCGTCATCCTATTATTTTGAGGATCCCGCCAACTCCTACCTCCGAGATAAGTCTGGTCTACCGACGGCCGTCGTGACCTGGCCGTCCGCTCATTTTACAGTGTTTGGGGACAAGCTCTGGTGGGCGCCGACACCCATTTCTGTGGAGAGACCCCCCCAGCCGGAGCAGTTTTCGATCGAGATCTCGAAGCAACATATTCGTAGAGCCACCGATTGCGTGCACGCGATCTACGCGTTCATGGACGCCTACGACGCGTTCATGCGCTGGCACAAACCTCTGCGGACCGGTTCGGTCTTTATTGTCTTCGTGTCTATCTGTCTGCTCTTGGACGCGGAGTACGCGGGACTCGTTCCCGTTACGCTCGTAGCTCTGGGATTGTTGGTGCTAGGCCGAAGGAGATTCCTGCGAGGCTACCCTCGAGCTTCCTTCTTAGATGAGGCCTTTGAAAAGGCCGACGCGGAATTGTTAAACGGCGCGACGCAAAGGTTTCGACCCTGTGGAAGGTTAAAGATCGCCGTGTGTGCTGGACGAGGCTTCGAGAAGGACGATGACGTCTACGCCGTGGCGACGTTTCGACGGCCGTTGTTGGATGAACCTGTCGTAGAAAAACCAAGGCCTCGATCCGGGAGCGCGTCACCTCGCATAGCCGAAGCGTTGTCGGTGGATACCTCACTAGATGCGCTCTTAGATGATGCCAACGCGATGCCCACACCAGGTGAGCAACGGACGAAGAGCGACTCGATCCTGTTGGAGGATGCTCCCTTGCCCGTGTCGCCCACAACCACGAAAATAGAAGAGGAGGAAATCACGCACCACGAAACTTTATTAGGATACACGGGCACGTGTCGAGGGAGGGATCCGCGGTGGCACGGCTCGTTAGGAGCTACTGTGGATAGGGAGGCCGGGTGGTCCTCGATAAGACGCGTATCATCTCTCTTGGGAGACCACGACCACGCGACGCCATGTGTCGTCGAGCCCTGGGAACGGCGGGGCTGGCGGAAGAACGACACGTCGCAGACGATCGACCGGTGTTTAGTCTACCCCCTACCCCAGCCGATGGACGCGGAACGCATGCTGGCCTGGTCCGAGGCGCAGGGCGGTGTCAGAGTCGCTGTTTTTAGGACGGGTCGACTGGCCGATTCGTGCATCGGGGAAGTCGTGATACCATTATGTGATTTAGTGGACAATGATGAAAGGGGCCCGCAGCGGGAGCGAAGAGGCTGGCACGAGCTCGAGATCATTGAAGAGGTTCCGACGAAGCGAAAGGAGAGGCCGGCCGTGCACGTTAGACTACAGTTAGTGTTGCGGGACGATAGTGAACCGGACGATTCGGAACGAAGGCTGTGTAGGGCCGTGGAGGCCATGATCGACCCCGTATCAACTGATACACATACACTCACCCAATCCGTCGGCGCGTATGCGCGCGAGGCCACGAAACCCCTCAGCACAGTAGTGACGGCGAACGAGTACGCCGTGTACGCGCAGAATTTACTTGGAAGGATTCTAGATTTTGGCGAGGGCTTCAAGAATTTATTAACGTGGACGCACCCGGAAAAGACGCTGTTTCTGTTTCTATGCGCGTGCTTTGGAGTTATTTTGTTCGCGCGCGTGCAGACGCGCTACTTAATATTGGCGGGAGGTTTGTACGAGTTCCTCTACCGCTTGCTACCGGGCGACGGCTCGCCGATGACGACGCGGCTCGTCAATGCGGTGCGGAGCGTGCCCCACGATAGGGCACTGCGGGACTGCTACGACGTGCGCGCGAGGGAGCACGCCCATCTGTTGATTGACCACGAGAAGCGGATGAGGAGACGGGCGCAGCTCCACGCCATCTGGTCGCCGTCCTGCGAAATTAGGTGTAGCATCCACCTCCAGGACACGTGGCAGGAGCGCCATGTGATCTTGCACGGGCGGCGGTTAGCTGGCTGGGTTTCGGAGAAGGACGTCGATGGCGGGCGGGCCCCGCGCGAGGTGCTCGTGCTGTTGGGTCACGCGGGGCTCACGGCGCCGTCGCCGACGGACTGCCGGGATTTAGATGAGGAGGCCTCAAAACGCGTCCTCGTCGTCTTCGGGCAGGACCAGGGCGGCAAGCCGGCGCGCTGGGCCGTGCTCTGCGCGGAGGAGTCTCTATCTATCTTCAAGGATGCGGTGGGAGGCGCGTGCGCGACGAAGCTCGAGTGATTGTATAATAAGTGTTGTTGCTATCTCCGCTTGCAGTAGCACGTCAGGCCCTGGACGTGCTTGAGCGCCAGCTTGCCCTTCTCCGACGCGGCCTCGCAGAACCTGCGGCAGACCTTGCGCGGCGACGCGTCTCTAACCGTATGCTTGGAGGCGTACGTGTGGGCGCCGATGGTGCAGAGGTTGGGGGTGATGTAGTAGGGGTGCGTCGTGCCGGCCTCGTAGACGATCGTGGGGCCCAGGGCGCATTGTTCCTGCATCAGATTCGCGATGGTGGCAACGGTAATACCGGTAAACGTGAGGCCGATCGCGACGAGGCCGCCGGACATGACCAGTTCCGAACCTCCGCCGTCGTCGTCGTCGTCTTCGTCGTCGTAGTAGTAGTAGCAGTCCCACGAATCTATGATTTTGCAGTCAGCGGTTTCGTCCCTTTGAGCGACGCCGCAGGACATTGAGCAGCACCCGCTGCCAGAGAACGCCCCATCGAGGTTCACGTCGTTGCCGACGCACCAGCCGAGGTCCTGGTTGAAGGACGAAGCCCAGCTGAACATGTAGTGCATATCTCTGACGTTGTCGACATTCCAGGCGCTGATGTCCTGGTCGAAGGCCGAGGCCCAGTGGAACATGTAGTGCATATCCGTGACCTGCTCGACCCGCCAGCCACCGATGTCCTGATTAAAGGACGAGGCGGAGTGGAACATCTGGTGCATGTCCCTGACGTTGTCAACGCTCCAGGCGCTGATGTCCTGGTCGAAGGCCGAGGCGGAGTGGAACATGTAGCTCATGTCTATGACTTGCTCGACGCTCCAGCCGCCAATATTCTGATTGAACGACGAGGCGTACCAGAACATCCCGTACATCCTCGTTACGCCAGAGGTGTCCCACGCGCCAATGTCCTCGTTGAAGGACGCCGCCGAGACGCAGTCGTCCCACCACGACTCGCCTTCCATCCAGTCCTGCCACACGCAAAACAAATTTGACATGTCCGTCACTCCTGATGTGTCCCACGTCGAGATGTGGCCGTACGTCGCCTCGGCAGCGGCGCGGTCCTCCGCCCAGGCTCGGACTGCCGTGTGGATGCTTTCGTCGCCAAATGCGCCATCGAAGAATGTCGGCGCAAGCGTCACGCATATGCCACCCTCAGAACGGCCCTCCACGACGCCGCACGACGTCGACACGCACGGCGTGCCGTAGAACGCCTCGTCGAGGTTCACGTCGTTGTCGACGCACCAGCCGAGGTCCTGGTCGAAGGCCCAGGCGCGCCAGAACATCTTGTCCATGCGCGTGACACTGTCGACCGCCCAATCACTGATGTCCTGGTTAAACGACGAGGCACCGGCGAACATGTGGCTCACGTCCTTAACGATGTGGACCGCCCAATCACTGAGGCCATGGTTAAAGGCCGAGGCGCCGAGGAACATCCTGTCCATGCTTGTGACGCCAGAGGTGTCCCACGCGCCGATGTCCTGGTCGAAGGCCGAGGCTCCCTGGAACATCCTGTACATCGACGTGACGCCCGAGGTGTCCCACGCGCTGATGTCATCGTTGAAGGACGATGCGCCCGTGTTGTAGCAAATCCAACCCGCTCTGGGGCTATCGCAAAACAACAGCGTCATGTCCGTCACCCCTGATGTCTCCCACGTCGAGATGTGGCCGTACGTCGCCTCGGCGGCGGCGCGGTCCTCCGCCCAGGCTCGGACTGCCGTGCGGATTTTGGCGTCGCTCATGGTGTTCGGGGCCGACGCCACCGGGCTCGGCGTCGGGACGACGATCGTCAGGACCGCCGCGTTGATCTTGTCGTTCGACGCCTGCACATCGACGTCGATCGTCATGAACGCCATCGCGGCGGACCCGCCCGCCGCGGCCGCCTCTTCGATGAGCGCCTGGAGGAACTCGCCGCTCGACACGGCCGCGGAAAGCGACGTCCAAATGTCGTTGAAGATGCTCTGACCGCCGTCCGTCACGGCGGCCGCGTCCTGTCGGACGACGATCGTGTACTCGACCTCGACGCTGCCCGCCTGGAGTCGCCGCCGGCGCGCGGACTTGGCGCGGATGTCCGTGACCTCGGCACCCGCGAGCGCCGCGGGCAGGGACGCGAGGATCGTTTGCGCGAAGGCCTCGACCTGCTGCGGGTCGGAGTTGAAGGCGGTGGCGTCGATGCCCGTGAGCACGACCGCGGCCGCGACCTCGACGACGGCCTGCGCGACCGTCGGCGCCGGCGTCAACGCCGGCGCGCCCGGCGGGATGGACGGCTTGGGCGTCGGCGCCGCCGACGGCTCCGGCTCCATGCGGTAGATGCACCGCTTGTCCATGTCCGTGATGTTGTAGCCGTACTTGTTGGGGCGGTTCGATCCCCCGTCCTGCATCGCGTTCAAGGCCGCGGTGATGTCCTCAGTGTTCGCAGTCACGCCGTTCTTCCCCGCGGCGCCCGGTCCCAGCGGCACGTAGTCGTTCTTCGCGGCGAAGGAGGCCGCGGCCGCTTGCTTCGTGGCTATCGTGGAGAAGTGCTCCCGCGCCGCCAGGTAGTCTTCCCAGGTGAAGCCGTCCTTGAGCGTCGCGCCGGCGGCCCAGGCGAGGTCGT
>JACLAA010002271.1_pt1 | contig 22777 bp, 18 predicted proteins | sample 8027891 | NCBI WGS metagenome assembly JACLAA01 (sample SAMN15724900, study PRJNA655200) | protist metagenome | isolation source: fluorescence activated cell sorting (FACS) single amplified genomes of... | place: Spain: Blaines Bay Microbial Observatory, Mediterranean Sea | collected 2016-01-19 | reverse complement strand
ATGTAATTATGCGCGAGAGAGATCTTTCAAATCACGCGTCTCAATTCTCACTTGCAAAAACAGAAAGAAGAGAGACACGTCCAAAATCACTCGAATTTCAACAATCCGAGAAAGAAGAGAAGAAGTTATAAGCACCGCGAAGGATGAATACATCTCTACAGTGCGCATTTAATCCGAAAATGTACGCGTGAATGCGAAACACTTCAAATATCTTCTGAAGTCTTCAAGAAACCGGCGTTCGAGACGAGCATCCTTCCGCTGGAAGAACAAATGTGCTGGCAACACAGAAGTGGATAAAAACTGCCCAAAGGATTATTCGAACGACGCGCGCGATGGACATATTTCTCACTGAAATACCAGAGAGGGTAATTAGAACATTTTCAACGTAACCGTTTGCATGAACTCTTGTCCCTAATTCGCGTTTACATCGTTCGAAACTATCCTTATCTTGGACGAATACGTCCAGATCTTAAGCGACGTTTCAGAACTCTCAGAAATCAAAGACGCGCGAGGAGGGAAAATTCGGAATAGATACGTACTTGTTGCCGTGCGGTCTCCAGACCATCATGGACTTTTCGTTGGCGACCTTGCCGGTGGAGACGGCGTTGATCTTTTGGACGTTTTGGACTTGGGCAATGGATTGCATGGTTGTGTATTTATGTGCGTTATTAAAGTGAGGAAAAGATGGGCGTGCCCGTCCTTGAAGAGTTGCAGACGTGGAAGCGTCAGCCGCAAAAATTTTCAGAAAGGGCACGCCTTCTTTTTTTTTGCTTGCTCCTCGTTTTTTTTTACGAGTACGAGTGAGGTGGCTCTCCGAGAGAAAAAGGGGAAAAGAGGGAGGAGAAAAAAGAGGGAGAGAATGAATTTTTTCTTAAAGGCGCTGCTAAATGCCAAAGTTATGGGTATGTACCACGCGCCGAGAAAGCCCGAGACGAACACGCAACACCGAACGCCGAACGAACATCCACACAAAAAAAAAAGGAAAAACGAGGACAGAAGGAAAAAGAAGGCGAATGATGAAGGACGACGACGACGACGACGACGCGCGTCGGCGGACATCCTCGCATTCATCATCGTCTTCTTCCTTCTCCTCGCCTTATCCATCTCATCACAATAAAGTACGCGATGTTGGCATCGATACCGTTCCGTCCTTACCACAGCGTTGCGTTGCGGCTGGCACAGCCGCCTGCGTTTCCGCGCTCGTCACCAATCCTTTGGACGTCATAAAGACGCGAATGCAAACGATTTCGGCTCCGTATTCGTCTGCTTCAGCTTCGTCTGTGCCCAGAGGAGGAGGAGGAGGAGGAGGAGGAGGAGGGACAACAACAACGGTGTTGAGTACCTCTTCGTCGTCAAACTATACGAATATGCCTAAGGTATCCCTGGGGAATGCTTCCGCTTCTACTGCTACTGTTACGAACGGTACGAGTAGTGGAAGTTTTTTTGCGCAACAACAACAGCGACAACAACAACAACAACAACAACAACAATTAAGCTGTCCTCCAAAGTGCCCAACCAACGCGAACGGCGTCGCGAACTGCGTGTCTGCGCAGTGCACGACCTACGAAGGAAACGCGTGGACCGTAATGCGGAAAATAGTCCGAAGGGAAGGCATATCTGCGTTGTGGAGAGGAACGAAAACGGCGTTGATTATGGCGGGACCGGCAGTGGGGGTCTATTTACCGTGTTACGATTTTATACGTGACTATTGTGTGACACGCGAGTTGGTCCAAAACGAAGACATGGCGCCTCTCGTTGCTGGAGCAGGAGCGCGAACGATAGCGGTGTTTGCGGTGGCGCCTTTAGAGTTGATGAGAACGAGACAATTAGCAGCGCAAGAGAGCAGAGGTAGTTTTATGAACGGTAGTAGTCAGCGTCGATCTTTACTCTTTACTGGCGTATCTTCTACGTTGATACGTGATGTACCGTTTTCGATGATGTATTGGTATTCGGTTGAGAAATTACGCTTAGCGTTAGCTGATCGGTTTACGAGCGATAATCCAAAGGTGGATAATTTAGCAGCAGCTTTCGTGGGTGGCAACATCGCCGGCGCAGCAATATCTGCCGTGACGACACCAGGTGACGTTTTGAAGACGCGGATACAGGTCAATGCGACGCATAGTAATAACACGAGTACTATAGCAGGAGAACACATCGGAGGAAGAACAGGGCCTTTTCGCGAGATGGCAAATCTCGTGAAACATGAGGGCGCTTCATCACTGTTCAGAGGCTGGATCCCTCGCGCGTTGCGCGGCGGCCCAACGTGTGGTATTGTCCTCGTCGCGTACGAGTTAGTAAAAAGTTTAGACTATTAAAAGAATAAGAGAATGTATCGTTAGCGAGAATTTAGAGGCGTACATACTTAGTTTAGTTTTTGCAATTTTGGAAAACAAGAGAGTCCAAAAAGAAATTTGGGGGTTTTGCCGCGCTCGTACATATATGAAAATATCCCCAAATATCTAACCCGAAAAGGGACGTGTAATCGTCATCTCGCGTTAAAAAAAAAGAGGAGGATGAGAACGACGTCAACAGCAGCAGCCACGAACACCAACGCGGAAAAATCATACGCGGGTGCATCGTTCACGATCGAATCTGGTTTATCCACGGACGAGATTTTGAGCAAATCTGATTCATCTTCGGCGAGTGTTTGGGACGAGTTTGAATCGGAAAAAATCAATTACTCCCAAACGCAATTATCCAAACGACAAAAAGAAGAGAAAGATTACGAAAAAGTAATCAAAGCGCCGGGTGCTGTCTTGACTGTCAAATCGAGCAAGAATTTAGAAGTCCTTTGCACGTCTGAAAACATCGGCGTGATGATCGCCGTTGCCAGTCAAACGACAACGGCGCGCGACGTTTTGAATTTCTTTTCTCCTTTGGCGAAATCCAATGACGTCGACATCGGCACTGAAACGAGTGTCCGAAGGTCGTTCGGGAATAACACGGAAATGACGAACAAAGAGAGAACAGAATTGTTGAGAGAGTTTTTGTGTGGCTGCGCAAAAAGAGGCAGTTTCAGTTTGATCATTTACGACGCGCACAGTGGGAGAACTTGCGCTGCTCGCACGGCTGCGTCGCCTAAGTTGTTTTTTGGTTTCGATAAAAAAAAAAATGGAAATGCCGCGACAAAAGAGGAAGGCAAAAGAGGCTTGTGTGTCTCAACGGATGAGAAGAGTTTGGAAAATGTGGATTTATCCATATTACCGTCGGGTAGATTCATTTACGGTAGACAATACGTTAAGCCGATGGAGTTCACACAGTTTTGGTCGACGGCGCCATCGAAGCAAAACTCGCCCGAACCACGCTTGTCCGGAGATTCGATGAACTCAGCGTTATCAAAGGAAGAAAAGATTATAAATCCTGCCAACACGAAGAGCAATAGCGTCGTTCAAACAACGCCTGGATCGAAACAGGGCGTGGAGTCGAACGGTCCTTACACGCCAGATTCTGGAATAAAGAACGATTTCATGAAAGCCATGCGATACGCACCAACTGGCTCTAAAGCAGATTTGAGAGACGTATGGAACGCTGGTCGAGGGGCTTCGGCAGATATTAACCCAGAAGAAGCAAAGAAAATTCAAAAGCAAGTCGAAGAAATGTCGAAAATGTCGAACGCGTTGAAGAGAGAGCTGATTAATAACAAGAATAAAATACCTGTAGGTGAAAAAGAAAACGATAATATTGGACCTCCACTAAAGAAAATTTCAATCGATCGCGCGTACAGGCCTCCGTCAATGCGCAAAGAAATAGATGAGAAAAAGCAAAAGAACTCGGAGGTAGAGCTCCACAAAAGACAGTTGGCAGAATCCCTCGGTCACTCTTTGACACACGCACTTATGCGTACGAGTGAAGACCGTTTGAGCGGGGAAACAATGCAAAGTTTGACGGAATTTCACGCGGCTATTGCGAGTAAGAAGAAAGAATCAAAAGAATCCGAGGTCCAACAAATGAGCAGTTTCTTTGCCTCGTCATCTATCCCGGAAAACAAGAGCACGTAAATTTATTTGTGTGTGTGTGTGTGTATGAGTGTGTATGAGTGTGTGAGTTGGAGCGCGAGTGTGTAATAATTTTCTATAGAGCTGCGCGGTGTTGTTTTAATTAAATGTGTAGTACTGTTTTTTTACGAATCAATCAAAAGAATTGTTTCTTCTTTGCTTTGCTTTCGACCGGAATTCGAAAATCTTCACAGTAATCTCTGAGCATTTTCAAAAACTCCCTCGAGGGCAACGCATCTGACTTTGGAATTCTCTCTCGATCTTCTTCACAAATTTCGCCGACGTAAAAGTGCTTGAGATATAAGAATGATTCCTTGCTCGAATGGTATAATTCGAAATGCGTGCTAGCGTCCTTGTTCAAAGACTGAGCGGGAATAATCATGTCACCTCCTGGATGTTCAGGCAACCAATTTTTCACGTCCAATACCATGTAATCTATAACTAACAAAACGGCTTGCTCTTCGTTATTTTTTCGCATAATTTCCTCCCATGTGTACTCGCGCAAACGCGATATGTAAGATCCAAGGCGAGTGTTGCAGTAATCGAGTAGTGGAGCGCAATGAAGCGCCTTGGCTGCTCCCGCGAGTGATTCAGTCAAGCGCAAATCATAATTTGGTGGTTTTTCTTTATCACGGATACAAGTTAAAAAGAGTAAGACTCGATCGAAAATTACCGACTCGATATCAACAGAGCATGAGACGTTCGATTGACTCGCAGCACTGCGAATAAATTTCGTCAAAGCCACACACGGTCTTAAAACGTTCATATGGACGGGAAAAACTTCCTCGTCGTTCGTGTGGACATGAACAAAGTTTTTTACAAACATATCTTCCTCATTCGGAGGTGCTCTCGCGTTTAAAACTTTGAGAATCTCCTCATCTCTCGGTGCAGTTTGAATATAAAATACTGTCGTCTCTGCCACGTCCACAATTCCGCGAAAACAATGGTACTTAATACCCACTCGCTCTTCGATTGGAAGCGAATTGGTTTCCACAATGCGTGCTTTCAAACCCAACGCTTCGAATGCAAATACTTCTCCGATTGAAACGAACCGTCCCTCGAAACGCGTCTGCGCAGTTTTCTCGATATCTTTAGCATCTACGGTTGCACAAGCAACACTCTCACCGTCCCTGTTATCGTTGTCCAAGGGGCGCACTTCAATGATGATGTCATGTAAGATATCCATTTTTTCAGGGCCGGGTGAGACAAAAGGAAGGAAGGAGTGCACGACGTCTTCTCCCACGTGCGCGTTGATTCTCAAATCTTTTACGATAGCAACTTCGTTTTCTTTGAGTGCAATATCAAAATTTGCGGCACGCACACCTTTCAGAACGACGTCGCTATGCTTTTCTAATGTGAAGAAACAAAATGTATTCATTGTGGGAGTAGTATTCTCCGATACAGCAGAGAGCGACGCAAACGCACCTGTAGGTAGCAAACAATCATACGTCATTCTCGTTAAACCCAGTTTTTCCAGTGCAACAACTTTCAATGATACTGCCTCTTCGTTTTCCTTCAGCATCTTTTTATTCACGTATTCACCATCTTGCGAGACTTCGGGAGCTGCCGCATTGCCGGAGAGAGAATTCGCCCCTCGCGAGACTTTAAAGTTAACCATGTCTTAAATATCAAACACAAATGGTGGACGGAGCGATGATGATGATGATGATGATGATGATAGCGAAGCACTTCTTTCGATGTGTTCGATGAGTGGCTTCACGCAAAGCGTATTGAACTCAGTCTCCAACGACGCCAACGTTTTTTGGTCCCGGATCACTTTCTTGCTTTTCGATCGAGAATGTAGCTTCGCGCGCGAATCGTAATAACTAACCAAGTTATTCAATAATATGTACTCTGTACTCTTGTCGTCCTCGTTCGCGCGATGACAGAACGTCCAAATCGATATCGTTCTCGCCAAGTTTGCTATTTTTTCGCTTTCTGTTACGTTCACTTCGCCGTCTCTGGCGGTACGAAACGCTCCTCGAAGGTTATTCGCGAGCAACGCGCGGACCCGAAATGGTATCGCCCCCGCGTTTCTTTTCAATCTTCTTGACTCTTCTTCTTCTTCTTCTTCTTCTTCTTCTTCTTCTGTTTTGGCTTTACTTGTTGAAGACAACTTGACCCGCCGTTTCCCAGCGCACGCGCGTAAAATCTCCCTGTACACTGACTTTGCAATCTCCTCGAATTCCTCTTTTTGCTTTGACGCCGACGATAACGAAACGTTGTTTGGATTTTGAGTGTGTTTAATACGCGTAAAAACCGTAGGGCGAGCGAAGAATGCCGTCGCAACGCGGTATCGCATATGTGACTATATATGTACCAAGAGACGGGGACGCCGAGAAAATTATTTGTGTTTTGCAAGGAAAGAGCGAAGAGAAGAAGAGAGGAACAGTTGAAATAAGAGAGTGAAACGCCATGCCATCCATGGACGCATAAAAGCAAAAAATCAAGTGTCAAGGGCAAGCGGCAAGGGGAAAAAGTTCTAACACCAAAAAAATCTGACAAGGCAACCCGACCTTTTTCGAGTTGAATTGAATTGAATTGAATTCTCACAAAACTTACTTACTTGGACGCGCGCGCGCACGCGAGCGTGTATACGCGTATCATCTTTACACGTTCTCGCTTTCTCATCGCAGGAACGAACAAAAGAAATACAACGTCGATCGATTTCGCGAGCATGGCGAAGAATAAAACCACGACGAAGACGGCAAAAGAGGAAAAGAAAAACAAGAAGAAAGGAGGAGGAGGATGTTTCGGAGGAGGCAAGAAGAAAGATAAAGAAAACAACGCGCCCGCGACGACGACGACGACAAATGCGCAGCAACATCAAGGCAGGGAAACGAAATTTTCTCAGAAAGGCAACGCTGATGCGAATATAAAGCAGGAGTTGGAAGGAGAAGATACCGAAAGTGAACACAGCGCTGACTCCGATGGGTTGCACTCCAATGGTTGGATTCGATATTACGACGAAGCTACTGGAAATTTTTATTATGTTCGAGAAGATGGAATAGGTGAGGCACAGTGGAATAAACCATTGGAATTTATCGTTCCCACGGACGAGAGTGAGAGAGAGGCAATTATTCGTGAACAACAACGACAACAAGTGTTGGAGGAAGAAAAGAAAATACGAGAACGAAAAGAACTCGAGAAGAAACGCAAAAAGAAACTGGAACAGGAAGCGAAGCAACGCGCCATCGATGAGGAGAAAATGAAGATGGAATTGTTGAAACAAGAAAATTTGAGAGAGAAGGAAAACGCACGACTGAAGATGGAGGAAGAGCAAGCGTTGAAGGAAAAGATGCTCGCGGCAAAATTAGCTGCGAAAGCGAAAGAGCAAGAGACTGAAAGGCAACGGAAAGAGCAGGAAGCAATAGCTTTGAAGCGTATACAAATGGAAGAGGAGAACAAAATAGCGCAGGAGACATATAGAAAACGAATCGAGGAACAAAAAGCGAAAGAACGTGAGCGAATGGAACAAAATAAACATAACCGCGAACGGGAGGAGGAAATTATTCGTAAGCAACAACGTCAGCGAGAACAATTGACACACAATACGAGTTCACGCGCAGACCGGATGCATCCAAAGAATCCGGACGCGGATAAAGAGTATGAAAAAAGTAAATCGACGTTGCGTAAACATCTGGACAGATTATTTCTAGTCTTCGACGAGAAAGATGACACCGCCGACGAAGATGATTAGTTTTTCATTGTACCTTACGAGGAAAAATAAAAAGACGTAAACTTTCTTCAAACATTTTGTTTTTCATATCATCATCGACTTTTTACTTTCCACTATTCCGCTCCGTGAACGGCAGTAGCTTGTTTTGTTGCACACGAACGCGGGATGAAAATAACAGTTCGCACGATGCAACACAATTCGGAGACCAAAATCATCGAAGTTGCGGATGGTTTGTTGACTGTTGGGGAGTTAAGGCGAAAATGTGCCGAAGAATTTTTCGTTTCTCGTTTGAACGTGTTCCTAAGAGGAGCTGCGTTGAACAACGACGATGAACGGGCGAACATTAAACCAGGCGATACAGTTTTAGTCGATTTTCAGCCGTCTTCGTCGATACAAAATCAGACGACCAAGACGAAGACGATGGGAATACCATCTTCTTCTTCTTCTTCTTCCTCTTTGAACTGGCTTCAACAAACTCTCGTCCGAAATCGAAACAAAAAAGGAAGAGGACTTTTCAGCCTTCTATCGCCTAACATTTCTCGACTTCTTATCATTATATGCAGCACAACGGCAATACGATTTATTCTTGGTACTTTACTCTGGTGTTATGTCGCGAAGATGGCTTATAATTACGACTTGGGTCCGATTTTCGTTTTGTGTTCTCTGTTCTATTTGATGTTTACGAATCTGTCGAACGATATGATGAACAAAGATGGGAGACTCTCAGCATATAGTATGTTCAATAAAAATTTTGAGACATTGCCTGGCAATTTTGATGCGAACGCAGTTGAACGTAACGTTAGACACAATCATGATACTATGACTTGATGATGAAACGTACGTATTTTTGTGTTGAATTGACGAAATGCAAAAGTAACTGACATATTTGAAAAAACGAATAAAAATCTTCACTCGTACTTACTACTTCAAACGGCAGAAGAAAACAATATGATACTCTTCTCTCTCGGTGTGATTATGATAACAATGGGAGGTGTCGTTGGTCAGCAAATTTTGCAGTCATTTCATGTTATTGACGAGAGAATCAATGATATCACGGTTTGGTCTTCCCTTCGAGAAAAAGAGATGGCAGTTACAGCCGTAGGTGCCTTAGGGGAAGACAGGATACCGACTATTCAGTTTTTAACGTTTTGCCACTTCGCTGGGATTATTTTTTCTGATGGCACCTTTTCTTTTCCAGCGTTGAAAGATAATTCGCAGTTTCGTGCGATGTCTTCTGTCAACGGCTACGTGTTGCTAGGAACAGATAGGTCTCAAATCGTTCCAGTTGGAAAGACCGTGGGTGCTGTAATTAGTTTGGAGGAAAGCAAAAATGTTCCCATAACTGCTATCACGAGCTTTATATCAAACGATAGAAAACCGTCTTTTCTTATCGTAACGTGGGAAAATCCTTCGAAACTTACCCGTTTCGATGTAAACACTAAAGGTCTTGTTGAAGGTCCGAAGGTCGAACTTTCGATAGGACGAATTCGCTCTGGAATTTCGACACAAAATTTTTCTTACTTTGTTTCAGATACTGTTCCCTCGAAGCTTGTTACTATTTACCACGGAGACGAATTAGTTGAAACGCAAACGATCACTTTACCATGTGGATCAATTCGGAACAGCTATATTGTTCGTAATAATCTATCGTTCGATTACGAATTTTCTTTTTGGGCAACACATACGTCGCCGATATCGATATGTAAATTGAAACATAATAAAGTAGAAGGCGTAGCAAAATTTGTATCGTCGTTTCGAATTAATGGTACAGATGATTTAGCAGCGACGAGTATCATTGCAAACATAGATGGGCACATTATTATTGGTACGAAAAGTTAATCAAAGTCAACTCCAGCAACTGTTTTTCTTTTAAAAGATAACGGAGATGACATCACTCTCGAAAACAGTTGGAAATTTGATGAAAGCAGCGATACGATTAATTGCATTCGTTTCGACGAAAACATTGCATATTTCGTCAATCGAAATAGTCCCGCCGAAATAATGAGCATAAATGTCACGAAAGAAAATTCGTACGAACAAATTTATCACGATTTTTCTAACAACTCAACGTCGCATTGTCGCATTGTCATATACGGTGGTCCATCGAAAATGCTCGCTATTGGCGCTCCACTCGTATTGGAAATACAAAACACAAGGATAAATGTTACCAACTCGAGTGAAGTTCAGTGGTTGCAAATCGGTCTATTGGTGGAAAGCGACGAGTTATCGTCCTTAGAACTTTTCTTTGAGATCGAAGAAGAGGCAAAGAAACATTTCTTTCCTATATTTTTGGGTGCATCTCACGAAAATGGAATCTCTTCTTCCTCAACACTCCTTCACGCAAAGTTTTCAAGCGCGTCACACCAAGGACTTGCAAACTTTGTAGCGAGCCGCGTGGCGATGAGAGACATCAAATCCTTCAAGCTTGTCGTTCGTAATTCGAAAAAGTTCGTCGCAGATGAGAGGACAGTGAAGCACTTCAGTGTTCAGGTTTGCCATCTTTAAAAATAGATAAAAAGAAGAACGAGGACGAGTGCATCTGCATAATTTTGTTTTGTAAACGAAAGAATAAATTCCTCCAGATAAAAAATAAATAATGTACGCCTCAACGACGACGCCAACCCACAATAGCGCTTCTTCTCGTTCGCGTCCGACTTGGCAGCGTAGCTCGAATCATAAACCGAATCATCGCGCATCGCGTTCGCTCTCGTTGAAAGCATCGTCTTCCAAACAAGAGGGCGATGATTTTGAGTCTTTCCTTTTCGACTGGCAGAGCAAGTTATGCGATAAGTTGACTCGGTTAGATGGGAGTACAACAAACAACGAAGGATTTTGCGACGACGTGTGGGAACGCGAGGACGGGTCGTTCGGACGAACGAAAGTATTCTCTGGCGGTGACTTATTTGAGAAGGCTGCGTGCAACGTTTCGGTCATTCGAGGCACTCTGACTGAAACGCGCGCGAAAACAATGTCATCGAGAGGGAGAAAAGGCATCAACCCAAAGGGTGGACAAAAATACAACGCCTGCGCGTTATCCTTAGTGTGGCATCCACGAAGTCCACATGTGCCAACCTTTCGTGCGGATATCAGACGCTTCGCGGTTGAACCAGACTCTCGAGCCGCCATGACGAAAAAGGAGGAAACAAATGCCTGGTACGGTGGTGGCATGGATTTAACCCCTTATTATTTGAACGAAGAAGACGCAAGATACTTTCACGGTAAGTGCAGAGAAATTTGCGACGAGTACCAAACGAGAGAAAGCGTGGAGAAATTCGGGGAACACTCGCTCTATCGCAAGTACAAACAATTTTGCGATGAATACTTTTACATTCCAGCGAGACTTGAGCACCGCGGTGTCGGTGGATTATTTTTTGATGATGTTGCAACATCGGCCGAAGCCAACGCCGCCTCTGTCGCGCCGTCTGATGCAAAGGCATTTACGAAAGCAGTCGCTTTGAGCTGGCTTGATATTTGGGAGCCTATCGCGACCCGCAATAGAAGCTTACCAATAACAGAAAAAGAAACTATCTGGCATCATCAACGAAGAGGTCGATATTTGGAATTCAACCTTTTATACGATAGAGGAGTCAAGTTTGGTTTAGACGGCGTTACTCCAGATCGTTTCGAATCGATCATGGTGAGTGCTCCACCGAGGATTAGATGGGATTACAAAGCGAATCCACCAGAAGGGTCGAAGGAGGCGCGTCTGTTGGAAGTCTTACGCGAGCCAGTCGATTGGATTGAGTAGTATTTTTATCTTTTTTTACCCATAAATACACTACCACGTAACACGTACCACTACGTACCTTTACCCCGTTTTTATCCACTTCTTCATTAAAACACGACAACCATGCACCGCAACGGGATCGTGACCACCTCTGCCGCGCTCTCGCCAAAGCATCATCATCATCAACAACAACAACAACCAAGAGCGCCCTCATCGAGCGGTTTCCTGCATCATCATCAACAACAACACAAAAAGGTTTCTTCCTCCGTCGTCAAAGCTGCGTCGTCCGAGCACGTCGTCGTTCCAACCGGCGTCGAATTTCCTGGCTCCTACTTAGCCACAGGAAAGTTTGGTCGAGGTTTATTCTCGAATGGAAGCTCTCAGGATGTCCCGTTAACGTCCACGCCGTTGAACGTTTGCGCGTGTGTTTCCGAGGACGTTATTAGTAGCAGCAGTTCAAACTCAAAATTATCACCATCACAAAGAGACCGTGTGCGTGAATTCTACAGGGAATGGATGAATGGGTTAGGAATTCCCTCGATTCCGGAGAATTTAATCAAATTTGCCACTGAGTGTCCTATGCCGAAAGACATGCGCATAGCCGTCATCGTCGCGTGGCTGACAAAGAATTGTGAAGAATGGAAGACGTATAAGCGAGAAACGTTGCCTAAGACATATGATTCGTTGTATTTAGCGAATGAAAAAGAGCTGGAGGAGTTACAAGACGTGAGCGTGATGAACATGGCGAAAGGATCGGCAAAGATGTACGAAGCACAGATGGAGCAGTTGTTGAAAGAGCCACTGTTCAATTCGGAAGGGGTGAAGGATATGATTGAGGTGGAGGATTTACAATGGGCGAGATCGGTCGCACACACGAGGGCAATGAGTGGGAAGTTGATGGTAGACGGGGAAGGATCTTTCCCATGCGCGTTTGTCGTGCCTGGAGCGGATTTGACTAATCATAGGACTGTGCCAAATTCGAACTACGGCGTGAGCGAGGACGGGTTGAGGTACGAGTTGAAATGGAGGTCGAGCGAATTAGCTGAAGAGGAAGAGGAAGGATTACCACCAGTACCAGAGGAGGAGAGGAAGCCGAAGGAAGGACTCGAAATGTTTATTTCCTATGGAGTGAGACATCCGAACGCTTTGTTGGCGTTGCATTATGGTTTTGTGGACGATACAAATCCAAATGATAGAATTCCCATGGAATGTGTGGTTCCTGGTATGAGGAAGGTGCCGTTTAAAGTGGTGATGAAAGCGGTGGTCGCACTGAAGGAAAATGGGGATGATCGAGCGGCCTGGGCGGGGTCGCAGTTGTTGGCGGTTTCAATGAGAAGTCCTGAAGGCGTACCTAATGAAATTGCAGATCAAGAAAAAGTTGATCCGGAGATAGTGGAGCAAATGAAAAAAGCGACTGTGGCGGCGCTTTCACAGTTTCCGACGACATTAGAAGACGACGAGAAGATTGAAACTGGTGCGATCAAAAGTTCGCGCATGCAAGTCGCGATTAGCTATAGAATAGCGCAGAAGAGGCATTTGCACGCCTACCAAAGGTTTTTAGATACGCTTTGATTTTGATAAATGAGAGCAGATTGATTAACTCTTAGATATTGTTATCATAAAGTCCTACTCTAACATTTTGCCAAGATGGCCATATTACATTGACTTCGCGTTTTTTACGCCATGGCTAATAAGTGCTTTTGCCATGCCTCGAATAAAAACCGGAAGAGCGACGCTCATGATCTCACCAAAGACTTCCAACTGCGCGAGGGAAGGATACATCTTATTCGCCCTCACACCTAACGATTCGCACCGTTTTGTCCCTATCAACTTTTTCATCACTTTCTCTATCGATACTGCACCAATCCACGCTACTTTTTTATGATCTACCACGTCCGGATGTTCCCGAAACCGAACTATTAACGCAAAGACAATATTCAATACACCTAGCAGAATGAGCACAGAAGACAAACTCAAAACTCTTTTTTCCTTCGATGGTACTTGCCTCGAAGTGTGCGCGCAGAATAAAACGATTAAAAACTGCATCCCATTCGTCGCTAAGATTGGCAGGTTGTGTATGTCATATACAACTTCGTTTCCAACAATCTTTTTAGGAAGGAAAACCGAAAGTAAAACTAAAGGATGATACATCAACGCCATCGCGACGACGCCATTTAAATAACTTCTCGCTTTCGCCGCTGCTTTGTATCTGTCCACGATTTTTTGCCTGTACGCGTGATCGGTACCGTCTGTGCCTACAGGTCTTGCCACATTTTTGTTGCGCATGTCCATTTTGTGTTGGTCGTTTTTGTTCGTGTGTGTTTGCGTTTCTGGTTATCACGTACGTATTTATTATAGAGAGACGAAGAGTAACTGTTTGTTTTCCTTTCCGAGTTTTTTGTCCACCGAGTTTTTTTTGCCTTTCTCTTCTAATTCTTCTCTAAGATTTTTATAGAAATCCGCGAGACTCAATCCTCGCTCTATCTATCTAGATAGATAGAGCGATAGAGCCATATACGTATACATACATATATATCTGTTGTGCGCCCGCTCGCTGTTTTCTCGTGAAAAAGAAGAATAAAACATGACGACGACGACGACGACGACGAGTTCTTTCTTCCATAATCGTCCACCAGTTTTCGTAAAAAACAGTTCAAACGAGGTTTTCTGTGCTCATCATCTTCGTCGACGACGATTACAACGACAGGAAGATAACAAAGAAAGAAGATGTGGACGTGTCGTCACAAAGTCTATGAAACCGAGTGGACGACGTACCGCGGCGGGAGGCGCGGAAGAGATTATCGCGCATAGGAAAGTCTCTCTCAGTGGAATAAATCAGCAAAGAGTCTATTCAAATAACAAAGACAATAATAACAATAATAACAATGCCAACAATTCCAGTGCTCCATCGCCGCAAGCGAAACAGATGGAAAATACCGAAAACATGAACAAAAGCTACAACAAGGTGAAGATTGTTAACGGCGACAAGTCTAAAGGTGAACTAGAACTGCCCAGACAATCGGACTACGATAGCAAAAACAACGCAAAAAATCGAATGAAAACAAACGGGGCGCCAATGACGAAGCTCTTGCGAACACCCATGGCTGGAGGCGTCGTTACCGCTGGGTCGAGAGATAAAGAACTTCCGCCGCTTTCTATTGCTGCTAGGAATTTGATGGAACAAGCCGATTATGCGGATTTGAGCACGACAATGAATGCGTTGCACCATAGGAGAGCCGGGTATCCTTTCTGTTCGACAGTTGATTTCGCCACGGATTCTACTGGTCATCCCATTTTTTGTCTATCTCCTTTGGCAATTCACACGAGAAACATTGCTGGAGATCCAAAATGTTCGTTGACGGTGAAAATGAGCGGTTGGGGTGGTTTAGCGAATGCCCGAGTCACCTTATTCGGGGACGTCTACAAACTACCAAAAGGAGAGTACTCGGCGGCGGCGAACGAAATATTTAAAAGCAAATACAGCACGCGAAAAGAGAGCACGGAATTGGAGGATTTGTGGGGTGATTATTCTTTTTTTAGGATGAACAGACTGATTGACGCGTATTTTGTCGGTGGATTTGGTTCTTTGAAATGGATCAATATGGAGGAGTATAAGAGCGCGGCCCCCGATGCAATCGTCACACCCTCGCACGATCGTAACATCCTAGATACATTGGCACAATTGAACGCGCGCTACTCTGGCGAGCTCATGCAGTTGGTTGAAAACGGGTGCGATGATTTATGGATCATTTCAATAGATAAGTTTGGCATGGAAGTTCGCGTCCGCGTCGGCGGAAGTTCGTACATCACTCGAGTGAAGTTTCCAGACGCTGTTACAACATATCAAGAGGCTTGCGAAGCCTGCGAAGATATTATTAAACTCAAGATGTATTTAGACTCTTGATTGTTGCACTTCCGCCCATTGGGAAATATATTGAATTTTTAACTAATATATTAGAATATACCATACCAACTACGTTACATACGTATATCACGTTTCTTCTTTGTGTTTTTGTCTTTGTCTTTGAAAATGTGGGATTTTTACGAAGTGGATCAAAAGCAGGGTCATCACAAGAAAAGAAGAGTTCTAAAACAGTTTTATCGGGATAGAACGAAGAATCTTATTATTTTTATCATTATTATTACTATTACTACGATGATGATGACGACGACGATGGCTTCTACATTCATATCGGCGCGTTCTTTACCGGTCATTGGATTCAGCAGCAATCAGCGACGAGTCTCTTGTTCTTCGTCTTTTTCTCGACAACAACAAATTTGTGTTTTCGGTGGTGACGTGAGCAGAAAAGGGAGATACATCAACGAAAGGATCAGGAGTAGTAGTAGTAGTAGTAGCAGCAACGACAAAAACAACGTTAGAAGAAGAGGAACGAAGATCAATAGAGAGAGACAAAGAGGCCGCGCGGCGATTGTGAACGCGGCTGGTCACGGCCACGCACACGGCTCAGCATCTTCCACGGAAAGACGCTCGGGAGAAAACAAAGGTTTCGTCGAGGAGATGCGTTTTGTGGCAATGAAGCTCCACACGAGAGAGCAAGCGCCGAAGGAAGGCAAAAAGAAAGCGGAAAAAGTTCCCGAACAAAAGCCCATGGCGCAATGGCAGCCGACGAAAGAGGGTTATTTGAAATTTCTCGTAGAATCCAAAGCTGTGTACGATGCCATGGAAGCTATTGTTGCCTCAAATGCAGATCCTATGTACAATGCATTCATCGACTGCGGTCTCGAACGTTCTGAAGCTTTGGATAAAGACATTCAGTGGTTTCGGGAAACTTTGAAAATGGAGGTTCCCGAGGCGAAGGGAGCAGGTAAAGACTATGCTGATTTTCTCAATAACTTGGCGAAAGAGTCACCGCCTCGTTTTTTGTGTCATTTTTACAACGTCTACTTTGCACACTCTGCCGGTGGCAAGATGATTGGAAGAAAGGTTTCGGAGATGATTTTAGACGGTAAAGAGTTGGAATTTTACATTTGGAACAAAAATGGAGGTTTAGAAAAGTCGCTCGCAGAGGTTAAGGAAAACCTTAACGAAGCTGCCGAAAAATGGACCCGAGAAGAAAAAGACATTTGCTTGGAAGAAACGTCAAAATCCTTTCAACTTTCCGGGGCACTCTTGAGGCTCATAGCATGAAAGAAGAATTGTATTCCCTTTAGAATCAGTGGTACACAATAACTTACAAAATAATCGTAAACGTAACCGCGTGATGCGAACGCTTTGAAACAAACTCTCCTTGTACGCTCTGTGGATTTACATTCACCCGATTCAACGCTCCTTTTACTATTTGACTGGCGAAGTATAGCGCCTGTTCCTCAATGCGGTCGTCACGACTATTGTTCTCTTGTTGTTGTTGTCCCCCATCTGATGATGTCGCTGTCAGTATCGACGCGCTACTATTGTTTCTAACGCTACTACTACCAGAACTACATTTATCCGCGAAAGTTTTCGTCAAGGTGAAATTGTTATCTAAGAGGACAAACGTTCCACGATTATTTGTCTTTAAAGAGTCTATTCGTTTCCCAAATGTCTTTGTCCAAAAAATTTTGCACATCCAAACGATAATCTCGTCCACTTTATCTTCCATGAACGGTTTCACATCGAGCAGATGGTTTTCGCAGAGCGAATGTCCTACAGATTGTCCCATGGTATCAAACTTATTTTTGCCCGATTTTCTCTCACCTCGTTCTTGTTCTTGTTCCTGCACTGGCAAAGTGGTCGAGGAACAACACTCATGAACGAACTCGAGAAGCAAATGGTGAAAAGCAAGAAGAGAAACTAGTTTTTTTTGCGAGCCATCACCAACAGCAGCACCGCCGGCATCAGCGGCGGCGGCGGATGAAGAATGTGGATGTGCAAAAGAAGGAGGAGGAGGAGGGGCGTTTGCCCTTTGCGCCAGAGTTCCAGAAGAATCCATAGTTGATAGTTCTACCTCACTTTTTTGGCGATCCAAAAAGACGAAAGAGAAGAAAAAGTAAACGAGAATATTAAATCTGACATCTCTCTTAAAGTGATATTAAAACTCTCTACCTCGGTACTGATAAATACGACTACTATTAGTTTACTACTACTAATACGACTATGACTACTATGTTGCGTGCCTAATTATACATCTAGCAAAATTTCAATTTAGTTCTTACTCTATACGTTCGTATGTTTGTGTTGGCGAACGCAGGCGAGTCACTGGTCTTCGAAAGTTTGCTTGCGCTCGATACCTCATCTCCGGGTTCAGAGTCAGCTCTCTCGCTTTTAGCCAAGTGCCCACGACGATTATAAACGCTAAGGTCAAATGAAAACAAAACCACCACAGTTTACCGGCTCCGTCGTTTCCTCCAACGCCAGTCGAACGCTTCTCGCTTTCCTTTTGTTCTTCTACGAATTTCCTCTCGTCTGGTGGTGTGAAAGGCGCAAATGGCGGGTAAGGAGGATATGGTGGAAGAGGCGGAGGCGGCATTTCTGGCAGCGAAGGAGGGAAGGGCATCTCAGGAGACGGTGGTGGTGACAGAGATCGTGTCGGCGGCAGCGGTTCACCATCTTGTTGAATTTGCTCTTTTGTTGACGACGACGACGACGACGACGGGGACGAAGAAGAATCGTCGTTCCGTTGTAAAGAAAATGGGTTGACACGTCCTCCTTCAACAATACGTGGAAACACAAAACCGACCATGCAAAACAGAAAAAGACAAATGGATGGTTTGTGGCACATTTGTAAGCGTTGACGTTGTCGTCGTCGTCGTCGTCGTTTCAGCTTGATATATTCATCGTGTTGGAGCGTCATTCTCTTTTTTTTTGTCTCTTGAGTCGTATGGATCCATACACACAAAAATTCTTTTATCTCTTCTTTTCTTTCTTGCTTAAATCGGAAGTGTTGGTTCCAGAGCCGACTCTCGAACAGAAAAATGAAGATGTACCAAACGAATATCAATCAAAACATAGCGCCGAAGCAATATATCAAGCGTTTAAATACCCATCATCAACAATCGCGTCCACTGCGTTGCCGATATTCGTCGACACCACCACGCGCAAACGACGAATCAGAATGGCTCGAATATAAAGTGGGCGATTTGCTCGAACTCGTCGCGGTAAACGATGGAGAAGGAAAGGGTAATGGAGAAAAAATGTACTTTGAAGTAGTGGAAAAGTTCATAAACGATAAAAACGATGACTCTGACGTTTCATTCAACGGTTACATAGATGGACTGGAGTATCAACTGGACGTTTCAAAACCGCTCAAAGAAGCAAGACTTCACACTCGTGAAGGAAAAGACGAATTTGTGTCATCTGTACCCGAAGAGCTCCTCACTTTCTGTCCTGAATTCGGAATCCTACACAAAGAGCTGGTGAGAACAAACAAATACCCGGTGGTGGACAATAATCGACACAAACAAACGATACAGGTAGATTGGGTCAAACACGAGAAGATAACAGACTTGACCGAACTGAAAACTAAAGCGTCTGAGAATCCAGATTTTTGGTCTTTGGGTACGACCCCATCTCAGCCACCTCTGTCGACGATTGAACGGTTGACATTAAACGCTGGAGAAATATACGCGCTACTCGCGGGTAATCGTCCACTAGCCTTAATTCAGTTATACGCACCATTTGTTGAAGACGGGCGCGTCCAACCAATCGACTGTCCTTTCGTCAAGCGGGCTTTAAAAGAGTTGGTGACAACATCACCGCAGATTTTCTCGTGTGTAGCATGTCACATTGAAGGGTCAACGACGTTAAGCGCAGTTTTTTACCCAAATATATCGCCGAATAAAGAAAGAGCCGCACTTTTAGCTTCATTTGGCGCCCAAGGTGCTTTGGTTGCTCAATCGCCCTATTATGGCGTCTTGATCGGCGAGTGTCTCGGTTACACCCGGGAGAACATATATCACCACGTCAAAAATACGTGTAATTTGCGCGGCGACATTTCTAAAGCCGTGTTAGACCAAGTTGCACTTGATTTACTCGAATGTTCGCCGGTTGAGCCTCTTCAACGCTGGAGAAACGGTTACGATGATGGCGCGCTGAATTTAACTGCGAATGGAAATCGAAGAAAGCGAAGGAGGAAGAAGAAATCTTCTGCCGTGTCATCTCCCTCAGTTGAAGCTTTAGAAGCATTCCTCGGGAAGAAAAGATGATGTGAGCGTGTAAGCATGAGTGAACTTAAAATTCCCATATTATATACCGATGCGTCGTTGATTTGTATTCTATTACTCTTATTTTCCTAAAACTTCCTAAAACTTCCTTCTTGGAGAACCACCTGAAGACTCTTGTCGCGTAAAACGAGCACGCGATCTGTTCTTTCTTCTTTCACGTTCGTCTACTATCCGGAGCATCAGCGCAATTGCGTCTACAATTTCCTCTGAGGACTCTGGCGGTGGCTTGCGCGGATACATCACTCTCCAATTGAGCGCCATGTTCAACTCTTCCCGGGCATCTCGAAGTAGATCCATGGTATCTTCACAATTAGAACCTAAAAACACCCATTCATCCAAGAGAAACTTAGCTCTGCCTGCAGCACTTCGGTCAAAACGAGACGACGGAACCACATCGTCTCCATCAAACGGCATATCGATATCCATTGTTACGTTGACGGATCCATCTGCATTCAGTAAACCACCGTCTCTTCCAGCACCATCGTTTTGATCTTCCTCTATTTTAGGTGCAAACGAAATTTGATGACCAGCAAACATAGCAACCTGCTCAGGTGAAAGTGCAGTCGAATCCCGAAGAAAAACAGAGGAAGAGAGCACCATTTCGCGGTATACAAACCACTTCGGCAAAGGAGAGACACCTCGTGGAGGTTTCCTGTGGAAAGCAACTCCTGAAGGATGTAATCCAGCGTGACTTTCTGTGCGGGTACGCAAAGTCCCAAAGGCGCCTAACGATCTTCGTGCGGCAAGATTGGAAGGAAGACCAGTCGCCATGACACCTTTAAAAAGTGCCTCATTATCAGAGTTAGCGTTTATTTCAGCGTCATAACGTAATACTCTCCTTTGACCATATCCTTCGCAGTCTCGCTCAGAAACAAAGCCTAATTTCACTAGATCATTCAGCAATTGCGACCGAACAGACGTCAGATTACTCATGGCTGCGATTGAAATGAAATTGTCAGACCCCCAACGGCGAACGGTGTCGTAATCACGATTACTGAACAAATCGTTACACTGTTCCCAAGCCCGGCACACTGAGAGCAAATCTGAAGAGTCGTGGAACGATTTGCGAATTGCTCTCGCTTCATCTCGCATTCCTGGAGGCGTGTAAAATGGATCACGAGACGAATACGAAGCCGCCGCCGTCAAAACAGGATCTAAGCATTTTGTGACACACCCTAAGAGGAGCATGCGTGCGATGGCTGGATCAATTGGGAGATTGGAAATTGTTCTGCCTAAGGCTGTCAACTTCTCGCCATTTTCAACAGGTTGAATTGCCCCCAGTTTGGCCAATCGATCTACGGCATACATTACCGTGTCTTCGCTCGGAGGATCTAAAGCCTTTGACAAGAATCTCTGAATGCCATTTTCCGTCATCGCTGCGGTCTGCAAGCACGTCGCTTCCAACGCTGTTCTCTGTATTTCAGGTGTGGGACGTTCAGCCATAGAAGCATGTACACCTCTAGAGTAAAGACGAAAACATGAGCCAGGAGCAACTCTACCGGCTCTTCCGGATCTCTGAGTTGCCGAAGCACTTGATATCAATACCGTTTCCATCGAAGACATGGCGCTTTCCGCGTTGTAGGACATTTCGCGCACCAAACCAGCATCAATCACAGAAAGGACATCATCGATGGTCACCGACGATTCAGCGATGTTTGTGGACAAAATTATCTTCATTGTGCCTTCTTTCGCGGGTGTAAATACTGATTGCTGCTCTTCTTGGGGAACGGATGAATGAAGTGGCATTATTTTCATAGTGTCTTCGTTATATGTAGCAGATTTCCGTATGAGCTCCGTTGCCGCTTTGATCTCGTCCCAACCTGGCAAAAAGCACAACACTGTTCCTCTTCTATTCTTCTCAATTTCTTTGCTCGCGATGTGGGTTGCTATTTCGGCGACTAAGTTTACGGCAACTTCTGACTGATCGCGATCACCAAGTTTGGTATTCTTATTTACTCGCATTTTCCCGCCACCGAATCCATAACTTCCTTGTTTCCCGATTTCCGATCGATCATTCTTCAGCGCGACAGCTTTTCGCAAAGCTTGCAGTCTTGGCCGGCCGTGCGAATGTTTCCGACTCTCATTTTTCATCTTGTCTTCCCATGCGTTCAAACTGTCATCCTCGTCGTTGACATCGTCTTCGTCATCATCATATTCATCTTCCGAAAATTCTGGCTGTTCACCAGCATCTTCGGCATCAGCAATGCGTTCGATCTGCATAGAAGCCCTCGATTCCGCTTCGACTTCTTCGAGCTCGCGAGCGAGCGAGATATCTTGCACGTGTAATAGTTCAGCTGCGAGACGTCGAACGATTGGCGGCCAATCGTCATCTTGGCCAATCTTCGATATTTCATTTTCATTGTTTTGAACGATAATGTCGTCAACGTCTTCACTTCCACTCGAATTTACGTTTAGATTTTCTATACCGTTGTCATCTTTGACGTTGTCTGTTTGCGTTGTCTCTAGTATGTCTTCGAGGTAATGTAGTTCGACTGGATGACGTGGCTTTGGCGGAACAGACAGCAACGGCGTTTGTCGCGCCATGTTTGTATCCATTGTGAAATATCTTGAAAATGATTCAGCATCTAGCGTTGCTGACATCAAAACAACTTTTAAGTCTTTTCTCGTTTGAATCAATTCTTTTAACAGTACGAGTAGGAAATCGGTGTTTATATCTCTTTCATGCACTTCATCAATAATCACATGGGAAACATCCGATATTTCTGGATCGCGTACTAATCGTCGCAATAGAACGCCCGTGGTAACGAACTGAACAGTACCACCGATACTTCTAGGTTCAGAACCATGTAAACGGACGCGATATCCGACGGAATTCCCAATTGGTTCACTGCGTTCCGCCGCAACGCGCTCAGCGACTGAGATTGCCGCAATTCGGCGCGGCTGAGTGACGATAATCTTGGTTTCTGCACCTCTACCTTTCTTTAGCGCATCTTCTAAGATATATTGCGGGCATTGCGTGGATTTGCCTGTACCAGTGCCGCCAGAAACAACTACTACTGATTGTGTTTCTAATGCTTTCAACATATCCTCTTTCAATTCGAGGATCGGCAACTTTTCTCGGAAACGCGCCATTTTCGCCTCTTCTGAGTCTTTATCTTCTTCCGCTCGTCTTTCGCGCTCAATTTCTTCCTGTAAAATATCTTGCGACGCTTTTGTTTGCTCTTCTCGGTATTTATTTACTAAAATCTCCTCTGC
>JACLAA010002270.1_pt1 | contig 22833 bp, 20 predicted proteins | sample 8027891 | NCBI WGS metagenome assembly JACLAA01 (sample SAMN15724900, study PRJNA655200) | protist metagenome | isolation source: fluorescence activated cell sorting (FACS) single amplified genomes of... | place: Spain: Blaines Bay Microbial Observatory, Mediterranean Sea | collected 2016-01-19 | reverse complement strand
GCGCCGAGAGAGGCGATAAATCCGTGCCTTCTGCAATAAAATCGAGCGTCACGAAGTCATTCACGATGGCGTCGTAATCACGATGAATCAAGTGCGAAATAGCTTCAATCATGCCGTATTTAATATTCTCGTCAATCTGCGTCATCAAACCAAAATCTAAAATGGCGAGTCTTCCGTCTGGAGTGCGAATCAAGTTCCCCGGATGAGGATCAGCGTGGAAAAAACCAGTGTCGAGCAATTGCTTTAGATAACAAATGACGCCAACTTTCACCAAATCACCGACATCGTCCGCGGTACTTTGGGAAAGTTTCTCGCCTTCGAGCCATTCGCTCGTGATAACTTTTCGCCTAGTGTACTCCATGTACGTCCCTGGGACGACAACTTGCGGTAAATCCTTCTTGATTGATTTCGCAAATTTGATTTGATTTTTACCTTCGTTGACGTAATCCAGTTCCTCGAAGAAACGCAAGGCCCATTCGTCCAAAAGCGCGACGACATCGGTGTTAAATCCTTCAACCGTGCGAAGGAATAATCCGACGCGTCGCAAAACAAATAAATCGATAGATACTGTTTCCAACACCGCCGGTCGCTGAACTTTTACAGCAACTGTAGCGCCGTTACTTTTTAAGACACCTTTATATACCTGTCCTAAACTCGCCGCGGCGACTGGTTCTGGCCCGAGTTCGGAATACACATCTTGCCATTTACAACCCAACTCGTTCTCGAGAGTCTGAAAAGCGAGCTCGTTGTCAAACGAAGGCACTTTATCGCACAATTTTTGCAACTCCACCATTGCCTGCGGCCCGAGTAAGTCTGGACGAATAGCGAGCGCTTGACCTAGCTTGATGTACGCCGGTCCTAACGACGTGACGATTTCCCGTAGTTGAATCGCTCGCTCCACGGAGTTTTCCTCCGTTTTCTTCGTGATGAAGTCGGCAATCAACCCGCTGATAAAACCTCCACCGATTGAGACGAGTTGAAGTGCTCTTTGTACGACGGCACCGGAACGTTTAGACCAGTACCTTTCGATGGCTTCTGGGTCGTACACGAGAGGTAATTTGTCTTCGTTGGTTCCTTCGTCGTATTTGTCGAAATCAATCACTTTCATCTCCACGCCTTGTTCGGCAAAGTCTGATTGGTCGATATTTGTCCCTCTTAAACCGCTCATCAACACGTCCAAGTCTTCATTTTCCGCCATTTGTTTACGCACATCTTTCATCTTCCACTTAATGTCGCGGATAGATGTCGATGAGGAGGAGGAGGAGGAGGAGGAGGAGGAGGAAGCAGAGGTTTCTGGTTCTGGTTCTTGAATGGCTTTTAAGACGACGTCATCCCTTCGTCGTAATCCACTTTGCGAGGACAATACGGAAGAGGTGACAGAAGAAGAAGAATACAAAGACGAAGAAGAAGAAGCCGCGCGCATGACTCTTCGTTTTACACTCGTGCTTCTCGGTTGTGCTACGCGTGTTGCAACATTCGTCGTCGTCGTCGTCGTTTTCATTCTCGTCGATGACGCGTTTTTTGTCACGAGAACAGCGTCTTTTGTGTGAAAAATCACAAAAATGAAGAATGAGGACAAACTCCCACCTTTAAAAAAAAATTGTTTTTTGGCGGCACTTTCTTCGAGTGTCTCTCTCTTTTCGAGAAGAAGTTAAGATGTCGACACCATCTGAATTGGAAACGGTGACCGTAAAATGCTTCCCTGGGAAGTTGCAATTGAACGAGATGGAAATGTTAGGCGGGGTCTTTGCCATAGGAGAGGAGTTTACCGGCGAAGAGAATGGGACGCAGTCCTATTTGCTGTACGAACACATCGGGTTGCCTAAAAGTAAAATGGTTGCGTTCTCACACACGTGGACGCCGGAAAACGAGAGAGGGAAAGGGATAGGAAAAGCTATAACGAGAGGGGCGTTAGAATGGGCGAAAGTGAAAGGATATAAGGTCTTGCCCACGTGTTCGTTTGTTAAAAAATTCGCCGACGATAACAAAGACGAAGAGTTTGTTGAAGGTGTCGTCATGGACTTAAAGGGAAGAAGGGTGGTTAGCAACAACGTCAAAATGTGATTATTGTAGAGTAAACTCGTAGTAGTAGTATTTATGCGTGTGTAAAACTATATCATTATTTAACACGGAACTAATGTATTATTGCACGCGACACGAGTGTTCCTCGGGAGTGAGGAGTTTGCTCAGGTTTTTATCTGCGCGGCGGTAAAACCCGTTTTCTCCTTCTTCCACCTCCTCATTGTCGTCGTCACGCGAGGCAATGCTCTGATTCAGCGGCGTGTGCGACACGAACGAAATCTGTCGTATGGGACTTTCTTCTTTCGTATTATCTGGCTGGTCTAAAGTGTTGTTTCTGCTTTGTTCTTCAGTATTGTTATTGTTGTTGTTTCCGAGTGCTAGAGAAGAGGCGCCACCGCGCGGTCGTTGTTTCATCGCTCGTTGTTTTTGATGTTGTTGCTCTGGACTGAACATGCCTCGATTTCTTCTCTCGCGAGCGATTTCAGCTAACAAACGATCCCTACTCAGCGTCAACTCTCGTTCTGTCGTTTCGTACACATATTTTTGATGCTTTTTTTCGTTTTCAATTTTTTGTAGTTTCAAAGTCGCGTCGCTCAATTTTTTGTTCATTTCGTATTCTCGCTCCTGCATAAACGCAGATTCTCGCAGCAACGCGTTCTGCACAACCGCTTTCTGCGCTCGTACATCATCCAGCTCTCGTGTTAACGAATCGATTGAGACTGACAACATTGCGGCTTGGTCTTCCATCTCCATAGCACGCATGTTTGCCTCGTCAAACGCTTCTTGTAAATCTTTCGTTCCGTTGAGTTTCCTCGTGAGCCTCTGTATTTCAAGTTCTTTTTCTTTTAACTGCGTTTCTAATCGGTCGGTGAGTTGTATTTGCGCGGACAACAACTCGTCTTTAGCGCGCAAGGCGAGTTCCATGGCTTTGAACGTATCCAATACTCTCTCGTTTGTGTTTTGAGAGTCACCTCCATTTTCGGTCGTACTCGCGATACTCCGACCGCCTCCGTTTTTAATGGCACTTGTCCCGTAGTACGAGGAAGAAACTGTCGACGAGGCTTCATCGACTTCGTCATTATCGTGGTATTTGATGTGACGACGCGTTGCGGAAGGGGGCGTATTTCCACTTCGTTCGTTGTTAGCATTATCAATACTTTCATCGTGATGGTGGTTATCGTGAGTGACGTTCGCGTTACCGAGTACTATTTTTCCTATCCCGCTTTTACCCGATGAGGAATTCTTAAGCGCGTTCAGCGTGTTGTTATTAATGCCACCACGTTTCTGTCGGCACTCTGGCGTCGGTAAGAGGTTCAAAATTGTGTTCATTTTCGCGCACCACTCTTCCTCTCCCCCTTCTTCGAATAAATAACTACTATTGTTCTTTTGCTTTTGTTGTTGGTCGTTCTTTTTCAAAAGTAAATCCTTACCCCCGTTTCGCAGTTGCACGCGTATTGATAATGATGATGACGATGATGATGTGGTCGACACCACCGAAAACTTCTCCAACGCGTCGAAAGTCACGATTGAAGTCGCTTTCGGCGACGAGGGAGAAAGAGAAGCGTAAAAAGACAGCGTTCTATTTTTCTCGTCAACAGAAACATATCTCTCGTTCCATCTGTTCAGCAGTTCACTTTTTTTCAAGAACCATCCGGAGAGCTCTGTGCTCTCAGATGACGGGTGGTGTTTGGATTGGCCTTCTTTTTGTTCTTCTGTTGCTACATCCGGTGCGTTCATCGTCACCATCGACTTCATTCTCATCGGTGCGTTTTCCTTTCCGTTGTTTTGTGCCTTCAACATTTTTGTTTTTGTGCTTCAAAAAAAACAGACTCTGAGAAAACAAAGTCTCTCAACGTATCAATCACACCCCGCGCTTTCAACGAACGAAGGACGTGCGTAACTTCGCTGAAAATTGAACACCAAGCCACGCCTTTTCCGCACTCTTGGGCGCGTGTGAAATGGAGGGGGAAGATTATTTTTATTTTTATTTTTATATTTTTCGTTTCAAAAAAGCAAAAAAAAAGGCACGTAAATTTTTTGTCGAATTCAATCCACATCATCAATCCATCCAACACCCCCCCAGCAAGGAAGACATTTTTACCTCTTGGAAACAACGAGCTCACACAAGTATACTTCACTGTCTGGAGAAAGAAGAAGATGTCGTACGAGCCGAAGAATATACTAATCACCGGCGGGGCTGGCTTTATCGCCTCCCACGTGGCCATTCTCTTCGCAAAGAAGTACCCGCACTGCAAGGTGAGTCTTTGTATCGTTTAAAGAGTGGTGCAGACGTATAATGGACGCTATTCCCGTCTTTTTCTTTTCTGTGGACAGCGTCGCACCACACGAAAAGTCGATTGATAAGATTGATTTGATTTGCTTTCTTTCTTTCTTTCTTTTTCTCTTGGGGTGCATGGACAAAACTGACTGGACCGCGTGCCTCTCTCTGCTTTTGTAAACGCAACTACACACAGGTCATCGTTCTCGATAAGCTCGATTATTGCGCTAATGTGAAACACTTGAGCGAACTCTCGCACTTGTTAAATTTCAAGTTTATCATGGGCGATATTCAATCGGCAGATTTAGTCTCGTACATCTTACGAAACGAAAATATCGATACGATCATGCACTTCGCGGCGCAAACGCACGTGGATAACTCGTTCGGAAACTCCTTTGCATTCACAGAAAACAACATTTTGGGTACGCACGTTTTGTTAGAGTCGTGCAAAACGCTCGGCACCATCAAGCGGTTCTTGCACGTCTCCACGGACGAAGTGTATGGGGAAAGCTCGTACGAGTTGAACGCCTCGAACACCGAGCACGCGAGTTTATTAGAACCAACGAACCCATATTCGGCGACTAAAGCAGGAGCGGAAATGCTTGTCATGGCGTATGGACGCTCGTATGATTTGCCATACGTCATCACGAGAGGAAACAACGTGTACGGGCCGCACCAGTTTCCGGAAAAGGCGATCCCGAAATTTATCATGTTAGCGAAAAGAGGTTTACAAATTCCCTTGCACGGGGACGGTATGGCGACAAGATCATACATGCACGTTGCGGATGCCGCGAACGCGTTTGATAGCATCTTACACCACGGTGAAGATCGCGGTGTGTATAACATCGGCGCACAAGAAGAACGAACCGTTCGCTCCGTCGCCGAAGATATTTGCAAAGAATTAAAGTTGAACGCGGACAATGTCGTCACGTACGTTAAAGACCGTCAGTTTAACGACCGAAGGTACTTCATCGATTGCTCGAAGCTTCTCTCTTTGGGATGGAAACAGGAGAAATCTTGGGAGGATGGTTTGAGAGAAACCATCGCTTGGTACGAGAAGAATGGCGAAAACGATTATTGGGGCAATCTTTCCTCCGCATTAGTCGCTCACCCTACAGGGGGGCACGTCACGGCGTCGCCGAACGTCTTCGATGAAATCGCGGGTAGCACAGCAGAAGGAAAAGCTGAAGGCGCGGTGGAAGCGAACAAACCAGTGTTTTTGGTTTACGGTCGAACGGGTTGGATTGGCGGCATGCTTGGTCGCCTCTTGGAAGAGCAAGGACACAAGTATTATTACGGCGCAGCGAGATTACACGATAGAAAAGCCGTGGAAGATGACATCGCACGATGCAAACCGACTCACATTTTGAATGCCGCTGGTATTACGGGCAGGCCGAACGTTGATTGGTGCGAATCACACAAGAAAGAAACGATCCAAACGAATGTTACCGGTATGTTAACCTTGGTCGATCTCGCGGACAAGAATGGTATTCATGTCACTAATTTCGCAACAGGATGCATTTATTCATACGACGAGAAGCATCCAATTGGAGGTCCAGGCTTTACCGAGGACGACCCGCCAAACTTTGGCGGGTCGTTCTATTCGCACACGAAAGGTATGGTGGAAGACTTGCTCAAAAATTACGATAATGTCTTGCAGTTGCGTTTGAGAATGCCCATCGACAATCGATTGGATAACCCAAGAAACTTCATCTTTAAAATTGCAAACTACGACTGCGTCGTCAACGTGCCAAACTCGATGACGGTTTTGGATGAACTGGTTCCGTATGCCATCGATGGAGCGTTGCGAAAGCTCTCCGGAGTTTACAACTTCACCAACCCTGGAGCAATCTCGCACAACGAAGTTTTGCAGCTGTATAAGGATTATTGTTCGCCGAATTACACGTGGAAAAACTTTTCTCTAGAAGAGCAAGACAAAATCTTAGCCGCTCCGAGAAGTAACAATGAGTTGTGTGATAAGAAGATTAAATCCGCGTGGCCGCAAATTCTTGACATCAAAGAAAGTTTAATTAAATACGTCTTCGAGCCAAACAAACAGAGAGGCGGTAAAGTCAGGGGTGGTGCGAAAGGAGAGTGTTAATTACTGTTGACTATGCGAGCTCAACGATCGCCGTGTTGTTATCTTCGAGATAATCGTTAATTAGCCTTTTGTTATTGTTTCGTTGAAATACATGTTTTTACGCACACACAGAATCGAATAAGAATAGACAAACGACAGACGGACAGTAAACGTCGATCGATGGATGACGATACTTTTTCACAAAATGGAGTTACAACTGTTTTTTTCTTTTTATCCACAACTAAAACACGTAACAAAAATCTTTGTCGCGCGTGTGTCATATAATCGAAGTACTCCACGCACGAAGAGGTGATCGTCATGGCTACCACCATAACTACCACACCTCCGACAACAGCCGAGAAAGGTGAAGAAAAAGATGATTTAGAAATACCACCGATCCGAAGGAAAAAATCCATTCAGTACATTATACAGTCGAGAGACAAAGAAAACGAATACTTGAAGGAATTTATAAATAGCGACCTGTGCGTGGAGTTTCAAGAAAAGGCAGAGTGGAGGTCCTGGGCGTGGTCAAAGAAGACGTCTCAGCTTAAAAAGGAGATTATTGAGAGTTACGCGGTGGCGAAGAATGTTGATGTTGTCTTGGCAGCCTTGCGAGCGGGAAAAACAAACGCGAGTAAGAAAGTAGTGTTCTTCGACATGGCGAGTGGAAAAGGCCTCACTTCAATTGTTTTGGCGAAGAAGTATCCGAACGCGACGGTGCATATGCTCGATAACAACGGGAAAATGAATCTAGACCATTTGGGTGCAGTGCCAACGGTACAGTTTAAAAATATCGATTTGTTTTCCGAGGAAGCGGAAACATTGATTATGGATGCTCTCATCGAACATGATGGGTTTGGTGTTATGGTTGGCATGCATTTGTGTGGTAATCTTAGCCGGCGCGCGATCGAAATGTGGACAAATATAATGACGAAAGGCGAAAAGATTCGTGAAAATTCCTTCAACCTCGGATTGATCCTTTCTCCGTGCTGTTTGCCTCATAAAGTTAGAATTCCGAAGAGGAAGTATAATGATTTCGGGTATTGGATTCAATCGACACAAAAACAGTTCGGAATCGATTGGTACGACTTGTGGGCGACTTCTTTGTATAACATCGTTTGCTCTCACGTGGGGCATAACATGCGCTCGACGCAGAAGAGATTTTTCCAGGATCAGAGCATGTTATCGCCGAGGAACTGGTTTATTTTAGTGACTCCTTCGGACTCGAAATGTGATGACATCTGTCAACCGTGCGATTGAATGCTCGAATAGATAGTTTAATAGGGATACGCGCTTGTAGCTGCGATGGGTATACATAGATGATGATGCGTTGTTTTAACTTTGTATTACGTAGAAGTACATTTTACCGTAGATAAACCTCTTCAAGACAGATACCTTTCCTTGTTTACTAGTCGAGTAGTTGCAACACGGATTGTCAAGACGACAACAGCTATTCCATAATAAGAGAAAAGACACCACCAAAGAGCATAATAACGCGTGTCTGGACCTAAATACTTGTTAATCGCAACTACAGCAGCCAAAAAGGAGCTCGTTCCAATTGCTGTCAATCCCGCTAAAAATGAAAGTTGTTTCATCGCAACCATAACTCCGTATAAAGATTTCGACACTATATTTGCTACCGTTGCTGCAAATACTGGAAGCACCACACTTTGTGCGCACGCGATGACGGAACTGTCGGTGGTGAAACCAGAAGCGCCAAAATAAAGCAACCAGAAGCATATCGATGCTGAAATGATACCAACCATATATCCCATTCCTTGGATGATAAGTGCCATTTTTCGAGCATTTTTACCATCATTTTTCGGCGTAAATGCAATGTATTTAGGCAACATCGTTTGTCCAACCTGAACGAGTGGATCTCCGCACAACACACACACTGTGAAAACATTTCCTGCTATTCTATGAGCAGCAGAGGCAACGTTTCCGATTGCATTCGCCTGTAAAATAAGAACCACATATAACGTCAAGATGGAGAAACTCAGAAACGTAATGGGAGCAAAAAACTTCATCACTGGTGCACACATCTCTTTTGTCGGTATAATTGACATCGATGATGATATCATTTGCGTGGATGGAGCTGGAGGTGGGATGTGAAACAATTTTCGTCTTCTCAAAACTGCAAAAATAGAAATAGCGCCGACATACAGCGACGCCGATGTTGCCCACGCCGCTCCAATTGCACCTTGTTTTAGCGTTACAACGGTAACATAATCTAAAATAACATTCGTCATTGCTGCTAACGAAACGCACATAAGTGGTGTTATCGTATCTTCGCGCGCAACGAGAGAAGCGTACCCAGCACCTGTTAAAAACGCAGCCGGCATTGCTAATCCTCGGATTTGAACGTATTTCTTCGCAACATCCCTCAAAGGTCCAATCTTTTCTACACCCAACAATGAGAGCAAAGAGTCTGGAAAGCACACAAGTAACGTCGCGAGTGTTATTCCGATCACAAACGAAATAAACATTGCTCCATAAACTTTTCTTTCCATGTCGTGTTTCGGCTCTCTCACGGCTAAACCGTTCGAAACGATAGACGTAACGCCAGCGGTAACGAACATAAACAAGTTCACCGGATAATCCGTCAACGGAGTAGCAACTCCCAATGCGGCTAAAGATACAACTGCGTCCGATGCGTATCTACCAACGAAAGCAGTATCTGTCATCGTCAATAAAGGCGAAATAACGTTTGAAGCCATAAGCGGCATGACGAAAAGTATTATGCTTTTGATTTTATCACGAACGATAAGTGGCACCGTCGACGGATCCTCTTCATCTTCTATTCCATTTTCTTCGGCGACACCATTGCTACTCGACGTGTACGCCGAAAAAGCATCCCTGTGCGCTCTTATCTCGTTGCTCTGTCGTCGTCGTCGTCGTCGTTGTACTTGTGGGTTCTCTCTGTTCATTATAGAATCGAGTTGCTTTTTAGACGACACATACCAATCGACGACTCTCCCATTGCTGCTATCCCTTCTTTCTTCGCGCGAGTGTCCCCAACGCGAGATGAAAGATGGTATGTGAAGAGACGTCGCATGCGCGTGGAAAGATTTGCGGTGAAGGCTTCGAGCCAGAGGCAAGAAGGACGTTGGCAATAGCGTCTTTCTGTTATCCATTACTTTGATTCTTTTTTCATCGGTATTTCTTGGCGGAGGAGAAGGACTTCTCGCAGAATCCACTACGGGTTTGCAATCTGAAAGTAACGCGGAAACCATTCTGTCGTCGTTTATATATTCTCGGCATGCAATGATACAATAAATGCTGACTACACATGTCCGGCTTTTTTTGTTGTGAGGAACTCTTATTTGTGGGAGGCGGCTACGAAAAAAACAGTTAGGGTACAAGCGCCCGAGCTATTGGTGGGATTATTGTTTTGAGATGATTGATATACATTTTTACATACAAATTTTCTTTATTACAAGTTATTGTTAATTCAAACTCTCGCGCTCTTCCATCTCGAGTTCACGGTGTACGACTTCGAATGTTCTACGACATCCGCGGTGTCATTTTCCACAACCCCGGCATCGAGACATAAAAGTGGCTCAGTTTTAGAATCGTCACTTAACTCGCGATACCTGTCCGCTTCATCTTCGTCGTCCACGAAAATTCGAGTGATCGCAACATAAATTGAAAACAACACCAAAGAAATCAAGGAAACGGAGACAAAGCTCGTCAACGCACGCTCGCGTCGCAACTTGCGTTCACGGTTGCGCCTGTATTGCACAATCGTTGGAGGTGGCTTTGGCTTCTCACCAAGTTTGCTGTTGCCATCTTCTAAATTACCAAAAAGATCATCCACAAGGGTTTGGAAATCATTCATGACTGTTGCGTCAGCGTCCATGACGTCATCATTTGAAGAGGAGGAGGAAGCGGAGAAGACGAAAGGTTGCAATCGGGCAGATGCGTCAACTTCGCCACTCGACGATGATGTTTCGAATTCAAAGTTATTGTTGATGAAGTCTCTGTTATCCTTATTTTCTTGCACGAAAGAAAACAAAGGAACTCGGAAGACACGGCTGGAAAAATAAGTCGGTTGCTGCGAGAGATAGTTTTGACGCGCCGAACCGAAGAAAGAAGCGTCTGAACTCTCATACTGATCAAACAATGACGACGAAGAGGGATAGGAGGAATCAGGCATTACGTCTCCGAAGAAAGCTCGCATCATCATGCCCGGAAGTGATGTCTCCGAATTTTTACTCATATTCATCATCATTCCGTTCCCATCTGGACCTTCATACGCAACCATTTCCGGCACTGCTTCTTCCTCTTTTGCTTCTCCCTCTTCATTGCTTCCTTCTTCTGCAAAGGACGAGGAGGTCATCATCGTTCGTGCATCGTCGCCTTCTTCATTCACCTGAAGTATTAAACGGAGAGAGAATAAACGTCAGTATTTGATTTATGACGACTTTTCGTCTAACTTTGGAGAGCTGAACAAATATAAATTCCCAGAAAGGGAACCACTCTCTTTCCCCGGTCAAAGGTGACGCGGATTCTGGAGAAAACGAAAACGACTTTAAAAAGTGTTTCGCGAACGGAAATACCAGCAAATTAGACTCTAAATATCACGTACCACTTCTTCACTGTCGATCTCAAAGCCGGCGCCATCACAAACGCACGATTTATACACACCGCCTTGCCATGTTTTACACAGAGTCTTCTTTTCGTTCACGTGCCCTCCGCAATTTTGAGCGCAATTGTCGAGGAATCCGTTGCACTGATCGTCCTCGGCGAAAGCAAAAAACGGCGCCAACACGGACACCATTGCAAGGACAAAAACGGCGAGGATGAAATGCAGCCTCATGGTATGCGTTTTTATCTTCGCAAACGCGCGTAAAGTGTGACTTTTTGAGCGAAAAAATTCTGACGAAATCGTCCTTGTTTTATCGTCTCTTTTTTCCGTTTTCAACGAGGATTTTTATTTTATTTGAGTGTTGAGGTTGAGCTTGAGGAGTTTGGGGTGGACATAATTACAAGTCTTTCTACGGATACAATGGAAGCGCCACCGTTTCGTTACACTTCACAAATATACTCTGTATGTTACCCCACCGGCGAGGTATGTGTTTAACTGCACCTTCTATGGCAACGATCGTGTTTTCGACAACGTCTTCTACGCTCATCGCGGATGTTCCCGTTTTAACGCGAACGCACGTGCCGCTACCCAAGCTCAAATACGTCGCCGACGTCTTGCTTCGAATTTCCTTTGCCCAGTCCTTTTTTGTCAAATCGACCGGAATCGGTTGTCGCTTCTTCTTAAAAAACGTCTTGCCGAGCAGTTTAGGTAAAACCGGAATCACTCTCTCGTCCGCTAAGAACAAATCGTACGAATCGCACAGCTTTCTCTTCGCCTCGTGCGGCTTGTAGTTGTTTCTCAACTTGCTTACGCCTAAAACTTTCGCTATTCCCGCTTTGTCCTCGCCCATGGACTCCACCTTCAATTTCGCCTCTTTGTGTCCTTTACCGTCGTTATCTTTTACAATCAAGCATAATTCTGCGGTTTCTAAGTCAATCATAGAGTGTGGGATGCGAATGGCTTTCATTTTTGCGTTACTCCTCGCGCTTCCAACCGGTTGCGTTCGCAAAGAGATGAGAACGCTATATGCATCATCGCCTTCGTCTTCAAATAAAGGATCTTTTTCTTTCTCTTGCTTTACTTTATCCAAATGTAATCGCAACGCAGCGACCGCTTTATGTATCTGCGATTTATCCACTCTGGATGAAGTTTGTTGCTTATACTCTTCTTCGTCGTCTTCTTTCTTCGTCTTTTTTGTTGATGTTTTCGCGGCGGCTGCCTTCTTCGGATTCACAACCATTTTCTCTCTCTCTTTCTCTCTCTCTCTCTCTTTCACTCACTCTCTCTGTGTCTGTGTCCGTTTTTTTATTCAATCGCCTTTGTTGTCGGTTACGCGCGTGTGTCTCTCCGTGTATCGCGTTTGTAACTCGTTCGTTCTTACGTTCGCGCGAACGATATCGTTCTCTTTCTTCGCGGCAATTTTAGTCGCGTCTTTTTGGGGGCTGACGGCTGACAGTCGACAGTGAAGGAAGAATTTTGGAGAAGGAAGGAAAAGTAACAAAACACATTTTATCTCGTTAAATTTTAACACGAAAAAGGAGGCGGAGGAGGAGGGGGACGACCGAAAAGGAAAAGATACCAATGAGTATTACCGGGTTTGCAAACGTACCCGTAAAGTTCGCGAGAGAACAAGGGTATTATTGCAACAACATCTGTTTCGACGTGTTCGTGAAGTGTTTCTTGTTAGGCGGAGTGTGCGGCCGCGACGTTTGGAATAAAGGTGACATGCTGTACAGACAGAAAGTGTTGGAGTTTAAAGTCGACCGGGTGAGATATACAGAACAAGAAACAGCAGAGAAAACGACGCCTCGCACCAGTGAACTAAACAAAATCAACGCGGAGTGGTTGAAAGCGGAAATTGAAAAGCTCGAAGGTGTCTATGAATGTGAAGTACGTACGGGGACAGGAATAGTTTTGGTTGAAATTCGCTCGCTTCGCCTGGAATTGAAGATGGTGTTGAGAGCGACAATAGCGAATTTAGTGGATACCAAAGGCGTACAAATTGGAGCGAAGTTTATTCAGGAACACACTGAACCGCGCGATTGTTGTTGCTAACGTTGTATTTCTACACATGTGTAATTTTAATTAGATACGAGCAACTGTTTACTTTTTCTTCTTATCGTCATCCTCACTCTTTTCATCCTCCTCCCCACCTCCTATAAACATCTTCTTTGTTTCTTTCAAAAGTAAACCACACCAGAAGACTTGCAAAACCGTGAAGAACACGTTCAAAACCAACACACCTACGACGACGCTTCTCGGTACGGGTAATTTTTTCATCTTCAACACATGCAACGAATCTCTCCACGCGCCCGCGCTAAATTGGATCCATTTAATAATTCGAAACCATACAAACAACAAGCCAAATAGTACGGAATTTATCACGTTTACGAGCGGGTACTTCTCCTTATAATCTGGAAAGAAACGCATGAAATCTACGACCGCTAACGGCAACGAGGATATTTCGCAGACACCCATAAAATATATCCCATAAAATGACATATATGGTAAACTCAACATCCAATAGCACAACAAACCAGTCATTGCGTGGTGTAACAATAGCTCCAACGAATTTAACTCCGAGTTAAACAGAGATATGGCAAGATCCCACGCCTGGAAAGCTATTTGTACCTCACCTATTTTTCTCACGTTTGCAGAAACTGGACCGAACAATCGTTCCTCCGCCGTTCGCGAAGCTTGAAACTTTTCGAAAAACCACGTGTTGATTCCATAATACGATACGTACGCCAACGGAATAAAACAAGTCATTTGAAATGCGCCCAAAAAAGAACCGCCATTCGCTTTTGCAATTGCCTTGGCGTCCAGGAATTTATGCATAAGTCCACTCGCAAACACGAAGAAGAACGACAGGAATAGGAACCACTGGCAAATGTACATGAAGTCAACCTCTTGTTGCTGAAGAGGAGCAAAGAAAAAATTGTTGAAGCTGTTAATAAAACCAAACATCATCATCGTCGTCGTCGTCGTCGTCGTCGTCGTCGTCGTCGTCGTATTATCGTTATCGCTATTGCTCTGATTCTGTTTCTGTGTGTCTTCGTATTATTCGAATTACTTGCATAAAAATAATGAAGAAAATGACGATACGCGAAAAATGTCAAAGAGTAAATTCAAAGATATCTGGTACCTTGGTACCTCGGGTACAAGCTTCTTAAAGACAAAATGTATCTCTCTCTCACACACGCACACACGCACACTAATACTACAACTAATACGTTACGAATGGAATCCTTTTCACGCGTTCCCTTGGAATTCTTCTTCGTACGAGCGCATCATCTCCTTGACAAACTGTCCGGCATGCTCTTGCGAAAAGTACTCCAACGCGCCTTCTCCGAGTTCGTATTGATGCGTGTAATCGTTTCCAGAAGTCTTGGTGATTTTATCTCGCAAAAGCACGCGTCGGGAAACAAGCTTTGGTATAATTTCGCTAATCTCGCACTCGAACTCGTTGGACCATTTTTTAAACTCTTGACCTTTGCCGTTATAGGAGACTCGAATACCAAACCGACCGAGTGCTCGGAACAGCGCCGATTCTTCCATCGTGCCTCCGTTGACTTGAATGATTGACGATATCGTGGCGATAAGTCCTCTCCATGCTTTTTTTGTTTCTGGAATGTGTTTGTCTACAAACTTCACACGCGCATCGATCGGCTGCGCTGAACGAAGAACGAACGATGTTGTCGACGTAGACTCCATGTTTTTGCTCTTGCTCTGTTGCTCTTGCGACGTCACTCTTTGGATTTCTTTCAATTCCAAACCAAGATAATCCATAAGCCTCAACTGCGCTCGAGGCAAAATATAGCTCGCCACGTTTCTCATTTTTTTCCCTTTCATGATTTTCGCCATCGCATCTGTATACAACGCTCTAGGAATCGGCGTGTTGCCGCTCTTCTCCGTTTGAAAGAGAAAGAACCGCGCAGCTTCTTTCGTCAAATGCTCCACCTCCTGTGGCGATAGACCCGTGTGCGCTTGCGCGTTTTTTTCGTTGGATACTTTGATGGCCTCTTTAATGTCTTTGATAATCGTCTTCACCGGTGGATCGAACACTCCGACGTACGAGTGCGGTCGTCGCACTTCTTCTCTGTCGTTCTCGTTGTCTTCGTCAATGACGACATTTTCATCATTTTCATCATCATCTTCTTCTTCCTTCTTCTTCACCGTACTTCTCGCCTTTTTTGACGCCAACGTCGTCGTGGATTTCTCCGGCGCGTTATTCGTCACCAACTTTATCTCTCGCTTCTTTCCAGAGAAGCGCGAAACCGAGGACATCTCTCCCTCTCTCTCTCTCTTCTCGGTAAACGCGCGTCGTATAAATAATTGTATTTCCTTTGGTGCACCCAAATCAAACAATTTTTTGAATTTTTTCTCTTGTGCTCAATTTAGGGTTCCATTTTTGTTTCTCTCTAGTCCGACTTTGGCTTCTTTTCCTCTCTTTTTTAGGCTCGTGACGGCTCGACGCATTCGAATCGTCCTCGGCGTTCGAATAGAACACGCGCGCGAAGTGCACAACAAAAAGAAAACCAGCTCGCTAAAAAAATGTCGACGCGACGTGCGGTGCACGCGCTCGCGCAGCGATGGCACAGATGCGTCGGTGTCGGTGGTGGACAAGCGACGACCTCTTTCGGGGCCTCTACTTCCTCCTCCTCTTGTTCTCCTTTGAGTACTGTGTTGCGTAACAACGCTCCCCAAAAGAGAACTTTAGCGTACGACATCAACGCTCGCTCGAAACCACACTTAAACGTCGGGACGATTGGTCACGTCGATCATGGGAAAACCACGTTAACGGCGGCGATTACGAAAGTTATGGCAGAAACTGGTGGTGCGAACGAAATCGCGTTCGATCAGATCGACAAAGCGCCGGAGGAGAAAGCGAGAGGTATCACCATCTCCACCGCTCACGTTGAATATGAAACGAAGAACAGACACTACGCGCACGTGGATTGCCCAGGTCACGCGGATTACGTGAAAAATATGATTACTGGTGCCGCACAAATGGACGGGGCTATTTTAGTCGTCTCTGCGGCAGATGGGCCAATGCCACAAACGAGAGAACATATTTTATTGGCGAGACAAATCGGAGTGCCGAGTTTGGTCGTGTTTTTGAACAAGATCGATATGGTGGACGACGAAGAGTTGGTGGAGTTGGTAGAAATGGAGTTGAGAGAGTTGTTATCGTTTTACAAGTTCCCCGGGGATGATATTCCATTCGTCAAAGGATCGGCGTTACACGCGTTGAAAGGGACGAACGACGCAATTGGCAAAGATAAAATTTTAGAATTGATGGAAAAGATCGACGAGTACGTGCCAACACCGGAAAGAGCGTTGGATAAGGCATTTTCAATGCCCGTAGAAGACGTGTTCTCCATCCAAGGCAGAGGCACGGTGGCGACTGGAAGAATCGAGCAAGGGACGATTAAAGTCGGCGAAGACGTCGATCTCGTCGGCATCGTGCCGACGAAGAAGACAACCGTAACTGGCGTAGAAATGTTCAAGAAACAATTGAACGAAGGGCAAGCGGGGGATAACGCTGGTTTACTTTTGAGAGGTGTGAAGAGAGAGGAAGTTTTGAGAGGTCAGTTGCTTTGCAAACCAGGTTCGATTACTCCGCATGCGAAATTTGAAGCGGAAATTTACGTCTTGACGAAAGATGAAGGCGGCAGACACACGCCGTTCTTCTCCAACTACCGGCCACAGTTTTTCATGAGAACGGCCGATATTACCGGGAATATCACGTTACCGGAAGGTGTCGAGATGGTCATGCCGGGCGACAACGTGACGTGCACGTTTGAGTTGATCACTCCGGTTGCCATGGAACAAGGTTTACGATTCGCATTGAGAGAAGGCGGGAGAACCGTCGGCGCAGGCGTCGTTGCCAAGGTTTTGGATTAATACGAACAACACATTGTCTTTCGTGTGCGCATGCTGGTAGAAGTTTGCGCGTGTGTCTGTGTTATATAAAAATATTTGGATTATTATCAAAAAGCTCGTCTCGTTTTCTCTTTCTGTAGTACATATTCTTCTTCTTCTTCTTCTTCTTCTAACACTACAAAAGCAACGAGTAATTAGCGACCGAAGAAACCACCGCCTTTGTTCGCATCCTTCTTCGCTTGCTCCTCGAGCATCTTCTCTTTCGCCAACTCTCTCGGGCTCTTCTTGTTCGCCGCTCTTCTCTTGCGGAACGCCTCCTTGTTTTTTCTCTTTTGGGCTAAGACGCCTGGGGTGTTAAAGTTTGGCGTCTGTTTTTTGGGTGCCGCGACACCGATCGACGGCGTCATCGCAGGTTTGAATCTGTTCTTCCCGACTCCACACGTCGGGCATTTGTACGAGTTCGGCAACGCGCTGAAATCACCTCTGCACACATATCCGCAGTCAATGCACACCATCGGTTGCCCAGCAGGTGCTCCTTGCTTCTTCCCAAAATTGAAAAAACCGGCTTGGGTTTGGACGACCGATCCTCGACCGCCGGTGGTTCTCAAAGGAGTGCGGGATTTAGACGCCTACGTGAGTCGTGATGAAAGTCCGAAAAGAGAGAGAGACAGACACACACACACACAGAAAGAGAGAGAGAGAGAGAGAGATGAACGTGAGCGTGAGTTTATATGTATGAAAGTTGGACGCGTCATCGCAAACAAAAAATGGATTGAATCGATGACACGAAAAGTTGCGATTTATTCGAGCCGGAGTAAAAAAGCGTACCGTAAACACGTTTCTCTTGATCAAGAAGTTCGGTTGCACGATAAATGCGCTGGACGTCGCCATTTTTACGCGTAATAAATAGGTGCACGCGCACTGCAAAGCGCGTTTTATGTGTGACGAAGGAAAGGAAAAGAGAGAAGTCTCGACGTCTCTCTTCTTTTTTTTTCGAGAGAATATCTTCCTCGGTTCGGTTTCGTTGGTGGTCTCGCCAAATGAAAAAGCACCAAATTTTTAAATCAAACGACTTTGGAATTGTACTAAATAAAAGGGGGGTGTCCAAAATACTATCTATTGAATTCCCCGAAGAAGAAAAAAAAGGAAACAACAAACGACACAGAAAACGGATTGAGCAGGAACGGGATAGATAACAACGACGACGCGCATACTTTTTACTACTCCTTATATTACTATTATTAACGATCTGGTTTGACGCCGTCGCCTCCGCTTGCCTCCAAGGCTTCTTTCAGCTCGCGCGGCAACGCGTCCGTGCACTGACTGGACATGCCTCGATATCGCATCTTGTGCTCCTCCCATACTAAAATGTGGACTAACCCATCGCTTGTTCTTGCCGCTTTTCTCGCGCGTTCACAAATCTTTTCGTGCTTCATGCAACACGGAAACTTGTACGGAAGAGGATTTTTCGGATTGCGCATCAACTTTTTCAATTCGGCTTCGGTTAAACTACTCGGCGCAACCGCGACGGTTGGATTTCTAGCATACTCGCTCGAATAATCCACCTGATGTTCACCTGGATGCATTTTTTGTACCCAGGAACCGTAGGTATCGTACTCTGAAAAGTAATAGTGTCCACCTTGGACGGTGGCGACCTCGTTCGCTATGGCGTGAATGTCCCACGGGAACCGTTTCTCTTCCTCGCTCAAGTGTTGCAACAAATGACTATCCTCTCCAGTTTTCAAATAGTTCGTAATGTAATCGGTCATTTCGCGCACGTATTCTCTTTTCATGACCATGAACCCACAAACGTAATTAAACGAATCGCCTTTCGGGTCTTTCGGGTACCCTCCCGGTTTCATCAATTTATCGCCTACGATGCGCTTATAAAACTTGGCGTACCCGGTGCTCTTATGCGTCACCGGGTTGGCGCAAAACCGAACCGAGTAATTTTCACTGTTCGTCGTCTCTCTCACTAACTCTAACGGACGTGTGGCAATGTTATCCGCGTCCCAAACTAAATAATATTCCGATAAATCTTTCACATGCAACGCTACGCCCAACTTGAGATACTGTTGCAAATACCACCCGACTCGGTTGGACCCTTCTTTTTGGCCAATCTGTTTCAGTTTTTCTCCTCGTTCAGATAACGAGGAATAGGTCACCCCAGGAATGACTTCGTTTTCGTCCAGACATATGATATTCTTCGCCAACGAACGCAAATACGGGCATATTTCTACCTGCTTCACGACGAAATAAATTTTCCGAAAGTGATAGTGAAAGTTTAAGCGTTCGACGACTTGTTGCGTCGTGCAGACGGGCGCGACCATGACGATGACAACATCCATATCGGTATATTCTGTTTTTGTCGGTTCGTTTTTTACTCGTTTATTCGTCGTGGCAGACGAGCATCCAATGTTGTTGTTGTTATTATTATTATTGTTGATGTCGTTTATGTAAGGGACAAAGGTATGAGTGTTGCGTTCTTCATGTTGTTGATGATGATTATGCACATCGTCCTCTTCATCATCGTCGTCGTGCGAAGCAGAAGAAGACATCCAGGAAGGAAAGTAGGAAGAGGACGAGTATTCGTGCCCAACGCGATGGTTTCTACTCGACGACAATTGTGGTGAAGTGGTTGGCGATGAAGACGATGGATATCTCGAGTGATAATGCGTCGCGATAAAATTCACCGTCATGGCGAAAAAGAAACAGACGATGCCGAAACGAATCATCGCTTTCAAGCCTTGCGCCGGCGTTGGCCGTTTCATCTGGCGGAAGCTTACACCCATCGTCGGTCTCTCGTCGCCGCTTTGCTGATCCTACTCTCTACGTTCTACTCCTATTTCTCGATGCTATTACTCCTCACGTATGTATATATGTATGTGTTTTGTGTGTGTTTTGTGTGTGTGTGAGATGTGAGAAGAGTCCGAGTCTTCCTTGTGCGGCTCTTTTTTTGTGTCTTCTTTTTTTTGTCTTTCACACATTCATCTTCTCACGTTCACGATTTTGAGTTGTCGTCGTCCTTCAAATCAAAGTTTTGTCTTGTCCCTCCCTTTTAAAACTAAAATGTTAGAAAATCTAAAAAAGGTTTAAAAAAAAAAAAAAAAAAAAAAGAGGAGGAGGAGAGAAAAAGGGGCAACCAAAGGACGCTTTTTTTTCGAACCAACTTTAAAAGTCTTGTTGTTGTGTGTGGCACATTAGAACGCCGCCACGGTCGACGTTTGGTAAAAAAAGGTACCAAAAAAAAAGAAAGGAAGGAAGGAATAAAAGGTGAGGAAGCAAAAGATAGGCCAGACCGCACTATTAGTCCTTCGCGACGGTGGGTAAAACTGCACCACTACACGCGCCGCGATGTTTGCTTCCACGTCAAACCAAAGCGTGATGAACGTCAACGCGTCTTCTTTGTCTTTGAGAAACGAGAACAACGGGAATAAGACGGGGAAGGCGACATCTAGGACCATTCGATCGAGTATTCAAAATAGATTAACCTTTAGAAAAAGACAACAACTTAGCAAGAACAACGCAACGTCAAAGTTTAGCGGTGGATATTCTTCTAACGCCGATGTCGTCGTTTCTTCTTTTTCTTCTCCTTCTTCTTCTTCTTCTTCTTCTTTATTAAAGCACGAAAAAGAGGCTTCATCGAGAGCGTTTGACGTCAGCAACAACAAGAGACAAGTCATCGCCAAAGCGGGCGGTGGCGCAAGCGCCGAAGATACGTCTGGTGTTCCAGAATCCGAATTATTCGACTTGAGCGAAGGCACGAACAAGAAAAGATGGGCGATGGTGTTTTCCTTGTTCGTCGCGTTCGTGTTGTGCAACTTGGATAAGGTCAACATGTCCGTCGCTATCGTCCCGATGGCGAAATCTTTCGGATGGACGGCGACCCAAAAAGGTCTTGTCGCTTCTGCGTTCTTTTGGGGTTACGCGTTCACGCAAATTCCGGGTGGTTGGCTCTCGTCCAAATACGGCGGGAAAGCTGTTTTGTTTTATGGTGTCATTTTATGGTCTTTGGGTACGTTGATTGCCCCATGGTGCGCCGGGTTAGGGATGGGTCCATTGCTCGCATCCAGGTTTCTCGTCGGTTTGGGCGAAGGTGTTGCACCGTCCGCCGCGACTGGCATCTTGGCGAAGACCATCCCGGCTTCGCAGCGATCTAAAGCCGTGACTGCTACCTTCGGCGGTTTGGACGTTGGATCTTTGCTTGGTTTGCTCATCGCGCCGCCAATTATTTTGTTCCTTGGTGGCTGGCAAGCCGTCTTCTACCTCTTTGGCGTTCTCGGCTTCGCCTGGGGTCTTTGGTGGTGGTTTGGCTATGCCAACGACAAGTCCGTCGACATGAAGGAAACTGAAGCCGATAGTTCGAAAGTTTCCGGTGGTTTGAACATCCCGTGGGTCAAGTTTGCCAAATCCAAAGAGTTTTGGGCTTTGATGGTTGCACACTTCACGTGGAACTACTTCTCCTACGGTTTGTTGGCCTGGTTACCGAGTTTCCTTTCCTCCGCGTTGAACGTTTCTCTGGCAAAGTCATCCTTCCTTAGTATATTGCCGTATCTTTCTACCGTTGCGGTGACGACTATGGTTGCCCCGATCGCAGACTCCTTGGAAAACAAGGGTATTCTTTCCAGAACAGACGTGCGTAAGATGTCGCAAACGCTTTGCTTTGGCGGCGGTGCCGTCGCGTTGTCGACTGTTGGTTTCATCGTTTCCAGAACCCCGCCAGCGTCTGTAACGAACACGACTATTGTTATGATTATGTCTGCTCTCGCCTTCTGCTTTGGTATGGGCGCCTGGGTCAGAACCGGTTTGTTCTGCGGCCACCAAGATTTGAGCCCGAAGTACGCTTCGATCATGTTGGGTGTCACTAACACTGCCGCCGCTATTGGCTCCTTATTGTCCACTTTCTTTATTGGTTACTTCATGGAAGTCACTAATGGCTCGTGGGCTTGGTCCCTCTTCTACCCGATTGCCGCTTTACAAGTCGCGTCGGCGTTGCTCTTCTCTGCTTTGTGGAAGTCTACCCCGATTGATTTTGACCCATAAATTTTAAGCTCATGAGAGAGAGAGAGAGAGAGAGGTTTATACCTATTTGATTTGAATTTTTAAACGAACAAGTTATCTATATATATTTATTTATCTCGTAAACCGTACTCGTTTTCTATTACAATATTCGATTAAGCAGATCCTTCGGCGGCTTTTGCAGCCGCTTTGGCCTTGTTCTTTTGGTCCTTTAAGTAGAAAGTGTAAATGGTAGAGACGACGACGGCAGCGAAACCGGCGATGTACTTCCAGTTCAATTCTTTCGGGAAGAGAATGAAGGAGATGACTATGGACAAAACCTTACGTAAAGATTTCACAATTTCAGCTTCTGTGGCGCCAAAGTATTTGATCAAGGATAAGATGAAGGAGACAGAGGAGTACCCCATAACGGAAAAGCCCATGATCATCGGAACGACTTGCGTGTATTGCATGGAGTGCGCAATAGCGGGACCAAAACCACCAGAGGCAATCAATGGAATCAAACCGTAGACGGTACCAATCATAGACGCGTAGCACAAGACTTCTTGCGTCGTGGACGGCGTTTCGCATCTAAAAAAGTTCTTCTCTTCGAAGTTGGCGCAGATGGCGTCAACACACAATGCACCGGCAATCAACGCAACACCGATGGGCGCGAACGCCGGGGAAGACGCGACGTCGCCCAAGGTGAAGAGAACGATACCGGCGACCAAGATGGCGGCAGACAACCATTCCTTCCAGTTATACTTCTTACCGACGATCACCACGGAGAACGCCATGACTGGGATAATCTTTGCGGATTTGAAGACGATTCTCGTCGCGTAGTTCAAGTAGGACAAGGCGTAGTTGGTCAACGCCATGCCGCCGTAGGTGTAGACAGACAAGATGCCGTAGTTCTTCCACGAACCTTTTCTAGAGTCGTTCGTGAGCTTCATTTCCAAAGCACCACACAAAAAGTAC
>JACLAA010002080.1_pt1 | contig 22843 bp, 24 predicted proteins | sample 8027891 | NCBI WGS metagenome assembly JACLAA01 (sample SAMN15724900, study PRJNA655200) | protist metagenome | isolation source: fluorescence activated cell sorting (FACS) single amplified genomes of... | place: Spain: Blaines Bay Microbial Observatory, Mediterranean Sea | collected 2016-01-19 | reverse complement strand
CGATGCCAGAGCAGTGGGCTGATGCGCGGATGCGGGTGGGTCGGGATCGAGGTCCAGCACTGCGAGAGCCACTTCGACGGCTGGCAGTAGATGAGCAGCGTCGTCGCGTTGCTCTCGTTCCAGTCGGCGCGCCGCCACGGCAGCGGGATCGAACCCCACACTCGGTAGGTCGTCCTCGCGCCCACGAAGCGTTCGTAGCCGGCGACGGGCGCGTCGTTGACGCGGAATACCCAGTCATGCGCATCAATAAGGCGGCCTCGAGGCACATTCGATACGAGCGATCCCGAGTTGCCAACCACAGCGCACGACCGAGCAGTATTGGAGGCACCACCTTGCCTCGCCTTGATGATCGCCTGCCAGCTGCGGAGGGTGCTCTCGTCGCACGGCTGGCCGTCGCACGCGTGTCGACGGAAGCGCGGCATCGTCGACCCTGCGAGCATGGCACGGGCATCCTCGTCGTGCACGAAGATCGGTGCGGCCATGCGGGACGGACGCGACGTCGGACGCGGAGCCGGCTTGAGCGCGCGCCGCGGCCTTATACCATGGTAGGCATCTCTTTTCGACATCCCACGCTCTTCGCTCAAAATCTACACATTTATCATGCACGTCAGACTCACAGGCACAGTGAGAGTGACCGTCGTGAGTCGAGTCCGGGCCGGTCTGCGGTCAGTCGTCAGAGCCACGCAGGGGCCACGCCCGAGGCGGCAGACGCCGCACCGCGCACGCCCCATCCCGTCTCGTGCAATCGCCTCTCCCTGCCGATGCACCCTGGTGGTATCATATGGGCAGCATGGGCGGCATGCCATCGGGGACGCCCGAAGACATGCCTGGGGGGCCGCTGGAGGCCGCAAGGGGGTCCTGTCCACGGTGGGCAGTCGAGGGAGTTCGGCCGCGCTGGCGTCGGCTCGCTTTGTGCACTGCCTTGGCGGCTGCCATCTGAAACTTGCCAATGACCTTGTTACCGATGGCTTGGCCCTTCTGATGCGCCGCGTATTTCACAGCCGCGGAGTGAGCTGCTCGCATCCGGCGCTTCTCTCGGCCCTCGAAAATGTGGACGATGCTATTGAGGGTGACGACGAAGAGCAATAAGACTGCGGAAGCGGGCGCACAGCAGTGGACGGGGGGAGGGAGAGATGAGGCGGATGGTGAAGTGTAGCTTGGCGTGGCGGCGCAACGCGTGTGGCGTGTAAGCGCGCACGTAAGCCTGGGACGACGATGTACACGCCGGTCCGTACCAAGCCGATATGGTGCTGCACCTTGTTGCACACGTTGTGGTACATCGCATAAGGGCTGCAGTCAGGATAGAGCACCGCCAGAGCCTCGAGATCGTCATCCGTCAGGCATGCGCGAGGGTTGTGCTGGGCAAACGCCTCCATTTGCGCGTCACGAATGGGGTAGCTTCTTCCGAGGCGGGTTGTATCGATGACAGCGTCAGACGGGACACCTGCTTTCACATCAGCCCAAGGATCAGTGCAGACGCCTGAAGGCCTGTTGCCAGCCATGACGGCCGTGTTGATAGCCGCGTTGTACGAGTTGTTGCCCGCACGCGGGCCGGCAATCGCTGTTGTCGGGTACGCCCAGTTCTCTGGGATGTTGTCGGGGTGGCCGAGGCCGAGGAAGTGGCCGATCTCGTGCAGAGCTGCAGCCTCAAAATCGTAGCATCTGCGGTGGGCGTAGGCACCGGAACGAGGCGTCGTAAGACGTGTAAGGGCTTCTGAGAGTGCGCTCGGGCTTGTACTCTCGCGGCGCGTGTGCGGCGCGTTTGGGCCTGCAATGCGCACTGGAAGCATGGTCTGAAGATGCGCGTCGTCAAGAGGGGTGGCAAGATGCAGAGCATGAGGAAGATGGTGAGGACCATAGGGTTGAAGTGCGAGACCGCGCGCAATGCGGAGTTGATGCGCTCGCAGCATGAGAGCTGGCCGTCTCCGTCCTCGTCGTCCATGTGAGTTTCATGTGCGCTATCGTTGCAACCGAAGGCGCGACAGATGATGACCATGAAGAAGCAAAGGTAGAAGAAGAGACCGATGCCCATCAGGGCATACGTGAGGCCTTCGACGAGGAGTCTAGCGTTCTCTGCGCTGCCGAGGTCCCTCTTCAGATCATGGAATGGCGCACAGAAGTTGGAGTCCATGTACCAGCACAATTGCTCCTCGTTCGTGTTGAAGAAGAACGTACCGCCAACGGCCTCCACAACTCGTCGACGATAATCGGGGGCTCCACGCTGCAACCCGTCACTGCCTGTTGAATTAGCGTTGAAGAAGGGCCTGTCGCCATTGCTGTAGCGAAAGTCGTACGAGTACTTCAGATGCTGGGCCGCTTGCGCAACGGGGAATGAGACCGTGAGAGACTGGGGTTCTTCGTCCGCGAGCGGACCCACAACCTCGCTCAGGGATCGTCCAGTGGAATCATGTTCAGAGCTCGGCCAGATTTCTCTTGAGGGAGAGAGACGGCGGCCAGAGGATTGGTCTATGGCCGTGACCCAGACTTCCGCAAATTCGCAGCCGCCATGCCATACAACATTAGCGGGCCACCCAGAAGGTGGGGGCTGCCTTTCGCCCGTTGGTGGGCCGTATGCCTTGCCGATCGCCTCGCACTCCTTCGAGACGTCGATAAACTTGACTAAGCGGTGGTTCGCCGACCACCTGTGCGATGTGAGTCATGCGTGTGAGTAAGGTAGTGGGGCTAGCGTGCGAGGCGAGGGGAGGGCATTGGCGAGGGGCCTGTAGCGCACTTGTCAAATGCACGCGAGACAGCCGCCTTGAAGTTATCGCAGTTGACGAAGTTGCCCCACCACATGATATCCTCTTTGAATTGCGGTGCGAGCATGGTGCATAGCGCGGGGTCCCACGCCCACGTGATGCCGCCGCCAAGGCCGCGCGTGTCGTCGGGATTTTCCGGCATGTGCCACAGATACCCAAGCTGGGCCCGTGGGTCACGGTTGACGTTCTCGCCACGCAACATCGCCTGGATCTCCGAAATCTGCGCGCCATAGACGCTCTGCGACTTGCTCACCCAAGCTTGCGCCGCGCCAAGCAGCTGCATGACGAGGACGAGCCGCATCATCACGATGACGTGGGCTCCCTTCTCGGCGGATGGGCACACCACGCTTTATTCCTTGCGTGTTGGGCGGAGAGCTCAGCCGATTCGCACGCCGTGCGAACCTAGAGCTCTAGAGCCGTACAGATATCGATAGCTACATCTCATCAAGGAACCCAGCCAAGCGGCGAGTGAACTGAAGTGAAGGAAATTACAGTCGTTACAGGACCGAGTCGCCAAGGGCGCACGAAGGGACCAGCGGCTTTCAGTACACGCACGCTGCGGTCGCAAGGATAGACACGCTCGTGTCGAGCCACATCGAGCTCAAATGTCCCGAGCTTTGGCTCCACGGGTGCCGCCTTGACCCTTGAGATTAGTTAGCTAGCACAGCGTGCGAGACCTCACTCACTCAGCGAGTGAGGCTGCGCGGTGGGTGCACTATTGGTGCGGCTCTAGAGACCATGACCAAGCGCGAGTTGCCCGCAGCCAGCCGCACGCGACGCCGCTCATTCGCCTTGAGGGCCGCACAGACATCGGTCCAACCGGCGTCACTCGCGACCTGCCACGGAGTATCGCCATCGCGGAGCGGTCCGTCTCTCGCGTCGTGCTTCGCTCCAAGCCTCACGAGCGTTTTGCACGCGCCTGTGCGCAAATTGGGTCGGTGACGGCCACGAAGTGGTGAGGAGGGGAGGGGAGGGTGTGGTGAGGAAGGAGGGTAGGGAGCGTGATGCGGTGATGGCTTTACCGATCATTCCGATGTGTGCGGCCTCGTGAAGGGGCGTGCGGCCATAACGGTTGTGAGCGTCGAGACGAGCACCATGCTCCACCAACAGCTTGATCTGACACACATGGCGGGAAAGGCGTCACTTGAAACATCGAGTGCGGGGGCGACCGTCAAGCGTGGCCTTCTCACCTTCTCGGCCGCCCCAGCGACGGCTGCCTTATGTAGCGGCACGTTGCCGTGCCTGTCTCGTGCGTTTGGATCGGCGCCGAGCGACAGCAGCACGCGCACCTGTGAGCAGGCGAGCAGGACGAGAGGTGAGAAAGCGAGAGGCGAGAGTGACGAGAGGGTGAGATGTGCACGCTTACATCTGAGAGCCTTCCCGACCGCACGGCGCACATGAGAGGCGTCCAGCCATCGGGCTGCGAGCGGCACGCACGAGAGGGTGAGCTCGGGAGGCGATGAGCGTGCTCGTGCGGGAGATGCGCGGCCGGTGGGGGAGGCGGAGCACTTACCTGGGCCTTGCGTTCTATCTCTCTCTCGATGTCTGAGTGAAGCAGCTGAGGGACGAGAGGCGGGAGGGCGTCAGGCGCGGGCGCCCCAGCGGGTGAGCTGGCGTCGGCGGCCGGTGCCTCGCCCTCTGCAGTCCCGGCCGCCGCCGCTGCCTGCGGCGAGGCCGCCGCCGACTGCGGCGAGGCTGACCGTGGCGGCGAAGCTGGCGGCGAGGCGGGAGCGTTGGCATCGAGAGCCGAGGTGAGGGATTCGGTGAGGTCGAGAATCGGATTGTAGCGGCCGGAGGCGGCGAGGTGGATCCGCTCCGGCGGTATGTACGGCACGTACGGGATCATGCTCGTCCGCCCCACCCCTCGCCAGGAGAGAGCGGGGTCGAGCTCGAGACGTGATGCCTTGGACACGAGCCTGCGTGAGAGGTAGGAGGCCTCGCCGCGCGTGTCGGCGGGCAGGCTACCGGGCGGGCAGACGTCTGGCCGGAAGAGCGGCGCCTTCGACAGGGGTGGGAGCATGGGGACGAGGTGGGGTACGCGCGTGTGCAGTCCGACGGGGCCGGCCGACAGCCAGCCGACGCGCGACGGAAGGATGCGACGAGTAACTGCACGAGAGGCCAAACTTTGAGGACAAGTTTGGCGAGATCACGGTGAGATCGCCCCTACGTATGCGCTTAGCTGCGGGACGTACAGGGGCTCCCCGCGTCCCAACCTAATCGCCGAGGGATCGAGCGCAGGGGGAGGGGTGCGAATGTGCGACCGACGGCATCTTGTAACGTCTCCGTCCAAGTCCGCCTTTGCGCTGTGCGCTCATACCGCCGACGGGCGCTCGCGCGGCTTGCAACATGCCGCGCATGATGGTGGCGTGCGCGCAGCGCGTCTTCGCGGTCGAGGAATCGGATGTGGCGTCAGGACTGCCGCTCAGCGCGGCTGCCGGCTTTTGCATGCTCTGCGCCTACTATTATCTGCAGCCACTCTCCGATGCGCTCGCACTCAAGGTGGGCATCGCGAGAACGCCGCTCATCACGGTTGCGAGCATGGTTCTGATCGCGGTGGCAAACCCGGTGTATGCGTGCTCGGTACGCGCACTGCCGGTTCAGCGCGTCCTTCCCGCCGTCTATGCCGTCCTCGTCGGCGCACTCCTCGTCTTTGCCGGTTGCTTTGCCATCGCTCCCGGCGAGCTTGGCCTGTCCTTCGCCTTCTCCGTCTTCACTGGGACATTCTCGCTATTCCTCACGACGACCTTCTGGGCGCGGATGGCCTCCCTCCACACCAAACCCCAGGCCAAACGCGTCTACGGCGTCATCGCCGCCGGCGCGCAGCTCGGTCAGATTTGCGCCTCGGCCACAGCCGCATGGCTCTTTTCGCGGCTCGGCGAGCAGGTGACGCTCTGGTCGGCGGTGCTCGTTTGCGGGACCGTTTACCTGGTCAGCTGGCGCGGCGCCACCCACATCGCCAACGCTGCCCACAAATCGGATGCCGAAACGCGCGGCGCGGCGGGCGGGCGTGGCTCCGCCGATGCGGGCACGCTTGAGCGGTGCTTTGGCGGCGTGAGGCTGCTGCTCTCGACACCGCTGCTGCGTGCGATCTCACTGCACACGCTGCTCACGACCTTTCTTGTGGCGGGCATCTGGTACGAGCGTGCCGCCGCCGTCGCTGCCGCCTTCGAATCCGACACCGACCGTTACGCCTTCTTCGCCACTCTCAACCTCATCGTCGGCGCTTCCACACTCCTCATACAGCTCCTCCTCTTCTCCCACCTGCTGCGGCGTGGCGGCTTCGCCCTTGCGATGGTGTGCGAGCCCGTCGTCGTCGCAATCGGCCTCGCCATCTCGTGCGTCCGCCCCGGCCTCCTCTCGATTGCGCTGCTCGACGGTGCGAGGAAGGTCGTGCACTACGCGCTGCTCAAACCCGCCAAGGAGGGACTGTACGCCGCCCTCACGCCCGACGTTCAGTTCATCGCAAAGCCGCTCCTCGACACTCTCATCTATCGAGCGGGCTCGCTGCTCGGTGCCACCTACTTCGCCGCCGCCCTGCAGTGGGGCCTACGCCCCGAGACGCGCCGCTACATGCTGCTCGTCGGCGCCCTCGCGTGGGGCGTCAACTCGTGGTGGGTGGGCCATCTTGCGGAGCTGTCACAGCTCTCTCAAAACGACGCTGTCGAGGCGGAGGCGATGGAGGCAGCGGAGGCGGAAGCGATGGCGGATGAGGATGCCGCTGGCAAATCGAGTTCCAAATCGCCTCCGCCCAACCAGCGACGAGCAAAGAAGCTCAAGCCGAGCCGCTACCGAACCGTCGCCTCCGACGAGGACTCGGCCGAGGGCGATGATGATGCCGGCGTGGGCGGCGGCGGTGCGCCGCCAATCCAAGCTGCTGGCGGTGGAACAGCGGCGATTGGAAGCCTTGTCACGAGCGGCGTCGCGTCGCGGCGATACGCGCGCTGCGCATTTGTGACGGTGGGCGCCACGCTGGCCTGCGCGCTGATTGGACTGACCCTCCTTCTCACAGCTGGTGGTTTGCTCACTGCCGAGGGCGGCATGCTGCCAGAGAGCGTAACCACGTCCATCCACGCCGCTCGCACCGAAGTGTCGCATTGGAGTGAGCTTGCACGCAGCGAGGCGGCTAAGTGGGGTGACGTTGCGTTTCGCAGTGGACGTCCGCCACCGCCACCCTCACCTCACTACCCCTCCCCGTCGCCACCGCCTCGTCCGTCGCCATCGCCTTCCCATGGCCATGCATCTGGCGTGGCGCCACTGATGTCGCCACAGGCGACTGCTACGTCGACATTCGCTAATGCTCCACCGCCACCACGCCCCGCCTCGCCGTCACCATCCCCTCAGCTGCCGCCTCCCGCCCCGGCATGCCCGCCTTCAGCCCGATCGCCTCCTTCACATTTCGCGCCGATGCCACCGCCTCCGGATTGCTCCGAGAGTGAATGCACCTCTGCCGGGGCAGACTGCTGCGCTCCTCATGAGCTCAATGAGCTCGCCACGTGTTCGGGCGGGTTGACGCCAGTACGCACTGGTGCCTCGTGCTTCAACTTCAGGGACGGTGCATACACTTGCTGCCCGCCGCCGCCACCACCGCCGCCTCACCCTCCCCTCGTCCCCGGCGCCATCCGCCTCGCCGCGCCAATGACGATGCTGCCGCACGGCGTGTCGATGCCCAGTGTCCTTCTGGGCACCGGCGGCTCTACGTGGATGAATGAGGATCGGACGGCCACAATGGTGCGTCAGGCGCTACTCGCGGGCTTTCGCGGCGTCGACACTGCCAACCATTACCGCGTGCATGGCGGCGTGCGCCGTGGCATCGCTGAAGCCAAGGCCGCTGGCCACACCGGCCCCGTGTGGATCCAGACCAAGATGGAGGGCTGCGGCAACTCGTTCGACGCGCAGTCGAGGATCGTCCGCGGCTCGTGCTATGAGGACACGATGCGCGTCTTCGAGGCGAGTCTGCGAGAGCTAGGCGTCGAGTCGGTCGACTCGACTCTGCTCCACTCGCCTCCATGCGTTGTCGGTGCTCCGTGGGTCAACCAGTGCTTTGGGCCGGGTGACGTGTACCCTGACCGCGCCGACTGCAGTGCCGACGAGCCGTGCGAGATGATTCAGCAGCAGTGGCGAGCTCTGGAGGAGGCGTACACCTCGGGGAGAACGCGAAGCATCGGTGTCTCCAACTACTGCTCCGCGTGCCTCGACTGCCTCGCCCGCACCGCCACCATCTCCCCTCACATCAACCAGCTCAACTTCCACCTGGGGATGGGCGCCGCCGATCCGGCCGGGCTCCTCTCAGACACTGAGCGGCGAGGCGCGCGGGTGCAGGCCTATCGCCCGCTTGCGCAAGGGTCGGGCGTCGGCGCTCTGCTGCGCGACCCGACGGTGGCGGCGGTCGCGCGCGCGCACCACAAGAGTGCGGCGCAGGTGGCGCTTCGATGGGTGGTTCAGCTTGGCCATGCGCTCACCACCACCACAGAGAATGTCGAACACGTGAGACTGCTTGCCCCGCCCGAACCCCACCGCCGACCTCCCACTTGCGCAAAATAGCCTCGATCGAGCCTCGGCCTGTTGCGTGACATCCGCGTGGCAGATGTTGGCTGACCTGGCCATCTTCGACTTCGAGCTGACGGGTGACGAGATGGAGACGCTAAGCGGGCTGCACGTCGCCCCGGGCGATCCCTCGATCATGTGCTTGCTCTAAAGCCGGCGCGGATGCAGCACGCATCTCGTTCGAAGAGATCGATCGCAACATACTCACTCACAAAAGTCAAATCAATGCATGTGTTTTATACGCGGGCCGCGGGCCGCGTACCGAGGACTACCGTACGTAGTACTGTGTACAGACACGCCTATCAAAATTGTGGTTGGTTGTTGGTTGTAGCATGGCGTTGTACGAGTACGTGCACGTCACTCGCCAAAAATCGCACGCGTTCCAGACGATAGTTCACCGACGCGCTCTCAAAATGAGATTCCTCAGGCCTTGCGAGGTCGGCGGGCCACCGCGCACGCGGGCGAGCCGCTCGAGGCGCGGGGACGCGCTACGTCGCGTCACGCGCGAGCGAGTGTTGCTGTTGGATGAGATTATCTAAAATTCGCGGAAAAACATCCGGGCCGTCCGGTGACTTGTCATCTCTCAAAATCAGTGCTCATCGATGTACGTGGCTGCTCACTGCGCTCTCAACATGCCTCTATCGTTCATCATATCCGTCCCACATGCGTGCGCGCGGTCTCTCACTCCCTCCGTCTGCATCTTCAGAGGGGAGCACAGACGAGACCCGGCGCATTCGCCCACCGTGCGTACGCGTCACATGTCCCCATTGTAGACCATGATCGACTTGGCGAGGGCGCGCGGCGAGGCAAAGGAGTGTATCATCTCCTTGTAGATTATCCACGGAGAAGACGCCGCCGTGTATTTCACCCCCTGCACAGGCGCGTGCCAACACGGGGTCGTGAGGAGGGCAGCGTGGGCGTGAGGGCGTAAGCGCGTGAGGGGGGTGGAGAGAGGGCGATGTGGCGATAGGGTGTGACTCGCACCATCTCTTTGCAGGTCTCCATTAGGATGAGCTGCGCTGCCGGGTGGTGCGAAAAGTCGAGCCGCGGGAAGAGGTGATGCACCGTGTGGTAGTTGAGCCACAGGTAGATCCACGCTTGTCGAAAGGACAGCTGCACGCCCCAGTCGGCAGACGAGACGAGCTGCGCCTCGCCCCAATCGCGAGCTGCGTTGCGCGCGTCGACGTTCATGCAGTGCTCGGCGTTATGGTTCATGAGAGCCATTGTAAAGTACCACAGCCCGAGCACCGCCGTCCACGTATAGGTGAGGAGCGCGCCGTGGATCAGCCCCCATCGGCAGACGATGAGTCCAATGTTGAGCGGCAGTATGGCCTTGGTCGCGCGCCACTCCTCGTGCCCTTTGAGCATGTCGACCGCGTGCGCCGCAAAGTTGGCGTAGAGGCCAAAGGTGAGGATGATCGGGTTGATGAAGGGCATGATGCGCGACTGCACCCAATGACGAGGCACCGTGGGGTCCGTGACGAGAAAGGGGTCGGTGCCGCGAAAGTGGTTATCCCACGGCGTATTCGTGTACATGTGGTGCTGCAGCACGTGCTCGCGGAACCAGCCTGTCGACGAGAAGCCGATGGTGTCGAGCGACAGGTAGGAATGGATCCGGTAGTTTGGCTGGTGCACCCAGTTGTGACCAAAGGCGCCGAGGAGAGCGGAGAGGACGCCGAACAAGAGGGAGGCGACAAAGGAGCCGGAGGACCACATCCATAGCCAGCACGCGCAAAAGCCGCCAAAATTCACCCAAAACGCCGCGAGGCACTCACCCGTCGGCCCGCCCCACGGACAGCCAACTGTTCGCAAGTGGTCGGCTAAACGGCGGCGTACAACGGAGTAGAAGGCATCGTCGCCTAAGAGGGTGGGGAGCGCGTCGATGCCGCCGTCGCCGCCCGCCCCCGGCACCACCGCCCCCGCCGGCCGCGGCAGCAGCCTGCTCGGCGCGGGCACCTCATACTTGGCAATCACCTTTCTCGCTCGAGCATAGTTGTGGTGATGCGCCTCAAATGCGTAGGTGGCGTCCTCAAAGCGGTCGCGCGCGAGGTAGACGACCTCCGCACCGCCCGGATGCACCTTGCAAAACGCCTCCAAATCGTACCATCGCGTCCCTATCCTCCACAACTCTTTGGATGGCGGGTAGAAGGCGACACCCGAAGAGATGACTGGCTTAGGATGCGGCTGGAGCTCGGCCTCGCCGGCGTTGACGCTGACGGGCGAGCCATCTCTTGTCCGATCCGCCCCCGCCCCCGCGCGGTCCCTCCTCACCCCCTCCGGAGCCTCCGTCAGAGGAGGAGCGGCTGCGTGCATGGCGGCCCCAAAGGCAGGCAGCAGCAAAGGAATCGAATGGGCCGTCACCGGAAATGGAAGCGAGGGATCGCCGCATGCAACTCGTCCGTTACTCACCTGTGCCTCTCTCCCGGTGCGGCGGTCGGAGATATCTCCCTCTCGCGGCCCTGCCTCTCGCGGCGGCCCTCGCGGCCCTCTCGTCTGTCTGCTCGCCGCCAGGGACCATGCGGCAAGCGGTGTGGCCGCTCGTACTCGCGGTGCACCTCGTGGCGCTCCCGCAGCAGGCCATGGCGTGGGCGCCGCAAGCGCCGCCGCTGCGCGTCTGCTCTGCCGCTTATTGCCGCGCGCCTCGCCTCGCCGCCACAGCCGCCGCCTCCGCCCCTCTGGAGGATGATGAGGCGGCGGCGCGGAAGCGGGAGAACGCAGAGATCGTCGGACTCGCGGGTCCAGCTCTCGTCAGCACGCTCATCGACCCGTTGCTCTCTCTGATTGACGCAATGTGGGTCGGGCGCATAGGCTCTCCCTTTGCGCTTGGCGCGACGGCGGCGTCGTCCGAGCTGTTCACGCTGGCGTTCGCGGCTTCTCTGGCGCTGCGTGAGGCGTCGAGCTCATCGATCGCGCGCCTCGCCGCCGCCGGCCGCGCCAAAGACGCCGCCACCTTCTCACGCCGTACGTTACAGCTCGCCGGAGTCTGCGGACTCTTTCTCGCTCTCCTCATCGGTGGACCAACGGCCAAGTCCGCAGTCTCGTTAATGGGCGCGCAACCGGGCTCGCCGCTGCACGGCGATGCGCTCGCGTACGCGCGATCGCGCGCCCTCTTCCTTCCCTTTGCCCTCGCCGGCTCCGCCGCCGAGGGAGCCTACCGTGGATACGGCGACACGCGGACTCCGCTTCGCGCCGCCGCCCTCGCCGCCATCGTCAATGCAGTTCTCGATCCTCTCTTCATCTTCGCGCCGCTGAAAATGGGTGTTGCCGGCGCCGCCCTCGCGACCGGAGTCGCACAGCTCGTGTACACATCTGTGCTGCTCTTTGGCGGCCTGCGCGCCAAGCTCACCGCAGGCTCAGGTGCCACGGCCACAGACGTGGCATCTGCTGCTGACGAGGCCGAGTCGCCTGCGGAGTCGCCTGCGGGCTCTGCCGTCTTCGGCACCTCAGCGGCGACTCTGCTGCGCTCGAGCTCGATCCTTGGCTGCTGGGTCTACATTGCCTCCGCCGTCTCCCGACTCCTCGGGCCCACCGCCATCGCTGCGCATGGCGTGGTCCTCAAGGTGTGGTTGCTCTTCGTGCTGGCTGCCGAGGCGCCCGCCGTCGCCGCGCAGGTGCTCTGTGCGCGCCGCCTCTCCTTGTCTCAGAAGGCCGCCGCTCGTGCGCTCCTTCATCGCATGCTGCGCCTCGGCGCCATCCTCGGCGTATTTGCGATGGTCTCGCTCCTCATCATCGCTGCTCCCGCTGCTCGATTCTTCTTCCCAACTGACGCCGCCGCCGTCCTCACCGCCACCTCGCTCTTTTCCTACGCCGCCTTCGCCTCCCTCCTCACCGTACCCACTGTCATCTGCGAGGCCGTGCTCACCGGCGCCGGCTCCTCGTATGCCTACCTTGCCTTCTCCACCCTCGCCAACGCCATCATCGTCAGCGTAGTCACGGGCCGCGCCCTCTCGGCGCCCGGCGCCACGCCCGTGGCCGCGTGGCGTTGCATCGTCCTCTTCTTCTCCCTACGGCTCACCTCCGCCGCCTTGCGCGTCTTTCGCTCACCGAAAGGCGGCTTGAAAGGCGACGACGGCGACGCGCCGTTGCTTGATGGTGGTGTTGACTGATCCGTGATTACGTATGTATCGCAATAGAGAATAGTTTCTACTACGGCTTTATCTTATATCTACAGCCGCATACGGGGAGTATCGTGTACCGTAGCACCAGCTACGAGCTAGCGTAGCACCGTACTGTTACAGCCGTTACGACTACGAGCTCGAGAGCAATGAGCATACCCCGGCCGCGACGAACACGACGGTCGACGCGCGATCGGCGACCGCGCTACGCTCCGCCACGCAGTTTGTCGCACCGCTCAGACGTGTCCTTCCCGACTTGTGCGCAGCATCCGTTATCAATCGTCCAACCAATCGGCTTTTGCTCCGCCTCGCCGTCGCTCATGCAGCACGCGTTGAAGTCGACGTGGTCGTCTCGAAAGGGCCGCGGCAGCCGCGAGCGCGCCAGCTCTGCCATGGATGAGTGGACCCACAGCTGGTCGCCGAAGCAGCCATTGTCCTTGACAAAGACGTACGAGTTGTTGCGAAGCAGCTCGCGCAGCGGTCGCGAGGGCCGCTCGATGGTCATCGCTTCGAAGCGATATGCGCCGAAGTCAAAGCTTCGCATCGCATCGTACTCAGAGCCCTCAATCTGCCAAATGTGACAAGCAAGCGCGACGCGTGGCGTGGGTGGTGATGAGTGAGGTGAAACTGAGGTTCTCGACCAAAGGCACGGCTCGCGCACATCGAGAGAGAGATAGTCAATGACTGGAGGCGCTTTGACGTGCTGCAGAATCTCGATCAGCGTGACCGTCGTGTGCTTCTCTACCTTCCACTGCCGATTGGCGTACGCGGGGCGGCGTACGCGATTGTCCGTCGACTCAGAGACGACGCCTCCCATGGTATCCTCCCAAGAGCCTTGCTGCACTGGAGCGGTGAACTGTATCTCCTTGCCGCTCTCATCGGTCACCACCGCACGCACGACGCGGCACGTGCGTTCGACGGCCAGCTTCTCGAGCAGCCTCGGATTGCCGTCGATGCACACGCCCGACCAGCCGTGATCGCGCTCGAGCGTACGCGTGTTCGAGTACTTGATAGGATCGTTCGCGGCTAGGTCCACAAAATAGCCACCAGTTCGCTGAGCGAGCGCGGTGAAGACGTGGCGGTCCTGTCCCACCTGTGAGTGCCAATTGCCCGGCCGGTCGTAAAACGGCGAGCCCGACACGTTGTATAGTTTCTTACCCTGGCCGGGCAGAGGCGCCTGCTGCACATCGGAAGGTATGGCTCCGTGGCGTGCTGCGCGCTGCTGCTCGGGCGTGACGAACTGCTCGATGGACCGGAAGGTGGACGACGACGCGCCGCCGTGCCCGCCGCGCCCCTTGGCAGCCAGCGGGACCAGCGCCAGCAGCGGCGCCAGCAGCGGCATCTCTCTGTGCGCGGCCGAGCACGCGCACAGTCCAACAAACCAACTTCTCTACTTCTTTGGACCAAACTCGTGTCGCGGCGGGCACTCTCCCTCCCGACCGCAAGCCGTTACAGCTTTGGGGGCAGGGCGTTGAACTGCGCTGGTGAGTCGGGCTGGCGCACCGGATTAGGTCCATTATGGACGAGAGTTGCCCAGCCCGTTGGCCGGACGGCAGACGAGCCGGGGCCTGAGCCCCCCATCCATAGAAGGCAACCGCGGCTGCGACGCCTTGTGCTGTTTCACATTCGTTCGCGTCGATCGCGTCGCGGCGAGCTATGGTCATGGTGGGGGCGCCCGGGCCGGCGGCGATAGAGCGCAGCGACGACCTCGCGGGGCTGGATGAGGTCTTTGGCGATGGAGGCGGGAAGAAGGCGCGGCCGCGCATGCGTAAGCTCGTCGAGGAGGGCGGTATCTCGCCCCTGGACCAGCTGCGAGACATCCTGTCGGTCAACTTTGGGCGAGTAATCGACCTGTTCCGTGAGTGGGACGACGACGAGAACCAGCAGGTGAGCAAGCTGGAGTTTCGGCGGGCGCTTCCCGTCCTTGGCCTCCTCGTCGAAAAGGCCGACGCTGATGCCCTCTTTGAGACGTTTGACGTCGACGGCTCCGGTGAGATAGACTACAATGAGCTGACAAGCAAGCTGCGCGCTGGGGCTGGGATAGAACTGGACGAGGCGCTGCGGGCGGGTGCAATGGGCGAGATTGAAGTCGGTGCCGCCAACAAGATCGCCCTGCGGACTGGTTTGGACGATAACGCTGCCAAGGTCGCCTTGAGCCTCGACGCTGATTCGGACATGCCGATTATTGAGCAGATGATGCGAGCACTGGGCGCGCCGGGCGTGCTGGCACGCGTGATCGACATCTTCCGGGCGTGGGACGAGGACGGCTCGGGCACCGTCGAGAAGCGGGAGTTCTCCAAGGCGCTCCCGATGCTCGGGCTCAAGGTGAGCCGCGCTCAGTCTGATGAGCTATTCGATACATTTGATGAGGATCGCTCCGGAGCCATAGACTACTCGGAGATTCATCAAAAGGTGAGCGTTGCACCCAGCGCCACTCACCCCTAATATCTCACTCATCACCCATCGCCTCTCACCCATCGCCCTCGCTTGCCGCACAGCTGAGGAAGCAAGTCGGGCACATCAAGCGTAACCTAAAGGTGCAGATGGCAAAGGGCGGGCCGTCGGCCGGATCAGTGGTCTATTCGGACGTGCGTCAGGCTCTAGCATCGGAGCTGGAGGCACGGCGGCAGCTCACTCGGCTGCAGCGCGAGATGCGCCAGATCGAGAGGAATGAGGTCATGGAGGCCAACCGATCGGCGAGAGCGGCGGCGGGCGTGGCGCTGCGGCGCGACATTGACGTGCGCGTGGGTCGTGACCTGACGGAGAAGTATAAGACCGTGCCGTACGCGAGCGAGGAGGAGATGGTGAGGCTCGCGACGCAGCTGCAGACTTCACTCGACTTGTCGATGAGCACCGTTGGGACGTCGTGGTTTCTGCTCTTTCGCGAGATGGATGAGGACGCCTCTGGGCGCATCTCCTTTGCCGAGCTGCGCGAAGCGTGCCGCAAGTCGCTCAGGCTCAAGCCTAGCGAGCTGCCCGACTCGAAGCTCGCATCCGTCTGGCGTACTCTCGACGCGGATGCATCTGGCTTCATCGACGCCGGCGAGTTTGGCCGCTTCATGAAACTCGCCCCGCCGCCGCAAGGCAGGGTGCGCATTTCGGCTGCAGCTGGTGACAGCACAACGTCAAGGCCGGGAAAGCAAACCAGGGTGGGCGTGGGAGCCGCTGGCGACGAGGAGGATGTCGCGGCCTTCTCCAAACGGTTGGCGGCATCTGGAGTCGAGCCTGCAAGCAGCGCAGAGATGGCCGAGCTGTCTGTGGCCTTCAACCGCCAGCTCAACCGGCTGCCTCCCGACAGCCGCGAGTGGTACATGCTCTTCAAACAGATGGACGCCGACGACTCAGGCATCGTTACCTTTGACGAATTCCTGGCCATTATCCGCGGGACGCTGCGCCTCAGCTCGGTCGCCGTGCCAGAGGCGAGCATGCACCGCTTGTGGCTGCGCCTCGACGAGAACCTCTCGGGGTCGATCGACGCCGGCGAGTTTGGCCGTTTCATGCGGCTGCACATGCGCCACGAGCGCTCGAAGCGAGACTCGGCCAGCAGGGTCGGCTCGGCTAGGGGCGCACGCACCTCCGCCATCGACGCCACCGCCAACCCGCCCTCCTCCGCCGCCGCCCCCGAGCCAGCGAGCCCAATCTCAGCCGCCGCCGCACTGACCGCTGCTGGCCACGCGCTGGCGGCTGGCGGTGTGGTGGCGCATAAGCGCAGCTGGCGACCGGGTTACAAGAACTCGCACGAGGACGTCGACCCCGAGGAGGAGGAGGTCGTGGCGTTTGGGGCGGAGGTGAAACGCGCACAGAGGGAGAGGGAGAGGATGAAGGAGGAGGCCAAGCAGCTTGAGGAGCAGCTCAAAGCGCGACGTAAGACGCAGCCGACCAGGCTGCCCGATATCCGACCGCGAGGGTCCAAGTCTGCGCCCCTGCTGCCGTCGGACCGCAGCGGCGGTGGCTCGTCGCGAGTGCAGACGGGCAAGCGGCGGAAGCCTTCAAGGATGCCGCCAATCGATGTGCTTCGGGCGTATGGCGTCGCCAAGGCTGCGCCGATAAGACGAAGCGAGCTCGGCAGTGTTGATCGGGGATTTCAGACCTCGTGACCGGATCGATGACGAGTCCTCTTTATGGCTGGCGAGGCGTGCGGCGAGAGCTGTGCACCGTCGTCCGTGCCACGCATATTGCGTAGCATTGCCAAGCATATGGCGCATGGCGCGTGCTGGGCGCATGTCCGATCGGCGTGCAAACGAGACGCCCCATGCAATACTGTACGACCGTGAAGGTGTTATTGTGCATTGTGATTGATTCGATTATTGGCGCTCGGATGTCGTCGTGTGTCGTGCGGAATCTGCCGATGAAGTGAATGAAGCGATACTGTATGTACGATGATCCGGTGCGGCTGTGTATTCTCGCGATAGCCGATACCGACATGGCGTGGCAACGCGCGCACGTTTTCGTTCGCAGAGGCGTGTTTTACGGCTGTAGAGCTGTACCCGACAATTCTCAACTGAACCCGACAAGACGCCACAAAGACATCCCACAAAAAAGCGACGATGGCCGCCGCGCGCAGGCGCGCACATCCACAACCACATCGCACTGCATGTTCACTCATACTTCAACACATTCATTCAGCAATCTCGCCAGAGTCTCCCGTCTCGCTCCACGCTCGCCTCCGCTCTGGCGCAGACGGGAGACGGTCCAGCTCGCACTCATCACAGTTCGCACCAGTCACGTTGAGAGATGGTACGGCTTCGCTCAGGCGCCCGCAGCGTTTGCCGGCATGTCGCTTGGACCATCGCCATCGCTAGCCATCGATCGGCGCGCCGCCTGCGCCAGAGAGCCGAGCTTACGAGCGCCACGACCCACCGCGAGCGCCGCCGTCTTGGTCGCCGCCGCCGCACTCGTCGCGGCGGAGAGCAGACGCTTGCCGCTGCCGACGGTTGGCGTGGCTTTGGTGGTCGTCTTGGCGGCGGTTGAGGAGGACGCGGCGGCGGTCTGGGCAGCGGCCTCAGTGGCGATGCTCTTGTAGATCTCGTAAATGTCCTGTCGCTCAGCAGTGAAGGGCGAGGGCACCGCATTTGGGAAGCAGCGGTTCAGCAACGAGAAGGCGAAGACGTGACCAGGCGGCGAGAGGGGGATGATCATGATGATCGTGTACGGCACGAGGGCAACCAGATCGAGGCCCACGCGCCGAACCAACGTCCAGTCAGCGGGCTGAATGCCGCCTCCGCTCACAGCCTGATTGATGAGTGAGCCGACCTCTGCGCAGTCACGAGCGAGAATGGAGAAGCCGCGCGCACAGAAGCCCATCGCCTGCTTGAAGGAGGTGAGGGCGAAGGAGAGCTGACGAACCACGCGCCGGCCGAGCCCCTCGTTGGCCGTCGTCGCATTGGGTAGCGAGAGGGCGCCAGCGAGCACGCCCACCTGGCTGAGGAGCGTCTCGCATCGCTCGGCAACAGCGGCGCAGTCGAGCGACCCTGCAGCACCTACCCCCACGCTGCTAACGACCACTCCACTCACCTTGGAGGTGGTTTCGCCGCCGCTCGCCGTAGTGCTGGCGGCAGTGGCGGCGGCGGCGGTCGTCGTCGGCGGCGCTGGCGTGGGCGTCAGGGTGGCTGGTCCCGAGGCCGAGGCTGGAGCCCGTGCGAAGACACTGGCGGCGTCGGCTTCGATCTCACACCAGCGGTCGACGTAGACAGAGAGCTGGTTTGCCCGTCCCGGCCTGGCGGTTTCGATGCACGAGAGCTCGGAGGAGAGAGTGAGGGCGATCATCTGAAGTGAAGTGCCGAGCAGCTCCTGAGAAGACGAGGTTAGGGCGACGGGTCAGCGGCGAGGGGTCAAAGGCGAGAGGCCAAGGGCGAGGGGTCGAGGGCGTCCGCATGCCTGCAGCCCGGAGGTGAAGGCTTGTCTGAGCGGTTCGAGCGCCTCGCCTCGAAGCGACTGCAAGAGCGTGACAAACTCGGAATAGTTGAGAGAGCCGGATTTATCGGTGTCGGCGGAGGAGAATCGCGCCTCCATCTCGGCACGCAGGCTCGAGTCCTGCGTCGCGCCCACGTGGAGCAGCGCCTTCGCCCCCTCCTCAAACTCGGCAAACGTCAGCTCGCCATTGCCGTCTGCGTCAATCTGATCGAAGGCCGCACGCGTTCGCGAGGCCGTGCCCGATTCCTGCTCCTCGAGGATAGCGATGAGCTGGCGCTCCTCGTCGACGAGCTGGTGGAGGCGGGAGGCCTCAAGCGTCAGCGTCTTCAGGCTCGCAGGCCCGCCCGCGCCGCCCGCGCCGCCCTCGACCTCAGCACTGCCCACCTTTTCCTCGGTGGGCGGTTGCGCTCGCATGGCCTTGGCGAGGGAGTCGAGCGAGGCGGAGAGTTTGCCGGTGCCGGCGTCGAGGGTTGACGACAGCGATGCCAGCTCGCTCGACGGCCCGCGAGAGAGCGCGTACTCTCCCTGCTCGGCCGCCGGCTGCACAGCGGATCGCAACTCGCTAAGCTGGTCTGTGAGGAGGGCGAGGTCCCGAAGGGCCTTGAGCGCGTAGGGCGAGGCGCGGACGGGCCGCTGCGCCGACAGCTGCACCGCCGGCACTCGCACGAGCGGCATTGCCGGCATGCGCACCGCCGTGCCAAGGCATAGCACCCACGGCGGCAGCATCACGCTTCTCAGCCGATGCCCGCCCGCTGCTTCCTCGGAATCGCGGCCACAAATGGCAAAGCGGGCCTCGCGTCTCGTTTGTCTGTGTCGGCTTCTCGTGACACGAGGCCCGACGGCTCCCAACCTCGTCGCCACACACCAAGCGACTCTCTATGGACGAACTACTAGCGGCGGCGCCGATGCCGGTGTTGGTGGGGCTCGCGGCCTTCGTGGTGCACATTGTGGTCATCGCAGACTGCGGAGCCGGCGCGCCGCTCCTCTTCCCGATCTTTAAGCGATGCATGCGCCCCTTTCGGCCAACAGTCGCATACGAGCGCATCAAGTCCAAATTCGTCATCTGAGAGGTCACTGTGGCGCGCTCGCAGCCGTACGCGGTTGGCGGCGAGCGGTCGGTGGCACGCGGCGGTTACGAGTCCGGCGCGCGCCGCTCGTCGACCATACGCCAGGTGCGCCATCCGTGCATTCGCATGTTTACACAGTGCCACCTCTCCTCCTCTCTCCTCCACGCCCCACCGCCGATGATGACAAGACGCAGCTTCCCTGAGTGATGAGCGATCAAGCGCGCGCCGCGCCCTCCCCGCCCTCGCCGATGGCTCTCCTGAGCCGTCGGCGCCACCCCACGCCGCCCGCGTCCGCGCCAGACCCGTTGAGCTGACCAGAGCCCACCGAGCGGAAACGCACGGGCGGGTGACGGACGGCCCAGCGGAATGGCGCGGGCGCGCAAAGGGCGGCGTGCGGGAAGGGGAGGGCAACGCGCGTCCTCAGTGCTGACTACCCGTCAGGAGCGCCATCCATTTCTTGAGGCGCACCTCCCTACCCACCACCCCGTGGCCTCTCGCCTGGCCCTGTCCTATCCACATCTCCCCAACACTTGGCCTTCTCACACTCACTCAGTGATTCGCCCCGTGCGCACGCGTTGGGCCGCCGCGCTTGCGTGTCTCTCACTGCCAGGCGTGAACGGCTTCAGCATCAGCTTGCTCTCGACGATGTGCTGCGGCCTGCGCGCCCTCTCGCGACTCTTGCATGCGTACAAGCCCGGCTCTCGCGGCTCGCGCTTCGTCTGTCCACTGTCGGGCTCCTCAGTCAAAACGAATAGAACCATCTAGCGTACGGTAGAGCATGAACTATAAGTGTACAGGATGCGGTGAAAATGAAGTAAACGAAACTCCCGTGTGTCACCGGTCTAGATCTCGCGCCGCTCAGGGCTCAGCACGGCTCTCGAGTCTCGTGTCACGTGTGACGCGACGTGTCTGCTGTCTCGACCTGCTGCTCGCTCTCCGTGGCCCGCGCTGCGCGCATCCTCCATCCAGATCCACCGCCGTACCTCATAGCTCATTGCTCACGTGCCACATCACACCTCGCATCTCACACCTCACACCTCACACCTCACACCTCACACCTCACACCTCACACCTCACTCACACCTCACACCTCGCCTGTTACATTGCCAACTTTGGGAGAACTTCCTCATCTTGTTGCCGTTGCCAGTAGCCTGCCAGTAGCGCCGCGCGGTCGCCCTTTGTGGACACGCCTGGCACGCCCGGGCGCCTGGCTCCCACATGTAACGTCCCGGCGGCAGGGCTCTATAAATAGAGGATCATCACCAAACATGCTCCAAACTTTCGCCACTGAGTGGCGCTCTCTCCAACCCGCAAGCCGCTTCGACGCTCATCTGGGAAACAGTTCGAATAAATTTGATTGCATGCATTGGTGCACTGGCTCTGGTGTACCAGAGGTCATCCTTGGAATCTTGAGCAAGGTGCTTATTCACGCTTCCAGCCGCTAGTGGATGCTGCGCCGTGCGCGTCGCTACCAAAGCACACGACACGACACCTGTCGTCTGAGGTGCTGAAGCGCACGGTGCGCACGTTTTTGTCAGCTGTAACCTGCTATGTGTGTATGTCTATCGATAGAGTCTATGTGCGGTTGTAACTTGATGTTATGAAAGTTAATAAGTTATGTATAGACGGACGGTACGGCTTTAAAGCCGTACGTAGTCAACCGCCATTCGTAGTCTTGACACTATCCAAAAAAATACTACTTCCCACCGGTCAGCAGCTTGCCTGCGACCCCGCGACCCTGCAGCTCCACGATCGCTGGCCCGCTCCACTTCGCCGGGTCGGGCGCGCCGCGTTTGCTGATGCCTCCTCGGCCCACGAGACTGCGCAAGTGCAGGAAGCCACCAGCCGGCACGCATGTCAGAGAGAGAAGGCAGGAGGGTATTTTGCTCGCGAGGCGCGCACTCGTCCGGCCCTCGTGTCGCGGCCACGCCGTCCGTATCGAAGCGGGCGGTGACCTGCAAGTCTGCGCCCGCGTAGACGCTCGCGTCGACGGCAGCGAATTCCGGCGTCAGGTCGGCCGACGAGAGAGAGAACTCAAACGGAAACGTGAGAGGAGTCGGGTATCGCGCAGCAGCCAAGGGAGGCACCTTGCCGGCTTGGCCGTCTGCGGGTCTGGCAGTCACATACAGCGCAGCGCCCGCATTCTCCGATCCCACAGCCGACACGCCCGGTCGCAGCACCACCTTGCCGTTAGCGATGACGCCAGGCGCCTCCGCGGCGAATGCAGGCAGCCGCGCGGTCGATGAGAGCGCGGCCGCCGCGGTGAGCAGCGCGCGACGCGAGGCTGAGCTCGTCCAAGAGAGGCGCATCATGTGAGCAGAGCACAGGAGAGAGAGAGCGGCTGCCCGAGCGCGCGGTCGGCAACCCGCGAGGACGGGAGCACGGGAGCTCCTATGACGTTTCAAAACTTATGGCTGTGTAACGTCCCTTGCCCCGTCCCCTCTCTCCCGTCCCGTCCCGTCGTGTGACCAAGTGAGCGCGGGCGGCTCAGCGTGTGAGGCCGCCCCCCCTGCGCCCCAGTGCGCCGGTCGACGCTCACATGCTCTCATACGCTCCCCACTCGGAGCTCAGCCTTCTCACATCTTGACGAAGGTGATCTCCTGCGTCTCGTGGAGCGAGGTGCCTTCGATGGCCTTGAGCTTGCCCATGAACTCACCCTCGAGCGGGTTATCTGCAGAGCACAACGCAAACGCCATCAATCAGCCGTGGAGGAGACGAGGCCCCGCGGCTGGGAGAGGGATCGAGGGCTCGAGGGCGCACAGTCAGCATCCGCCCATTCGCCGTGCTCGGCAAGCGGCTGCGTGATCGAGACCTTGAAATCCATGCAGCCACCGCAGACCTGGCGGGTGACCTCGGCGCCGGGCAGGGCCTTGAGCTTCGGGAGGTACTCCGTGAGCAGCTCCTGGCACGCCTTAAGGCTGGCAGAGTCCCCCGGACCGCCCGACGCGCCTGGAGTGTACCTGTAATAAAAAAGGGAACGCGGAGATTAAGCGCTTTGGCCATCGTACGTCTCATGGCGCATGCCGCGGTGCGTCGCGAGGTCGCGCGGCACAGCGGATTCGCCCAGAGAGAGAGAGAGAGAGAGAGAGGGCGCGCGTATACTTGCAGCGCCACTCGCGAGCGACCGTCTCGAACGCGACGCCAGTCTCGCCGATCTCGGCCATCTGCGGCGACGAGCGCGGGGTCGTGGAGCCGCCGCGCAGCGGCAGCAGCGAGAATGCGCTGCTCGATGCCACGGCGGCCAGTGCGATCACGGAGCGCAGCATGTGTGTGCGATGTGAGGCTGTGATGGAGACGTGAGAGGGTTCCGAGGACCCGACGGCACGCCGACGCAATCTCCCCCCATCTCCCCACGTTTGGAGCCGCGACACTCTCAACTTATAGATCATCCATCTCGCTGACCCCACGGGACATAGTCTAACACACGCCATAAACGTGACTTAAC
>JACLAA010006663.1_pt1 | contig 22846 bp, 21 predicted proteins | sample 8027891 | NCBI WGS metagenome assembly JACLAA01 (sample SAMN15724900, study PRJNA655200) | protist metagenome | isolation source: fluorescence activated cell sorting (FACS) single amplified genomes of... | place: Spain: Blaines Bay Microbial Observatory, Mediterranean Sea | collected 2016-01-19 | reverse complement strand
GCAACGCAGCAGAGCATCTCGTTACTGTTCTGCGCACGACTGGGCGGTATTCAGCTCTTGTTTAGGCCGTGTGAGCACCATACAAGACCCACACTGCAGCACAGCCTCTGACTGCAGCACGGCAGACGCCATCGCCGCGATAAGTCACCAACACAGCTCTACGAATGGCTACAGTGCCCACTCAGGAGGCTCCAAATGCGCGGCCGGCGCGCGACGACCACTGCCAGCCGACGAGGCCGAAGGAACGTCCGCGCACTTTAGCAGACGTGCCGCAGGCTGTACTCCACAAAGAAATTTTTCGGTTCGACGCGCTCCAGCGCGAGAACGCGCATTTACGCTCAGAGGTCGCGCGGCTCCGCAAGATCCTGACCCAGCCGTTCTACGAAGCTTCGTTAGAATTAATTAAGCACCAAGCATCAGTGGGCGCGCGAGAGGCAGACCTAATCACCGACGATCTCGTAGATATCTATGCAGAGTCAGAGGAGCCGCTGACGTTGGCAGATCAGTGGCCGCAGCTGACGACGGAGGACAAGTGCAGCATCGTACCACAGCTCGTCGCCCGTGGGTTTTGCGTGGAGACGCTCGTTGGAACCAACGTGGCCGCCCCAATTTCCGTGTATTTTAAATATGAGTGGTCTGACGCGGACCGGCGCAAGCAACAACTTGCGAGAGAGTTCGAATTGCGCGGATCGGCACCCACAGCCTACCATGCGCCGCCGCCGCCGCGCTTCAAGGTCGGGGACGCGATCCTCTGCAAGACGGGCCCCGCGGCCGACGCCTGGGAACCGGGCAGCATCGTCAAAATCGGGTGGGCGGAGTCGGTGTTGGAGCTGGAGAAGGACTACGTAGCAGCGTATCAAATACAACTCGCAAACAGTGAAGACCTTGTCTACGCCCCAAATGACACCGACGAGTATGTCCGCCCTTATGTCCGCGCGCCGCCCGACGACGCACCCCCCGCGAAGAAACGGAAGCTAGATATATACCCCCCGGAAGTTCCAAGCTGTGATCGAATAAATACTCACTCATAACTACTTACGAAGTCGCCGCCCAGGGCGGACTCTCCACCACCGGAGGCGGAGCCTGAGCCTGCTGCGCGAACCGCTCGGCCTGCTGCTTCTCGACCGCCTCCTTGAATTCGGGAGAGGCCCCGAGCAACGCGGGCGGCCACGGCAAACTGAACTGCGCCTCACCTCTATCTTCTTTAGCGAGAGCCGCCAACGTCTCCGGCGTGTCCTCGTCGTCGCTCACATCATCCCCAAAAGCCACAAACTCACGAATCGGCGGCGTCTCTTCGTTCGCCCGAGCCGCTCGACATTTGCTACAAACAAACTCGTCCGCCGCCTTCTCGTCGGCCTCTTCGACGCCCACGCATCGCCCGTGGAACCACTCGTCGCCACAAGCACTTCCATCGTTGCACCCAAGCATGAACGCGCCGTCCGACGGCCCCCGACAAAAACAGTAGCGCTTGCCGCCGTCGTCTATTATGGCCGCGCATCTTCTCCTTAATGTCTCTAATCTCAAAGGGATGTGCCGCGAGGCCTCTAGAACAGCTTTGACCGCAGTGACGTCGACTTTCCGTTCCTTGCCCCTTGACGACGACGTCTTGACCTCCTCTTCTGGCGGCTCTTCTTCTTGAGGCGGCTCCTCTTCCACAACGGGTTCGTCAACGGGCTTGGGCTTGGGCTTCGGACGACTCCGGGGCTCCGGTTTACGGCATAGTTGCGCTAACCGTCTACGTAACACAGCCCCTCGCTCGAGGCACCCGGAAAAGTGTTGCAAAGGCACGTCGGGAATGCCCAAAGAAGGCGCGGCACTCGTAATAGGTATGACATCTCTACAACGAGGAGGGGCCCGTAGCAATGCCGCAGCAGCGTAGGCCCAGGCGAGTCTTCGCAGCGGTTGGGCCGTCTCCGGCGGGCACTGCTTCACCAAGTCATCGACGGAATGCATCAAGGCCGGGGCATCCCTCGGTGCTTTTGAGACACATCGCACCGCCGCCAACGCTAGAGTGTCGCCCGTCGGCCTTGCTACGATATTTCTCACCCCATCGACCCAAGCACCAATGTTATTCTCCAGAGTTTGTTCAGTAGCTTCCCTCTCAGAAGATGCAAACCGTTCCAGCACGCATCTCGCACACGTGAACGGCTCCGTCGACACATTCGACACGGACTTATAGCGCGTTTCGGGATCCTCGTCTTGAACCGGGGGACTCAGGGCATCTAAGGCGGCCTGGGCCGCTCGGGCGGCGGCCTGCCGGTCTTGATCGAGCAGTCTAGCCTTTTTCTTGGCTGCGGCGTTGAGCGGCTGCGGTCTTTTCTTAGACACTAAAGGCTCTAGATCAGGCCCGCCCCGCCCGACACATCTAGCGTGGAACTGCATCGCACATGATTCACATTGCAGCATCTGGCCGTCGGCCGGCGACGCGCAGAGGCACACTTGTAATGACGCTTGTTTGACCACATCTACATCACCTGAGATATCTACTCGTATCTTCGCCGCTTCCGGGAGTAAGGCTCGCAGCTCAGAGATAGATGCTTCTCCCCTTTCTATGCCCGTGCGCTTGACCTTGGCGAACCAGGCCCGCGCCGCTCGCGCTGCACTTCGAAGAGCTCTGGCATCCTCGCAGTCGCCGAGGCCGACCTTCGTGGCTTCCCGCGCCAGCGCGTCGACGGCCTTGAGCTTCCTTTTAGGTCCCGATCTCAGAGCGTCCCTGGCGTCGAAGATCCACTTCTTCCTGCGCCGTAGACTATCGCAGGCGTCCATGATTCCCCTTCGATCTCTACGACTGGTCATCTTTTGTTGCAGGGCGGCGCCTCTACTTAACAAGTCTTCTAATACAGATACGAGCGGGGCATCTCGCCTCTCAAGGGCTTTCCTGGCTTCATCGCGCCAGCCGTGCAGTTGGCCGAATTTATCTCGTAACGCGGCAATTCTTAGAGACCAGTACTTGTGTAACTGCTCCCAGGGCATCAAACACCTAATATCCTCCTCCTGATCATTTGCGTCCCTGGCCTGCAAGCCTTGGTAGAGTAAAGCCTGCGCGGAGCATTTCTGTCAAATCGGTCCGAATGGCCTCAAAAATCGAAAAAGAAACCACCCACTTCATTGTGAGATGGACGCGAGTCGCGTCGATGGCGTGAAGGCGCCTCCACACGACGGGACGCCGAGATCGCGCCCGGTCTTTGTCGATGCCACTCAGTTCGTCGGCGTCGACCGCTTCTCCCCTATCAGCTCGGTCAGCTAGCTCCGCAGCTTCTCTCGAGAGTCTTAGTTGTCCATCCCTCATGTCATCAGTAACATGCTCCGCCTCGCGCAACGACTGCAAAGCTTTTTGGGCCCGGTCCTTCGCTTCAAAAGCTCTTTCTTCCCGCGCCTGCGCCGCACAAGCCACGGCCGTGATCCGTCGCGCCGCGGCACACCACGCTAATATGTCTAAACAGCGTTCTAGTCTCCGCTCGTCCGCCGTCCGCACGCGCGGCGCCTTGGCTAGAGCAGCTTCTACTTCTCTCTTCAAAACCAGTTCCGCTCGCAACACGCCGCGACCGCGGTCGTCGTCCTCCGGGAGAGCGTCTCTTTCTAACTCATCTCTATCGAGCCGCTCCTGCCGCGACAGCTTCTTCGGTCTAGGTTTCACTGGAGGCTTGACAGGGGCCTCCTCCTTCACAACAGGAGTGTCGACGTCCATCGGCGCGGGCACGGGCGCCGGCCGCGGCACGAGCGGCGCGTCGTCGGAGTCGTCCGACGACGACTCATCTTCCGAATCGGAGTCGCCCGTTTCCAGTCTAGCTAGTCTAGCCGTGTGTGATGGTAACAATCCGACACATCTTTCACCAACATCTGATAGTAGTGTTCGTACTTCACCCTTCAACTCCGAGGCTGCGGTTAATCTGTCGGCCAGAGCTTGCCTCTCCATGTCCATATCCAAAGGTAAGGTATTCAAGGCCGCATCTAGTGTCCGTAGGACGTCGGGCGTCGGTTTGGCGTCACCAGTGCAAGCACCAATGGTCAGATAGACGGGTCTTCTCTTCTCAGCTTTGGAAGGCTCGCGGACATTGGCCCGAGCAGCTTCCTCCTCAGCTAATTGTCGAGCCTTCTCCGACGCTTTTGACCTCGTCGAACTCTTTTGAGGAGCGTCATCAATCAGAGTACTTCGACGAGGGCAGAGTTCCCTGTGTCTCGAGCGCCACGCGTCGACTCGACTACCCAATTGTCTCAACTGCGCTAGTTCATCAACTTTCGCCCCCAACCGCCGCGCCTGCGCTAAGCAAGAAGATAATTGAGCGGCCGTGACGCCTGACTCATCTTCATCACCTGACTCTTGCTTCACCACGGCGTCGGAGTCGTCGCTGTCGGAATCGTTTGTGGTGGTGACCCCCAGTCTTACGTCCGTGGTCGCTTCGAGGTTTAACTTTCGGCGAACGTCCCTCGAGTTGTGGAGCCAGGCCCCGGCTTGCCTCGAGGCGGTTCGTAATGGCCTTAATTGGATCGTACAGTCGATCGCTAGGGCCTCACCTTGATCAACTAACTTCTTCAATTGAGCTAGGGTAGGTGCCGCCATGAGCTTCTCGTGGGGGATCTCCGTCAGCCCGCCGGCGCAAGTGGCGGGTTTCAAACTCTTAGCTTTTGCAGCCCACTGCTCCGCTTTAGCTAATATTTCCCTCAATTGAGATTCTTCCTCAGATATATGAGTGGCGTCCTGCGCCGCCTTTCGTATGGTCAACGCCGTTAATTTCCGTCGCTGACACTGATTCACATCTTCACTATCAGAATAGTCCTCCGAGGAACTATCCGTATCTTCCGGAGGAGGAGGTTTCTTCTCAGCCAGCCGGGCCTTCTCCTCTTCTTGCTTTCTTTTAGCCTCCAACAGAGCTTCCTTTCTCGCGTTCGAGGCCTGCGCGGAGCATCGTGGTCTCTCGACGCGGTCCGAATCGGCCCAAATTCGAAAAAGAGACCACCCACGACCTCCTCTCCCGGAGACGATTCATGAAGATGGCGTGAAGGCGCCTCCACACGACGGGACGCCGAGATCATGCCGCGCGTCTGTCCTCGCCCTTCTGGACCGGGTCTATTTCTTCAATCTCGCCCTTCTTCTCGGGATGTAAAATCACGGAAGGGTCCTCGTTCTGCTTCCGCGCGAGCTTCGCGAGGTCGTCGGTCGCGCCTTTGCGTAATTCATCTAAACTTTCGAGGTGGTCCTTCGCGTCCTGGATGCCTGCGTGTGGAAACGTGTGTCGTCTCCGTCTTCCGATGGCGTGGGTGGTCTCTTGGTCGATTTCGAGCCGTTCCGCGGTCCCGAGGCTCGCACGAGACGACGTCGAGGCGTCGCCTCGATGGCGTGAAGAGGACACAGACAACATACCGGGCCGAATCACCTCGTCGTGGTCCCCCGGGTCCCGCACCGAACAAGCCACTAATGCGCCGCGCGCTTCCCGGACCCACTGCAGGAACCGATGGCGCCTCGAACACGCCGTCAGGGCTCTACGAGGCGCCGGCACGTCCTCCGCCGCGTCCACTAACCTACCCAACGCAGCGTAGTCGTCGGCGTCGCCCTCGTAGACCTGCAACGCTTGTTGAGTCCACTGATCCGCTTTTGTCACTTGCTCCTGGAGCGTAATACCCATAGGGCCCACGCCGCACTTGATCTCCGTGAGCTGTCCTAGTAAGCGTCGTGCTTTCGTAGGGGCTTTCTTCGCGTGCGGATCGGTCAGGATGCGACGCGCGTCCTTGGCCCACTGCTCCGCCGCGTCACATAAACTATCGAGCTCTCGTCGAGCTTCTAGCTTGACCCCGACAAAGTCCCTGCACCTCTCCCTCAATTCCTTGAGCGTTTGGAGATTAGGTGTGGTCACGCCGTCCAAGGCTCTCGAGAGTTCTCGGTCCAAGTCTCGCGCGTCTTGCGCTCGCTCCTCTAATTGCTCACAAAGATCTCCCTCGACGAACGGCATGGCGCGGCCTCGTTGGGCCAAGCCTAACAACTGTCCCGGTGCGATCTGTCGAGCCGGGGCTCCTTGGCCTTCTAGGGAATCATGAGCTTTCCTTCTCCAGGCCGACGCCGCTCGTAACGCCGCTGCTAGCGGCCGTAGGGCGTCGTCGTCCCGTATACAGTGCTGTTTCAGCTGTCGTAGCGTAGCCTCGGCATCCTCGAGAGGCAGCGTCGGCTCTCGTTCCGACATTGCACCGAGCCCCGCAATCACATCCTCCTCTTCCTCTTCTTCCACTGTAGAATTAGTAGACAAGCCGCGCGCACCGGATCGAGAAACGCCGACGCCCGCGGCCACGATCTCGTTCGCCGTCTGCTTGGGCGTTCCGTCGGCGTTGGTTCGAGCGTAGACCGAATACCCGAACCCGCGCGCGTCATACGCGGCAGAAGCCTCGTCCGCACTCCCACGAGCCACGCAATCCCGCGCTCGCGCCGCCAGCAACCGACACCGCGTGACGTGCCGCCAGACCTCATCGAGCCTTTTCTTCAGCAGCGACACGGGGTCCTCACCGACACCGCCAATCGACGGGGGACAGTCCGGCAGGTCCTCCGCCTCGCGCAGTATCGAAACGCATTCGGCGAGCGTGGGCCGCTGGTCGTTTTTCGCGACCGGGATCTGATCATCGTCGTCGTCGGAACTTTCTTGGGCTTTTTTTCTTCGTTTCTTCGAGGGCTGTTCCTTCGCGGGTTCCTTCTGCTCTTTCGGCGCGTGGCGCTGCGCGCGCTGGCATAATTGATCAGCTTTCGCTTCGAGGTCGCGCCACCGTTGCGCGGCGTCGGCCCGGCCTAGGCCGCGGCCCCTCCTTTCTAGTCGTCGTCTAGCCTCCGGCTCCTCATCATCAGAGGACTCCTCCTTCTTGTCCTCGCCGTTGTCGCCGTTTTCACCAGAAGCGGCGCGCGCCTGGGCTTCTGCGGCTTTCCGGGCCTCCTCGTCGGCCTTGAGCTTGGCCTGCGGGCGTCGCGAGTGTCCTCGTCGCCCCCCACGCCGTCGACGCGACCGCCTACTCTCTGGCACGCCGCGACGAGACTCGAAATCGAAGAAGCGACCACGCGTCGATGGCGTAAGCGCGGACGCCGCGCGCGCGCCTCGCGCTCCTTCCGCTTGAATTCTTCGACGCGCGCCTGGCCCGCGGCGACGCCGCTCTTCTTCTTTGTTAAATCGGGGGGCACCATGTACCTCCTGGATCGCTTCGACCTAGGTTTGGTCGACACGCCGGCCATGAAGCCGGGGAGTGCCGCGAATAAGCGCGTTTCTCGGGTAGGGGGTCGCGCGGGATCAAATAATTGCGCCGCCAATGGTCTCGACCCTACACAACTGGGTGTGGCGCCCTGGGCCGCCGCTCTCAACACAAGTTTTCGTTGTTGGTCGAAGCGCTTCCTAGCACCAGCCTCCGCAGCCGCACCGAGACCAGAAGTCATCGCGTAGGCCGCTCGTCGCGCGTTGCCGCCGTGAGCTTGAATTAAAGCTAAAACTTGCTCGTCACTCTCTAAGGGCACGGGCTGCCCGTCGACGCCTAACCAGCTAAACGGTTCTCGCTGCTCGATCGCCTCGTGCACATCATCCCGTCTGCGAGGCGGCCATCCTTCCGGATGACCTTCATCTAAGGCGTGCCTCGCGGCTAGAATGAGATCACCACAGGGCCCGCCTTTATTCCCGTCGGGGTGGGGCTTCCAGTTGCCCGCCTGCCACGCTAATTTCCCGTCGGCCACGTTCGAGGCCTTCGCGTCTCTACCCCGTCGCGGGCCTCGCGCGCGTCGCGTCGGCGCGTCGGGGATCTCGGCCTGATGGTCCTCGCCAATTTGTGGAGCGACGACCCAGCCTTGTGAGCGGCCCTTGCGCATGAGGGGCTTGTCTTGCCGCGGCTCGGGCGCCTTTTGTTGCTCGCGCGGCTCCTCTTTTGGTGCTGTTTCTCCTCTTTCGGCCGCCTTCTCCGCCTGGAGCTTGCGGAAGGCGGCGTCCATCGTCGTCGCGTCTCGCTTTCTTGCGCGGCGGAGTCTCTCTGAACCGCGACGCGGTTCTCGTCGCTTGGAGCCGCGCGTCGCGTGCGCAGTGGGCCCAATGCGCTGCGGCCTGGTCAAGCACCACCTGAGGCTTGTCTGGCGGGAGCGCGCAGGTCGAATGGCGCAACTAAAGCGTCTCTGCACCTCCAAATCGCGACTGGGAAAACCCGTGCGATAGCGCCATCCCTCCGAATCTCTCCGTTTTTCGGCTGATCAGTCCCCAGGCCGTCCTTTGAGAGTCCTGTGGTCTCCGCTTGACGCCGCGCGCCCCGACCAAACAGCATCATCTCCCACTGCGTGCAGCTCTCTCAAGGTTGTTACGAGCTACGTACGGCCTTACGACTGAAGCTGACACACGCCGGGCATTGTTACGTGAGTATAGAACGAGACCAGCTTGGATTTCTCGCGCACGATGCCGCGGCGGCTCTGTTTGGTGCTGGGTGCGGCGGCAGTCGTCCAAGGTCTAGTGTTTCATACGAAGGCGCCACCCAGGACAAGGGCAGTGAGGCGGGCCGAGGACGAGAAGAGTGACGAGAAGAACAATGGTGATCGCCTCGCGCCCGTCGAGGAGACGCTGAGCGCGTTCGTCGTCGGCGCCGTCGCCGCGGCCGGCGCGGGCGTCGAAATTTTGGATGCGGGCGCCGTCTCATCAGCGTTACTGGCCGGCGCTCTGGTGGGCTTCGCCGCCGAGAACGAGAACCAGTACGGGTTTGGAATGCTTGCTCGCGGGTTAGGCAAGGTCGGCTATTCTGCCTTCAAGGCGGCGACCGAGGAGAAGCCGCCGGCGGAGGAGCCCGACCTGCTGAAGCCCGCGGATTTTGAAAAAAGACTGCGGGACGTGCGCGCGGCGCGCGAAAGCGATTTGAGGGAGGTGTCTTCAGTGGAATCCAAGGAGGACTCGCTCTCCGAGTTGGGGGCGGACCTGTCCTCGAAGGTCTAAGGGGCTCTTGTTTTATCTCATCGTGCGGGTGCGGCTCCAAATTTCCCCCTCCGGCCAAGCTCAAATTCGAGCTCGAGTGCGCTGTGCGGCCGAGCGCGAGCGCGTCCCGTTGCTGTCAGCACGCCGCGCACGCGCATTGCGCACGAAAATTCTGCAGAAAGTCATAGGGCAGCCGATACGAGTTGTACGCGCCACCTGGGCTCAGGCACAAGCTGTACAAAACTTGGACAGCCTCTCTCACGCCACTGACGCCTCGACAGCACAAGCTTTTGGGGCAGCCTGTACCACAAAACGATTGCTCGCACGCACACAGTAACAAATGGGCCAAGCCGCCTCCTCCGGGACGGAGGCGAAAACGCTCCCGACGGCGAACGACGTGCGAGCGCTGCTCTTCGGCGGCCGGGTAGCCACGCTCACGACGCCGAAAACCGGCGCCGTGTCCACACTTGTGTTTGAGGGCACAATTCAGCAGCTCCAGGGCGAACTCGCGCTCACGTACAAAGTCACGAAAGAATTAACGCAGAGACCGCCGACACTTATACGAAGACGGAAGCAATTGGCCATGGACGACGACGCCGAGGAACTACTCATCGTGGCGGCGACCTGCTCCCTGGGCGATGCGAAGCTGCAGGTGCTGACCGACGAGCCCATGTGCGCGTGTATTGATGTTTTTGACGACGACGTACGCGTCCACTTCGTCTCGCCGACGAATCCCGAGCTCGGCGGCGTCGTGCTGATTGCGACGCGCGACGCAAACGGAGTCATAGCCCTGCGCGGCGGCGACGAGTACTGGTGGGACGGCTACCCGCCGATCATCCACGCGCGCGAGAAGGGTACTGCTCCGAAGGCGGCGCGGCCAGTCTTTTCTGGCTCGTTCTTCGAGAAGGACGCCGCGGTGCGGGGCCTGCAGGGGGGCGCGTAGGAATGAACTCCTGTTTGCTAGTGTGTTACCTGCAGCTAGCTCCAGATGAGGCAGGCAAAACGAGTTTGCGCTGTGTGCTGGCTGCCTTCGGAGTTCAGCACACGTTCGGTAATACGTTATCGACAAGCGCTTCAAGCTCTGAAGTCTTGGTTGCATCCCGCCGCGGAGATTAGCGGTCGCTGCTCAGCTGATCAGTGAAGCACAACTGCACCGATCGCAGACCAGCCGTACGCCGTCGCCGCGAGCAAGCGAAAATGAGCGTCCGCGACCGCGCGACGATGAGCGGCGAGTTCCCGAAAACCCCGCCCGGCCAGGCGTTGAGGGATCGCTTGGAGGCGGGGCGCCGCATCGCGCAGTCCTGCGTCACGAACGTGTTTGGGGACTCTGCGAACAACGCGGCCATGGCGACGTCGCTCGGTACTGTACTAGCTATTGGGGTTTATGAAGGAGCACTATTGACGAGACCGGGGGCACTCGGCAGAGCGAGGTTCTGCTTTAGATATGGGGCCGCACAAGTATTGCCATCCGTGATTTGGCTCACAAAACCGGCAAAAACGTGTTGTGAAGCGTGGCGCGTCGAGGCGAAGCCGCTGCTGCGCGAGGTCGACGCCGGGCGGGAACTGAAGATTCTCGGAGCCCAGACGCTGAGGAGCATCGTGGCGGGCTTCCTAGGTATTGCCCAGGTCATGCGGTTAGTAGACTCGTCAGCTGCTGCGGCTTCGGACTATGACGAACGCGTAAGGAACGGCCACGAGCCGTTGTTTGAGACGGGCGTCCAGGAACGAGTTGTTAGGTTGGCTGGTAGAGAAAGCGACGTGACGGAGTTAAGTGTGAGAAGATTTGGCGCGCACATCGTGCCGGTGTTCGAAGACTTTTCGCTGCCTTCGGTACGAAGGACGCTAGCCGCAGCTCGCACAGCGGGCTCGGGCGTCGACACGCCGTTCGGGTGGCACGTGCCCGACGGCGCGTATTCAAAAATGGAGTCGTGGGGCGTGCCGCCTCCGACCGTGGATCGCGATGGCGACGGCACGGCGGATTACGACTTGTCTCGGGCCGCGTTTCGCGTCAAGCGGGAGTGGTTATTACCGAACGGTCCTAACAGAAGAGCGTTGGTCGTCGAGGCTGATAGCTCAGTAGGTGAGCAGGCTTTGGCGCTGGGCGCGGAAGGCGCCGACGACCTGACGCTCCAGGAGTGCTCCCAGGGCTTTCGGTTGGTTGAGCGATTAGCGACCGAACAAAAAGCTCTCGAACCGGATGACGCGATCATCCGAGTCATGCTCGCCGACGCGTCGCGGCAAATCAGATCAGGAGGCGGCGCGGCCATGTCGCTGCGGGCGTTAGTAGAAGAACACGACGAGGCCGATATTATAATAGACGCGTCGGCGCCGCTCATCCATTCGATTGTAAAGTGGGCCGAGACGACGGGCGCCGGACGACAAATACTCTTCAAGACCGAGAACTCCGAGTACTACGCATCTGTGAGAGCGTCGCTGAAGGCGCGCGGCTGGCGCGTGGCCGACTTTGAAGGGGCGTCGACGAAGCAGCGGAAATCGTTACCGGTCTTAGTGTATGAAGAGACCACCGAGGATTCCGTCAACTCCATCGAAAGTTTGTTGCGGAAGAACGAGGTTGACTCAGCACAAGTCTGCGCTTTGCTGGACAGCGTGTCGGGCGTCGATGAATTGAGGAGGCTCGGGTCTCGGTTGCCACCGGCGCGGCAGGTGTCGCACGTCTGTAGCGCGGAGATCTACTGCGACTGTTTTACCAGGGTGCGCCACGCTATTAGAGCTGGAACGCCTGCCGCTACAATACAGAAGGAGCTCGACGACGCGTTCGCTCCACACTAGTAATTTAACAAGTTTTAGTCCTACTCGCCCGGGCCGGACGACTTCTTCTTCTTTTTCTTCTGTGTGGACAAGGAACGGTGGGCGTCGATGGCGTCGAGGCCACGCGAGCTGTCGACGCGACATCATTGAAGGCAAGTAGGACGCCGCGCGGTGTAGACCTTCTTCTTTTCCGAACCAGTCGGCGATAACGCGTCGTCGCCCTTGGACTGCTTCTTCTTCTTCTTCTTCTTCTTCTTCTTCTTCTTCTTCTTTTTCTTCTCGGAACCCGTCGGATCGCTCTTCCGCTTCTTCGTCGGAGCGGACGTCACGACGCCCGGCGGCGCCGACCCGTCGCGCGGCTCGCGTGTGGCGTTCGGAAAGAAGCGCGCCCGCACGTCCCGCGGCTGGAGCTTGCCGTTGTAGGCACCTGTGTGGAAATCAAAATTTTACGGCGCGTTCGCTCAATGGCGTGGCGATGCCGGTGCACCCGACGCACCGGTTGATTTCCACGCAGGTAGGCACTGCGCGACCAGATCGGGTGCACGTAGCCCGTCTTCTCGGCGAAGTCCTTGCCTAACAATTCCTCGCCGATGGGGTCCTTGGACCAGACGCTCTCAATTGCCGGTGCTACTATGCTAGGTACGTATTTCCCCGCGTCCATTTCGGTCGTCGCGGGGTCGTGCTCCACCGCCAAGGAGAGCTGCCTTGATACGGGCACGCCCGCGCACCTCAAAGAACCGCTCCGCGTCTTCACGAGGGGCCGCACGTCGTCCGCCAACGCGGACTCCTCCCGGATGACGACGTCGCCGCCGAAGGCGCGGCCCACCGGACCGCCGTGGTCCCAGGCGGCGCCCGGCGCTCTTGCGACTATGTCTCCTACCGCTCCCCGCTCCTTCGCGATCGGGAGGTTGTTGACCGCATCGAGTGAAATGCTCGACGGGACGCGGAGGAGCCAGATCTCCTTGTTCGGGTCCTCGATGGTCTTTTGCTTGACCATCGTAGCGCTTCGGCGGCGTCCTCTAGGAGTCGCTGCAGTCGTGCGGCGTCTGCAGTGTCGCGCTTGCAGCAGTGCCTCAGTGCAGCGGTGCTATTGAGAGCACGGCGTGCAAATGACGAAGGGCTCGGCTGTCCGCTGCTATAAATGAGACTATTCTTGCAGGTGCTGCTGCTGTTACGCAGCTCCTCGCCTTAGCTCTAGTTTAGCCAGCTTCAGCACGGGCTTTCTAGTGCCTTACATGACGCTAGCAATCGGCAGGAGGCGCAACGCAGGCCGAACGATCGTGCTCAGCTTCGCGCATGGTTTGTCGAGCGCAGCGCTGAGGCGCAGCGCTGAATCGTCCGCACTAGTCATGGAGATGCTGGATACAATTCTCAGGGACCTTAAGCTGAACGAGACAGCACTGCGTAGGGTGCTGGGTCAGGCCCCGGCGGACGAACTTTCGCACCTCCGATGTGACGCTGGTATCGCACGCGCACGGCCGCGAGCGGCGGGCCGAGCGCGGCATCCTGCGTCGCGAGCTCCAGGCGGCGATTAAGCATGGCGAGAAGGTGGCCGCGAACCCCGGGCGCCGCGGCGAGAAGCGCTGGCGCTTCACGCACCAGGGCGTCGTGTATATCACGGACGAAACGATGCACCACGAGGTCACGTCGTGGCGCATCGACGGAGGCGAGGCCGTCGCGGAGGCTGAGGCGAGCGACGACGACCGGCCCACCGGCTCGCACGTCGTCCTCGTGGTCGACCACTCGGGGTCGATGCGCCGGGACGACGTGCCCGGCTACGCGACGCGCACGGCGGCAGTATACGATAGTCTCGCCCGCGACCTCGTCGAGGGTCAGCTGCAGGGGCGGGCGAAGGCCGAGGGCATGGCCGTGACCTTACTTGAGATAAGCGACGACACCGTGGCCGTCTTCCAGGATAGGGCGCTGGACAAGGGCCTCGCCAAGACGCTCCGCAAAATGGGCAAGCGACGGGCGCGGAGCCACGGCAATTATTTACCGGCCCTCGACGCGGTCTTGGAGGTTTTGTACGCGGACGCGGTCGCGACCAAGCGGCAGCTCTTCCTGATCTTCCTTTCCGACGGCGCGCGCCCTCGGATCATACCGAACTTTTGTGCAAGCACGGCGTGCAGGTCTGGCAGCCGTGCCCGTCGGGCCATATGACGAACCAGAATCGACCGTGCCTGCAGAAGTGCCCGACGGCGCGGGAGTGCCGCGCGCAACTGAAGGCCCGCGTCGAGAAGGAGTGCTGCCAGCGCTTGCGCCGCATTGGAGATCTCGTCGGTCGCGACCGCGTATTTGTCGGCACGGTCGCGTTCGGTAAGCCTGACGAGGACTACTCGGTGCTGCGATCGATGGCGGCGACGCTGCCGCGCAACACGTTTCAGAAGTTCGGCCTCTCGGTCGGCGGCCTCAAAACGGCCTTCTCGAGCCTGACGTCAACCCTAACGACGATGCGGACCGAATGCGCGACGTCGAAAACGGAGCGGGACGTGGGGCGGCAGACCATCGAGGCGGGCCGCGCGGCCCTCGCTGAGGGCTTGCTTTACGAAGGGGAGTGGGATGTGTATGAGAATATAGACGATGTTCAGCAAACTGGCGCTTTTCTGGCGAAGGAGGTGTGGGATCCACGGCGCAAGTGCATGGTCGATCGGCGCCTCATCAAGGATTCAGTCGGTGTCGCGCACGCCACGTCTTGGCATGGGAGGGGCGCCGAACGCCTAGTCTTCCATGCCAGCGAGGTTAGTGTTGATTCTCAAAGCAATACCAACACATTTATTGGACCGACGCTCGTCGTGAAGCAGTCAAAGCATGAAGAAAACATTTTCGACCGCAACTTCCACGTTACCTCGTGCCGCCTCTCGAGCGAGGCCGAGACGATCGCGCAGCTCTTCAACCGCCGGCTCGCTCTATCCGACGAGTTCCACGTCGAATTCGTCCAGGCCACGCTCTATACCGTGCGCGACTGGAATTACGGCGGCGACGGCCGCGTGTCGTTCGTCGCCGAGCCGGAGCTCGAGGGGCGGTTTATGAAATGGAATAACAATGCGGGCGGCGTCGCAAGCGTTTGCGGCGCGCTGGCGCAGCTGTCGGTGTCGCAGGGCATCATCGAGGAGGGCGACGAGAGCGGCGACGAGGACTACGAGCCGGCCGAGACGTTCAATCACCTCGACGTGCCGGCGGCGCTGAGCCACTTTAGCTACTCCGTGTCGCAGGGCCGCAAGCTCCTCTGCGACATCCAGGGCGTCTGGAACGCCGCCGACGGGTTCACGCTCACGGACCCCGTGCTGCACACGCTCTCGAAGCGCCGGAACGGTTCTACCGATAAGGGCTCGGAGGGCATGGACCGGTTCTTCGCGACGCATGAGTGCAACGGATTGTGCCGCCGACTCGGTCTGAATTCGGATCCGCCCTATCATGACAACTAGATCATGTGTCGTAAGTGATTATATGTATACAACTAACTTACGAGGTGAGCCGCACCGGAGCGTGTGCCACAGGCGACCCTTTCCCTTGGGGAGCTGCCTGGGCGTGCGATGGCACGCGCGCCGGGAATGCGACTGGGGAGGGGACTCCGTGTTCGGAGACCTCCTCGTCGTCGGGCAGTAATATATGCGTCCGCACCTGCGTCCCGTGCGGCGTCGGCGTCAATTCCAAGACGGCGCCCGCGGGCAGCGGCAAATAGGGGATTGCTTCGGCGTCTGTGCCAGTGAAGTACGAGTACAGGCAACGCTGCACCGCGAGATGCGTCACCTGTGCGCAAATCAAACAGTGAGTCGGGTGCACCGGTAATTCTTCACTAAGTCATTTCTCGGCAGCTCCGTCGAGCGGTGAGGAACCGGCACCGCCACGCTATCGAGCAGGCGTCGAGTCGATGGCGTGGAGGTCATGGACGCGCCGCGACAATTTGATTTATGCACTGTGCGTCACCAGTAGCACAGATTTGCGCTGGCGCTCGAGCTCGATGAGAATAGGTCTCAGGCGATTGATGACGTCCAGATACGATTCCCCCCCGGCGCCCGGGTAGCGGAACCGCAATTTGTCGGCCATCCTTCGATGCCACACTGCTGGATATCTATCTTGAATTTCTTTGACGCTGAGACCATCAAAGTCGCCCCCACAGAGCTCATTTAACAGGGACGACGTCGACACGCGCGGTGGACATTCAAAAGCCAGGGGATCGGCCAGCAGCGGTTTTATCGTTTGACTATGTATAGGCGCATTACCGGTCAAGACGACGATCTCCGGGTCCGTATCTTTATTATCCTTCATAAATGACGCATGCGCGTCTTTTACGAAAGCAGCGAGCCGCCGCGCGAAACACCTCCCTCTCGGTGTGAGGTGACCAGTAGCCGCCCCGACCCTTCGGCTCTCGACTTGGAGTTGCGACTCACCATGTAACGCGAGCCAGATGCGCCTCGGTTGAATATGGACGTTGCCCAGGTAGAACCCCAACTGTGAAGTGAGATAACCACCACACCGTCGCGTAATGACCTTGTCCCCCACATTAACCAACTTGATGTAGGCGCACTCCTCGCTATCGTCGACGGGCTCGTAGCGCGCCTCGTACTGTTTCACGCGTTCCATGAAGTCGGCCATCGCTCTTTTCGGGTCGGTACCTTTATAGTCGGCCTGCGCGGGAACGCGGTGATGGCGCGGCGGTGGGCGTACTCTCGCGGCGATGGCGTCTGAGGCAGTGCCGCGTCGATGACGTCTGATGCCAGCCCATACGCTTTCGCCGCGACCCGACACACACACTCATCGCGTCGTGTCGACGGCGTCCACCTCGGCGCCGTCGACGCAACAGAGTTGACGGCCGCGCGACGCGATGAGGACAGCGCGCGCGCACGTTCTGGAGCTTCATCTCGTAGTTTCGGGAGAGCACTTTCGGGTCATCACAAATACTCTCGACGAAGACTATACTGACGTCGTTTCCACTTTCATCGCTCTCGGCCTTGCATCTCTCTGTTAACAAGTGTCGTCGGTGTCGTGTCGTGTTCGTCGCGTCGAAGATCGCCACACAAGCACCCTTCTGGGCCCGCAACCAGTCGTACATCTCCTCCTGGCATTGGAGCGCCAAGCCTTCTCGGACGGCCATCGCCTCTGGCGTGTCCGCAAAGTACTCGGCCTTGGCGCCGGCCTGGCCCTGCTTCCTTCGTAGTTCGCCGACGTTGAATATTTTCGTCGGGAAGCCCACCCAGGACAAGTACCTCACCAACATCTTCACGAGATAACTCTTACCTCTAGCTGGCAACCCGACCATGGCCACCACTAGCTTAACTCTGGAGCCTAAAGTGCCTCCCGCGTAGTCCGTCGTCGACGCTTGTGCCAGTGCCTTGGACTCGACCATGAGTCGGAGAGATCGCTCGCTCTTTTCTCGATCCATGCTTCTCGCTTCGTGTCTCGTTGCTAGCGAAGAAGGTGTAATCCCGTAGAAACTAGACGCCGTGCTCTCGTCGAGCTTCGTGCTGTCGTCCAAGCTCTTCGGCGTCTCTTCCTCCTTTGTGAGGTATTTAGTAGTTGCCTTGTAGGCGACGGCGAACGCGGCGCCGGCGAGGGCCGCGACGGTGACCGTTTTTGCCGGCTGGGCGGCCATGCTTGCGTCGCCGCGGCGGCGTTTACTGAGATGCTCTCTTGTGCACTTGCTCTCTCCTGTGGGTTGGCCGCTGATTTGAGCGCTGAGAAAGCGCCGCTTGGTCAAGCGCGCTGCGGCGTTCCTCTCACTGTTTCTAATCTGTTAAACTCAACTCGCAAGCCGTGTTTTGGCTGCTGCGCGTGTCGTGATGCGGGGAATTAGCTAGCGGCCTGTAAGACACACTAGGAAGCTCTTGGTTTTTGTGTCTTGCAGCCTGTGACTCTGTCGCTAAGCTTGGCCACCGTTGTGATCTCCAGGGCGTCGTCTGTCAGCTACGGCTAATCGCGAAGTTTTACTGCGATTTACAGCAAACATCCCGCAGAGCACATCTGCTCTCAGAGGCATTTAGGCGCGCCGTGCCGAACAGCTAGGGAGAAGCTCCTGAGAAGCTTGTCCAAGACGAGCTCTATGCGCCTGCACACCGCGTTCCTCACCTCATTACTCCGACGCCACATTCTCGGCATGGGTCTGACTGCGTCCGCCCTCTCGTCTTCAGCCCCTGCGGCCAAGGGTGCGATCCGCTATCGACAGCTCTGGGTGAGCGCCGACGGAATCACGCACATCGACGAGCATGAATGCGGTAAACTCGAGACGAAGGACTTTACGTCGACGGGCGGCGACGCCGCGCTGCCCGAATCGGCGTCCTTTCGCCCCCCACGCCAGCGACGCGACGCGTGCCTCACACAGGCAATACGTGCGCGCCTTCTCCAACTCCGACGACTTCGAGCTCACTGGTTTAGTGGTCACGCAGCAGGTGGGAGAAAATCCGTGGCACTATTGCCCTTCACCCCAATTCGTCGTGACGCTCGAAGGCAGCTGGTACATCCGCACGAGCGACGGCAAGACGACAACATTTAAACCGGGCGACGTCTTGTACTGTGTGGAAATCAAATTTCGGACGCCCCACGCGACGTCGTGCCGGTGGCCGCATCGGCTCGATGGCGTGGAGGCTCACGAAGGTCCACACAAATCTTTCTCAGGATAACCTAACTCACTGGTTGATTTCCACACAGGTCTTGTACCAGGACAATTCCTCGGAGCACCCATTGGCCAAATTAGGAGCGAGCGGGCAGGCCCCGAGCGGCGCGCAGCACTGGAGCGGCGAGTGACTCAGAGTAGAAAATGAACTTGAACTTGACGTGGTCGCGGCGATGGCGTCGAGGCAGTGCCGCGCCGCCTCGACGTCGTCGACGTGGCCGTCAGAGAGTCTACGTGTCTCGTGAATGCACAGAAGCAGTTCGCAACGGCGTCGTTCCACGCAGGGGCCAACGGCGGGCCTTGTAACCAGCTCGTCCTCGGCGTGAAGCCGCGCGTGTTCCCCGCATCAAATCCGGGGACGTGGTAAGGGTGTTTGTGAGAACGGCACTACTACCCCCGGGTCCATACCCAACGTAGTAGATAGTAGGGCCAATAGCTTACCCTAGCAGCCGCACGGCGGCACCGACGACGCCGCCGCGAGCGCCTCGACGTCCAGCTCCAGCGCACTCGTCGGGTTCGCCACCCCAAAGTTCTTCAATACTTCAGGATGGACGACGCCGAACACCCCAATTGAAGTGGAAGAGCCGTTCTCCTCGATGAGCACGCGCGCGCACCGGCCCGGGAAATAAGTAGGGTCGTCGATCGGCTCCACCGAGTACATCCTACTTCCAGAGCTACCAGTGTAGCCCTTCAAGGAATTCCCTGCATATGCTTGGGTCGGCGCGATCTGCGCGCAGGTCATGACCCTATCTACTAAACCATGAATGACCTCGAAGCCCGCCGTCATGCCAGTATAAGTAGCAACGAGATGCCGTCGGTTCAACGCGCCCACGTCTTCCTTATCGTCTCTGTGGACCACATCATTGACCTCGAACAACTTCAGGCCTTCTTTGACGGAGTGGGCCTTGGCGCATTCTAACGTTTTGAGAGCACCGACCAACAGTGAAGTGCGGACGATCTCGAACTCTTCGGAAGCCGGGTTACTGAGAACCACAGCCTTCTCCTTGCCATCAGCATGTCGTAGCTTGTCGAACTGCTCGTCGAGTCGACAGAGGCCATGCGTCAAAACTTCCACATAACCGGCTCGCGCGACCTCGTCCCTCAACAGATCCGAGAAGCCATTCAAGCGCGTCGGTCGTCCCGTCGTGGTGGTACGTGGCAACGTCTCGGGGATGTTGTTGTAGCCATACGCGATGCCTATGTCTTCGGCGACGTCGACGGCGTGGAGGATGTCAGATCGTGTCACGGGTACGGAGACGGACACTTCATCCTTGGACGCATCATACCTAGCCGGTGCTAATTGCATCTTCTCCGCCAACGCACATGCGGCGTCGGGCGTGAGTTCGTTGTCCGTTAAACCTACTACTCCCCTAACATCTCGTAATGGAGCGGTCATCGTCCGCGCTTGTAGGACCGGCGTCGTCTCCGTCCTCGTGATAACACCATTTTTGACATACTCGACGTCGACGGGCTCTACGCGGAAGCCACAGTACTCGGCGAACATGGCGACGACCTGCGAGCGGTGTCGCGTCATACGGTGCCATCGACGCGACTCGTGTCCATCAGACGAGGCCGTGGGTGGTCTCTTCTTCGATTTTGAGCCGTTTCGCGAGCATCGTATTCACTGGAAACGGTCCGAACGGCCCCCGACTTCCTCTCCTGGAGACGACGCGCGTCGATGGCGTGAAGGGGACGCCGCGAGCCACCGTGCTACAGACGACGTTGGCCTTCGTCTCGTCCGTCGCCGTGCATTCAATAAAAACATTTTTTGTCGAAGGTTGGATCCTCGAGTGCCTGCCATTGATGATTGGTGGCAATGAGAGTACTGTTCCTTTCGAATCTCTGATCACGGGATAGTTGGGAGCATCATATATGATACCAGTGTACGGCTTCAAATGTTTGCAGTCCGGAGAGGTCCGGTAGTGGTCTAGGAGCTTGCGACCGGTCCACGATTTGGTAGTCTCGGTCAAAGGTACAAAATCAATAGAATCCCTCGGTTCGGCTCGATACGTGAACTGCGGTGTCAGAGTATCCAAGTCATGGGTCCCGATAGCTACCAGAGTTCGTCGACGACAAATATTCTGATGTAACTTATCTTGGAGATCAATGAACGAGTTGTACACTCGTGGATCTTCAAATGAGACACCTCGCAAAACGGCACATACACAAAAAGGCCGGATCGCATCTGTCGAATCGCTTTCCACCGTCATCTTCAACCTCTTTGTAGGCTCCACCAACGTAAACGACGGCGTCTTCTCCAACCCAAGAAAAATGCGCAAAGCTCGAGCCATGCCTTCCATGCATAACAAATCGTATCTATTCGCGGGCACGTCGATGGCGTACTCCACGGACTGGTCGTACTTCTCGAGCTCTTTACTGGTCAAATTCTTGTTCATGTCCTTGGCCCGTTGGTATGCGGACGTCACATCATCAAGCTCGACGCCGAACTCAAAACATAAAAGCTCGAACTCTTCTTGGGAGTAGGTCTGGCCGAGGCGCTCGTAGAGGTGGTCTCTATCCAAGGTTACGGTCGGCATCTTTCAGATCGCTGCGGCGGCGTACTGGTGTGGCTACGTTGTTTGGATGCGCTGGATGCGCCGCGAGAGCGAGTTGCGCGTTGCGTCGCTGCGATTTATCTTTTGGAGAGCAGCAAGGTGCTTCGGGAGAGCGAGCGGTTGTTGTGTGGTTGCCAAGCGCTGGTGCGTTGCGCAGGCGAGTAATGTGTGCTCTCGCTGCGGCTCGCTCGTTTTGCACGAGCGGTCACGGCGCTTAGCGTTTGCAATGCCAAATCGCCACGATGCTATCGAGCCTTAGGAGTATGTCGACCCAGGGAAGACTCCGCGTGTCAACGCACGGCTCGCTGTTGCAAAAACCGAGGCGTCAAGCGCGAAACCGTGTTTGGGGCTAGCGGTGTAAGACACTAGCAAGCGCTTTTGTGCCGCCGTGGAAACAAGGCAAAGCAGCAGTAATACGCTGCCACACGCTGGTGATCGAAGCGAAATAGCTGCTGACTCGTCGAGGCAAGTTCTGCCACCGACGACGCTGCGTTTGAGTACTCTTGAGAGTGCTCTCCCTGCCTCCATTCTCAGAGCGCCAGCGCTCGCGGCGCCGATACTTGCAAACGACACGATGACGCTCACGCACGTCGTCCTGCTCAAGTGGAAGCCCGGCACGCCGGACAGCGCCATCGAGCCGGGCCTGAAAAAGCTCGGCCAGATCCCGTTGACGGAGACCTACATTTTGAGCTACCGATTCGGAAAGGAATTAGATATAGGCAAGACGCACACGAATCATGATTTGGCCGTCGTCGCGGAATTCGCGACGGAGGACGACTACCGCCGCTACGCGACTTCTGGAAATCACCTCGACGCCGTGGACTTGCTCAAGCCGCACCTGATGCACCGGCACGCGGTGCAGACGCACGCGAGGGAGTGGGCGACGCCCTGCTCGCAGCGGACGGCGCCGTCCAATAAACGCGTGTTCGCCGCGCTGGTCTGCGGCGTCGTGCTTGGAAGGCTTCTGGCGCGCCGGTGATGCGTTTTTATATGCGACACCTACCCTTTCCATTTTATCTTTAACAAAACATTTAATCTCCCCCGCCCCACGGCCGGGGCACGGGCATGTCGTCGGCGTCGATCTCGTTCATGCGCCTTAAACCAGCAAGGCCCGCGTCGACGATCGCCTTGTTCACCGCGAGCGCGGCGGCCTCCTGGTCGTCGAAGTAGCCGATGTGGCGCTTGACGGTGTTCGCATCATTATAAGTCGCGCGCCACCTGCGTGTACCGACCGGTGAGGACCGCACCGTCGAGCAGCTATCATGAAGATGGCGTGAGACGGGCGACACGAGCGGTGAGGCCGCCACGCCGTCGAGCAGACACAGGCAACGCGCTGCTTGCTCTGCTTGCGCGCCCAGGTCACGCCCCAGTACTTCGACTGCTGGGCGGCCGTCGGATCTCGCAACGGCGGCTTCAGCGCGAGTTTCCCGTCGACCTGTGTGGAAATCAAATTGTCGCGGTACGTCCCCGCCACTGCTGAATCATGACCTTACGCCATCGACGCGACGCCACCTCGATGGCGTGGCGGTGTGGGTCTTACACGACTCGATTCAGTCATCAGGGCCGCGTCGTCGCCGAGAAATGACTTAGTGAAGAATTATCGGGTGCACCCGACAGACTGGTTGATTTCCACACAGCCGTCGACGACGGGATTCACTTTCCTCACCCCTTCCAAGCCAGCTTCGCGAATCGCGTCATTATACGCGTACGCGGCCTCCTCCTCGTTGCCGTACCGCCCCACAGACTTCCTTTTCCCATCACCATCGGTATACTGCGCCCGCCACACCCTTCCTTTTCTATCCCACGTGACGCCCCAGTACTTCGAGACCCCGTACTTCGTGACTGCTAAAGGGTCCGGCGCTATTACAGAAGCCTTGGCCCGCCTATGGGGCGCGCCGGGCGGCACCAAGATACCATTCTCATCGACGGCGTTCATCCTACGTCTACCTTCCAGGCCCGCGTCGAGCACAGCCTTGTTACGAGCGTACGCCGCCTCGCGCTCGTCGTCG
>JACLAA010000982.1_pt1 | contig 22878 bp, 21 predicted proteins | sample 8027891 | NCBI WGS metagenome assembly JACLAA01 (sample SAMN15724900, study PRJNA655200) | protist metagenome | isolation source: fluorescence activated cell sorting (FACS) single amplified genomes of... | place: Spain: Blaines Bay Microbial Observatory, Mediterranean Sea | collected 2016-01-19 | reverse complement strand
CCGTATTGGCACTCCTCACTGTCCTGTCTCCCGGCGCCGTGTCCCTCCACTTGCCGGAATACACCGGTTGGTTCAGACTAGACGGTTCGATGATTCTGCGAGGTGAGCTCAACGCGCACCAATCATGTGTGCACCCAGATTTCTTCAGCGACCGTCAAAGGGTGTGGTCTCAAATCGACAACGAGATCACGAGACCACTCGATTACCTAACAAATTCGCCGTACAGCCAGCAGCCCAAGTATCTGTTTCACTGCACGACTAAGGAGAGAGCCAAAAAAATCGCGGAGAGCGGCGTCATCTACGCGAGCGAAAAATCAAACGGCGGCGACGCCTTCCTCGGCGACGGCGTCTATTTCACTGCAATTCCTGCTGACTGGGCGGATCCAGACGTGGTCAAGGCCAACAACTGGGGCTGGCAGAACATCGGCAAGTACCACAAGTACCAGCACAGGGATAACGCCTTCGTCCGAATCAATTTTGATGCTCTCGTAAATCTGCGATGGAACCCAGAGATCGCATTTGACGAAAATAAAAATACAAATTTCTGCGTGAAGGTGCCCCGGGGCGATCTTTCTGTGACGTTACCGGCGCTAGATGCCGAAATTTGGTTTCACCCCGTGGATCACGATGGTGATCCTGAGCGGTTCTGGAGTGCGAAGCGTGGCTACGAGCCGAAGTTCGCGAAGAAACGCACGTGGAAGCGAAGAGTGCGCGCAAGCTAGAGGGAGTAATCTTTCAATAAACTGAAGTAACGTAGGTTACTTCAGTAAGAAACCACGTATACTAAGGAACTATATTTTTAAATTAGCCTATTAAGCAAAAGCTTGCTTCTGGGGTTGCGCACAAAGGTGGCGAGGAGCGAGTCTATCTGAGCAACCCGCGCCTTCGTCTTCGCTTGCATCTTTTCATGCTTCGAGTCGAGGTCTCTCATGAAGTTCTTGTAAACATCATATAGTATTTTGTGTTTGCGACGACTGGTAGAGTAATACTCCACATATCCTTGATTGAAGTCTCGCAATAACCGCTCCGCCTTCTTCAGCTCACGAGCAATTGTACAGTTCCTTTTAAATCTGCTTCGAGTTTGTTCATCAATAAGGTAAGGAACTATGTGATCTTGCCACATCTCTATTGGTAAATTCGCTTGCATTCTATAGCAGTATGAAACAGGGTCACTTTGATGTTTGAATAATTCAGGCACGTCGTTGCGTCGTAAACGCAAGTAAACACGTCGTAAAGTCTTTTCATCATGCATTACATAGTATCCTTTCTCATCTTTAGCATAAATCACATTGTATCGATGTCGAGATACTACATACTTCCGGCGTACACCCAACGCAGCTAACTTCAAACATTCTATAGTGTAAACGTCGGGAGTGTGTACCGATGGTGGTTCAATCTTGACAGCGTATCTAAATGAACTTATCAAGTCTGATAAAGTTGAAAGATTGGATATGTATTCACCAGTCCGCGCCGCTCTGTATCGTTGTCTAGCAAGTTGCGTAGTTCTGTCTAGCAAACCTTCGTCGTAGATCACTTGAGCTTCGCGACCATAAATTATCATACTCACTTCTGTAAAAAAATTTAAGTAATCTGATATAGCTTTATAATCATCTTGTAGCCTCTCTTTTATGGACTTCAATTCATTTTCGCTAAACTCTCCTTCTTCGTCGCATAATGTCCATTCAGATAATAAAGATCTCCAGTTATGCCCATCGAACTGTATAAATATCTTTCTCAGGTACAAGTGAGCTCCAGATATGTCTTGTAATTGCTCGTTGTTGCCTCCGGAGTAAATGTGAAACCCGCGCTCCAAATTCCTCAATACTGTAACAATATCCGAAGCATTCCATCTACGAGATGCGTATTCCCAGACGTTCATGTATCTCCTTCGTAGATGTGCCAACATAAGCCCTTTTTGAGCTTGTTCAACCCTGTCGTCAAAAGGATTGTGGCTCTCGTCGCTGTCGTCATCGTGTGAGTTTACCAAGGTAAGGGGTTGGTCGGCCATAGCACAGCGCGTGTCGCTGACAGCGCATCAAAAAGGTAGCGCACACCCCGCTAAAACCCGCGGGTTATTTTTTAGTTACGGTGGTTATCTTTGCTTTGGGGGGCTGCGAAGTAGTTTTAGCCGGCTGCCCAAACCAGGCCACGAGTATTTCACGTCAACACATCTCACATCCCACGCGGTGAGCCCCCCGCGTGAAGTATACACAGCGCATACAAGCAAAAAAAAAAAAACACCGTCAAATCACTTCACTAGCTTGCGAAGCGCTGCGCCAGGCGCCGTGTGGCCTGAACCCTGAATGATTTCCTGTCCACGTCGGATCTTCTCTACAGTCTCTTGCTGTGCGGGTGATCCGAATTCAGACGCCAAATTGAGCACTGATCTCGCAATCTTTCCCTTTTTTTGGTTCAAAAACTTCCCAGTGTCCTTTATCGCCTTTTTGATCTTTCTTTTAGGTATTCCGCTGCCCGCAAGTTCGTACCCGCCAGCGATTTGTCCCCTTCCAGCCCCGTTGAGACCCACAAAAGCTTTATTTACGTAGAGCTCGTTGCTTACTGCCGAAAGCAAAGGCATATTTGTTGTTGTGTTTCCTTGTAATATACAACATAAAATAATTAACCAATATATATTCTATTCCCTTTGTCGTCGAGGACAAAACGCCGTGTATTGCGTGGAATTTCTCTCGGTTTCACAACATTTGTCCGGATTATTGCTCGACCATCGGGCGAAAAAGTACTGAACGAAAGAGCTTCTTTGATCTGATCAGACGACATTTTGTCAAGGAGCATGCTCAAAGGCGCAATCCTTTTCAGCTCATCGAGGCTCAACTTCGAATAATCGATACCGACGCTGGCTAATTGAGCAGCCACAGGATCTTCGACGTCTGTGACTTCCAAGTCGCCGTCTGAGTCTTCGTCCATCATCTCTACTTCTTGCTTGCGTCGACGTTCCTCGAATTTCTCAGCCCGCTTTTCTTTTGAAGATTTAGTGGCTTTGCTTTGACGGGATTCTCTAAACGCATCTTCCTCGTCTTTCTTCTTTTGCGCTCCCCTGTCCTTATTAGTTGCCTTCTTTGGTTTGGCAGCAGCTGGTTTAGCAGGAGCTGGTTTAGCAGGAGTTTCTTTGCGTTTTTGCTGCTGCTTAGTGCCTCTGGCTTGCTTTTGCGCCGTTGTCGTTTTACGCTGGCTTTTACTCCCTTCTGGTTTTGCCTTTGGAGCTTCACGACCAGGTCGTGTGGCTCTAAACCATTCTTCCTGTTGCTCCTTCTCAGCCTGGGCCATTCTCTCTGCAGCTCTCCTCAACATTTCCTTTTCGCCTTCAAAAGCCTCACGGATATCTTTCTCAACCTTCGCTTTTTCTTCTTGTGCGGCTTTGGCAACACGGGCTCGGCCTCGCTTAAGTGCATCAGCTTGCCGAGAGGCCATCTTGGCTTGATAATAACGGGTGGCACTCGCCTTTGATTTGGATGTTCCCTTCGATTTGGATTTGGTGGCAACCATATTTAAATCTGTCTTATTACTAGAGATAGATTTAAATGCCCGATAAGTTGGTGAAAATCGACAACCCAGACAAAAAGCTGCATTGCCTAGATTCAAGATATGGAGAGCTAGGTTTCAGTTTCCCATCGCTGATCCTCATTGTTGGAAAAAGAGGCAGTTCCAAAACCACATGCGCCCTCAATATCATTGGGAAATCAAGGTACGCAGGCAAGCCTTTCGATAGAATAGTAATCTGGCATGGGGATCCATCTGGTACAGAGGAATACCGCATTTTGACAGACGACGGTGCTGAGATTGTAGGGGAGCTCCCGCCCATGGATTCTTGGGATAACACAAAGAGGAATGTACTCGTAGTCGACGAGGTTAACTTTCTGGCGTTTAACAGGGCCGAAAACGCTGCATTTGAGAGATACGTGAATTACGGAGTGAGTCATAAGTCATTGAGCATGATTGTCATTGTGCAAGACATGAGAAATTTGTCTCCCTGCGTCAAGCGTAGTGCTGATTACTTGTTATTATATCCTTCGTTTAATAACTACGACGTGTTGTATGATTTACGGCGGAAGACGGGCCATAATTACGTAGAACTCATGAAATTGTGTGGCCCAAAAGACAACATAACTTCTGCTTTTAACAACGTTGGGCCTCCTCTCAGACGTAATATATTCGAGGTGATTAATATCAACGACGACGCGGATTCGGATTAGTATTTCCGAGGCATTTTTTTCTATCTTAATATCAAGGAAACAAACAACAACACAATGTCGTACTTCGATCTGTCATCGGACGGCAAAATTCCTCGCGACGGCCTTCGTAAACACGTTCAAGTTCAAATTCCGACGGAAGGGGGCAGCACGTCGGGCCTTATTAGGTTCCGCTGGACTTCTAGCCAAGATTCATGGTTTATTCCTTCGCTTTCGTACGTAATGTACGAGTTCGAAGTTCAAAAGACTGGCGGCAATGTTGTGGCCGCCGACGAATTCGTTACTTGCGCATTCCCTGGAGCCGCCGCAAGCTCAGGTGGCCCCACAACTGTTCAACTCGGCTCGACGAATGTTGCCACAATTACGAGTCCTGGCGTCACTGCGGCCATGTATGCGCGCCAGTACGGCAACATGGAAACGCGAGAGACCATCATGGAGCCGTTTAATAAGGGTTTCTTTAGTGCAGACTTGAAAACGTTTAACGTGTGTTACCAGCCACCTTGCGGGTTCTTCAACACGGACGTCGCTATTCCCTCGGGTTCGTACGTGCTTGGAATCAATCTTTCCACGAATTACATTAACGACATGATGGCTTCCAGAGCTACAGCCGATAAAGGTGCTTTAATTCCCGGTTTGTCGATAGTTTTAAAGAAAGCTACGTTTCACGCCACGCACGTCCAGCCCTCTGGTACGCCTTCGATTCCTCGCACTGTAACGATTCCTCTTGTTGATATTTCTACCAATAACCAGAGCGTGACGGCTGCGGGAACCCATGCTCTAAGTTTCAGTGTACCCGCTTCTACAAAACGTTGCCTCGTCGCGTCTCAGCTTCTCAGTCAGACTGCTAGTGCGTACAAGGGCATTACGAATTTCTCCGGCGCTGCTTTTCAGACACTTTCAGGACAGTTCAAGGGGCAATCCATCCCCCAGGTACCCTATTCAAGCGAAAGCGGGGAAACTGTGCGTAAATACCTCGATTTCTATAACGAGCAGCTCTCGTCGGGCCGCTCAGGCTACGACACGATTACTGAATACAAGGCGGAGCCCATTGTTCTTCTACCTTTTGCAAGTGACCCACAGAATATGGACACCAATTTGATTCTTAGAACCCAGATGGACGGCGCGACGCACCAATCGCTTGTACATGTCGGAACTGTGCACGATTCGGTATTAGTTTTGGGCTTTAATAATGACGGGAGCGTTATGGAGAGCTGCACATACGCTGTGCTTTCGTAAATTAAAACAAAACACACTCAACAGATTCTTTTTTTTTGTTTCTATTAGTTAAAGATGTTTGGACGGAAGAGTTCGTACTTGAGAAGACTAGAGAATCAACTTGAGGACGTCAAAGAAGAAGTGGAACAGAATGTTTCAAATAATAGCACTCTCAGCGACGACCTTGATAACGCTTACACATCTGTGACTATCGCAAATAACAAGCTTCGATTTACAAAGCACGACAATTCGCATGATGAGATCGATCACGTAGATTTAGACCCAGTTCTCGTTGGGTTAAATTATCAAACAGCAAATCAGGTTGATACAATTGTGACGGGAAAAGGCTACCAAACAGCAAATCAGGTTGATACAATTGTGACGGGAAAAGGGTACCAAACAGCAAATCAAGTTGATACAATTGTTACAGGAAAAGGATACCAAACAGCTAATCAAGTTGATACAATTGTTACTGGAAAAGGCTATCAAACAGCAAATCAGGTTGATACAATTGTGACGGGAAAAGGCTATCAAGATGCAAATCAAGTTGATACTATTGTGACCAATAAAGGTTACCAGACAGCAAGTCAAGTCAATACAACGATTAATGGAAAAGGTTATCAGACAGCAAGTCAAGTTGATACAATTGTTACTGGAAAAGGCTATCAAGATGCAAATCAGGTTGATACAATTGTTACTGGAAAAGGCTACCAAACAGCAAATCAGGTTGATACAATTGTGACGGGAAAAGGCTATCAAACATCGTCAGATGTCAACAATGCTATAAACAATATTAGTTCACTGAATGTTACTTCATTGGGGACAGGTGGATTAAGTGTAACTTCTGGTGCGTTTGACCTGGGCAGCAACGCAGCGATGATTGACTTTTCAAATTATTCTGGGGTTTACATTCAACCTCAATATAAGTCTGCTAACGGTATAAATGTACTTACCATGGGAAACGTGTGGATGAATAACGGACTTCATATAGACGGAACTATCCTTATCGCAAATTATACTGATGCTCAATCTGATTTCTTGACAAAGGGGGGCGGAGTACAAGCAGATCCACCGAACCTCGCGTTTGGCTTAGTTATGCAACGTTCTATAGTTTGCGATACGATTGTAGTAACGTCTGATGAAAGGATCAAAGATAATATTAGAGACATCAACGATGAAACCGCACTAAAACAGCTAAGATTGATACAACCAAAGATCTATGGCTACAAGGACAAATTTGAGAAAGGAAACATTGAAACTATCGGGTATGTTGCCCAGCAGATTAAGGAAGTGGTTCCACAAGCCGTCACAACTACGCGACGAGCTATACCGAATGTTTTGAAGCCGGGACATGTGTATCGTAAAGATGACAAACTAGAAATCAAATTGACACTCCCTTTAGAAGCTGATATAGCTCCTGGTGTATTCTTGAAAGTGATCATAGAAAGAGAAAATGAACGCAACGATTACGAATTTGAGGTCATAAGTTCGTCAGATGATTTGATTGTTGTTTCAATTGGAACTGAACGCATTGCAAAGATCGAGGATGGGATGTCAGCAGTTGTTTATGGAGAAATTGTTGATGATTTTCATGTTTTGGATGAAGCTCAAATATTTACGATTGCTACAGCTTCTGTGCAAGAGCTGGATCGACAACTACAAGCAGAAAAAGCAAAGACAGCTCAACTACAAGCACAAATGGCTGATGTAATCTCTCGATTAATCGCTTTGGAAAAAAAATATTCATAATTGATAAATGACTTCTCGGTGGCTACAGAGACCAACACGAGTTAGTAAAGTGGATTCGTCGGAATTTTTAACAAATACCCATGTCCGAAATCTAATAAAAGCAGGTTCATTCGACAACGCTACAAGAACGTTGACTTTGGAACATAATGATGCAACGGAGACGTTAGTACAGATCCCACACACTTCAACCCCAAACGTCGATAACTTGGTGAAGAACGTCACTTGGGATGCAAATTCCCGAAATTTGACAATTGAGAAGCATAGTATTCATCAAACAAACTCGGTACTTAATATTGCTGAAGCAGACCTTACGAATTACTACACGCAGTCCCAAATAGACGCTAAGGAATTCATGGAAAAGCACCAAGAAATTGAACCAGGTAAGATTAAGATACAGAACAACGAAAAATGTTGTTGGGACGATCATTCCAATAAGGGTTTATGGATGCAAGATTCGACTTGGGTTCGATTTAATGCAAGAATTTATACTGAAAGTAATTATATTGCTACACAGGGTAGAATTGGGGCTGGGACAACCAATCCAGGACAACCACTCCACGTTGCAGGTAAGGCTTATATCAGTAGTGGGATGCACGTCGCGGGGGCGTATTGGTCCAATAATTATACAGATTCTCAATCAGATTATCTAACCAACGGAGGCAGCGTGCAGGCTAATCCGCCTTATTTAAATTTCGGGATTCGCTGCGATCAAGCGATTAATTGTTCTCACGTTGTTGTGACATCTGATCGAAGAATCAAGGAAAACATAGAGGATATCGTAGATGATGTTGCTTTAAAGCAATTACGATTACTCCAACCGAAAACATATGAATACAAGGACAAGTTTGAAAAGGGGGACAAAAGAGTCATAGGTTTCATTGCTCAAGAAGTGAAAGACGTATTACCCAACGCTGTAAAACTCGATAAACGTGCGATTCCAAACATATTGAAACAATGTTCTGCCTATAATAAGAGCACAAATGTGCTTGAGTTACAAGTTGAAACGACAGATGATCTTACGGACAAAACGATTCAAATATATGTCAAAGACAGCCCTTATATTGTTAAAGTGACTCGATGGACTAGTCGATATATCCACGTTGAAAAGCCCGAGGAAATGGCTGATTTTGATGGAAAAAACCCCGTTGTTGTTGATGGCGATGAAGCTATTATATACGGTGAATATGTGGAAGACTTCCACGTTTTGGATAAGAGTGCTATTTTCACTATTTCCGTCGCAGCGCTCCAGGAACTTGATAGACAGTTACAAGCAGAAAAGTTAAAAACCCTTTCGCTTGAACAACGAATCATCGCGTTGGAGCAAAAGTTATAGGCTCAAAAAAAAAATGATTTCACCAACTAAAACAAATGCTTGGCTTAGAGGCGATTCCTTCATATCAATTAGACGAGTTTAGCCAGGGCAGGGTCCATCAAATAGAACAAAGCGAAGGCCAAACAGCGTTGGCCACAGTTTTGTTCGTTATCGCTCTGTTCAATATCCATTTGTTGTCCGTTTGGCATTAAGGGATCATAAAAATGCCCTTTGACTAAACAAATCCAATGAGTTCCAGAAGACAATCCATACTGCTTTTTGTCCATGTTTACAAGGGCCACGCCACCTCTATACTTTTGTCGGACCTCGTTGCGCCCAAGCGCGCCATCCCATAAATTTCCAAACAGCATCTCTCCTATCTGATTCAATTCGTGGGAATTAGTTCTGCCTGCATGTCCAAACGCGTAGTTGCTCACAAAATCAGTTAATCCTTGAAGTTTTTTTTTGCTGCTGAAAGACTATAACGAGGGATTTTCTTCTTCTTCTTCGGAATCGATGCGAGTTTCTTCATTGTGGCGCCAAAGTTGTTGGTATCGCCACTCCCAACTTGATCTATCGCTTCCGAGATTGCGCCGAGGGGAGCTGCTAGTTCGGGATTTCCGGCGGCGAGGGTCGCCAACGAAGCTATTTTCCCTGCTTTTGCAATGTTCTTTAAAGCACCTTTTATTTTCTTGTTTGTCCGTCTCCCTGTCCCTTGTTGCGGAATGTCTGCATTGGGGTTGTATGCTGGATTAGAAATTGTGGCCGACACTTCTGCGCCGCCTTCTCCATGTACTTTCCGTATATAGAGCCTGACCGGGACTTGGGCTAGGTGTCCTTGGTTCAAAAAGCATCTCTCAAAGACGTTGGGGGTGCACAAGAGTTTGGCTGATTTAGGCTTCGCCATTTTAATATAAGCTTATATTTTTTTAATCCCAGCTAATCTGGACAATGCAATTCCAATCTTCGCCTAGCGTGTCAACTCGCTGGTGATTTTGATCCGTTAAATTAAACACGAGTTCAGGGATCTGTTGACCGGTCGCTTGAATAGGGACGCGGACAGGGTGGGCAGGCTGAAAGGTATTTTGACGCCCTGTTTCCACGTCGGGGACTGCGGTGTGAATGATGGATGTTGGTTTTCCCTGTTCATCATAAACGTTTGATCCCGTGCCTAAACCTACACATTCAATTGCCCAGTAAAGCAAGGAATTGAAAATTGCCTTGTTGTTAGCCACCTGTGTCCCTTCTGTGTTGTATGCCACGTAAAAATCGCTATTGGTTCCAAATCCAAGAAAAGTGGCCATCGACGAGGTGCTCCAGTGAATTGTCACCCCATGCGTGATGGTCCCGCCATCCATTTCGCACATGAGTTTCCCATCGTAGCCTCTACCAACAAACTTAATCGTATTGCTTGATTGTCCAATTGATTTCAAATAGTAACCTAACGCCGAATTGATATCATCGACGCTGTACAAACCCGTGTCCGCGACCCACTGCCTTGCCACGCCTCCAAGCGTAAAATTCAGAGTGTTATTCGTTGAAGTTATATTCGGAGAATTCCACCATATTTGAGACGATAAAACCTCTACGTAAGGATTTACAGCATCTTTAGGAATAACAAGGGGCGGAGAAAAACGATATTTGACCTGGGACTTGTCGTTCCCCGTGACATTCGCTGAAGATACAATTAGTGTCTTATGCGACATAGTATGGTGTTCTTATATAAAGGAGGAGATAAAAAACATGCCTTTTTTTTGGCCTTTAGTTTGCAGCGCCTGCGACTCTGTTGTTGTGTCTATCACTGTGATGCCCAGCTAATCTTTGAAATTTGTATACTTGGTTTTCATATGTACAACTACCAGACATGTTGTCGATGATGGTCACGTGTGTAGGAGTCGGTATATTACGATTCAAGCAGGCTCTGATCGCATTCAAGCTTATTTTTGGCACCAACTGTTTCAAGTATTTAAATGCTGCTTTTTGGGAATTACTCAGGTGGATCAATTCGTCTTCTCTGTAGATGGCAATTTTGGGGCGGACTTCTCGGACCGCGTGGACTTGGATCTTTTTGGGGATCATCTCATCACCCATTTTCTTTGTTTGTCTTGCCAGAGAAAAAATTTATCCAAGTTTGAACATGAACTCAACTTGTGAAAAGACATGGACACAATAAACTCAATTTGTGAAAATCTCAAGGAAAGTTCCATCTCCCAGGGTTACTTCCCAACCTACTAGGGTAGACGTTTTGGGTAGACGTTTTGGGTAGACACGGACACAATACTCACCACACATACACTCACCCCAATATATGTTTCGGGTTTTCTCAGTGATTTCATGCATGCAAATTATGAGATATTAACCAGTGTCTACCTAAAACGTCTACCTAAAACGTCTACCCAAGAAAATATTATAAAGAATAGTAAAAATGGATAAAAGTGTGCTTAAAATGTTCCTACTGCGCTAAGGATTACGTGTGCATGATGTGTTCCTGGTCTTGATGTTTTCGTGGTTGTTGGTGTTGATGTGATGTTGAGGCAATTCATGTATCTCGAGTATTTCAGCTTTTTTGGTAGACATGGGGGTAGACGTGGGGTAGACGTTTTGGGTAGACAAGGAAAGGACCCTTAACCACCAAAAAAATTGGTTTCAAGTGGCCTGTCCAGTGTGGCTGGTAGTCTCCTCTTCGGCTTCTGGGGCGACGCGGGCCGCACGTTCTGCAGCACGTTGGCGTTCTTCGGCGGCATTTCTAACTCTCTCGCGCCAAACGGAGTCGTCTACCTCGTCTTCATTTTCGTCTTGGATGAGCTGATAAAATGTCTTTCTATCTTTTCCTTTCCTCTCTGATGTAAACATCTTGTCGGTTTTGCTCTTGACGTACTTGTTGAACAAGTCAATAAACGTTGCTTTATCTTTACAACCTCTTTTGAGGTTTACCTGGCGGTTATTGATCTTTGCCCATTCTTGGAACACATTCCACATGGAATTTTGACAATTTCTTACCATGGTCTGATGGTTTTGAAACACAATTTCAGGAACAGAAGCCGGAGTTCGAATGAAATCGTCCTCAGGACGATACCAGAGATCTGTCGGTAACTCGGTGTTATGGATAACGACTCTATGGTCCTTCCACGCCTCAATAAACTCTAGAACGATGCACTTTGAATGGCAGCACATTTCCTTGAGGAGGTTGGTTTGAGGATAGTTCTGCCAGGCAGAACTCGCGTTGCCTGAGCTTGTCTTGTATTTTGATAAATCACGCGTTTGCATTTGGTGGATGAATGCGCGCTGGACAAGCTCGTTGTCCATGGCTTTCCCTAATTTGTTAAAATAGTCTTGACGCTTGGCATACGTCATTCCATCAATTCCTTTTGCGGCGTAATGCGCAGAATACTTATCACTACATTGCACTGCAAATAATTTGCAACCATTTTCTTCGGCCCTCGCAAACATTTTGTTGTTCGAAGTCATGATAATACCGCAGCCGTCTTCCATTGTTACAGGATTAACTCCTTTTGCAGCAACCTGTATTTGTGGCGCAGATAAAAACGATTCAAGTTGTAAGTTGCCCTTTTTCGCATGAGTGAATTCGCCGTTTTCGTCCAAGTAAATAATGAGCTTGTTCTCGTGACCCCGGTTGAATTGGCCAAGTAGACCAATGTTGCTGTTAAGCGGTTGTAGGGACTTTAGGTAATATTTGCCTAGCAGTTTAGGAAGAAAACCCTTTGGCTTGGCATCGAACGTTATACCTTTGCCAGATTGTTTATATTCTGAATAGAATGCTAACACGACAATCATTTTGACCATAAACTCGGGTTGAAAACGGCTTGCGAGCCAATCCATAACATATTCGTAGTATTGTCTCACTCCGTTGCACAAAATTTTCAAAATATGATCATTGATGAGATTCAAGCCATCCTGAATCTCGGGTGGAAATACCTTTTGATTGTTCTCATTAATGAGATTTGGCTCAAGTGGCAACAGCTCCAGGTCCGTGTAGAGGTTTAGAAACCCCTTGGGCAGATTAGTTGGATAAAAGCCAACGCCATCATAACGGCGTTTGAACAAGGAATTCGTGAAATAACTCGCAATTGTCTGTTGGTTTCTTAAACACTTCTTGTCATTCTTGCAAAAAGCTATTTTTTCCGGCAGACTTTTCATAAAGTCAAATTGCTTTTGAATATCAATGTCTTTTACTTTATTGTTGTCATCGTATGTTAGCTTAATAATTTGAGAATCCAGTTGGGCAAAAAAGCGATTTAAATAGTCCATACTGTGAAATTGTTTCAGCTTTGGAGCCATGTCAAAGCTGTACCCTAGTTCTAATTGTAAGTGCTTGTCTAACAAATTCTCTATGCATTTATTTCTGTCGTCATCATCAAGATCTTTCCAATGGTCAAGTAATTCATGACTGGGTCCATATAAACCATATTCTTCGCGATACTGCATACATAGAAGAGCCGGCAGTTGGTTCCCATCAAGCTTTTCAGAATTGATATATGAAACCCCATTTGGATTCAAAACCGCATCATTTTTCAATCCAATCTCGAGTTGCTTTTTATGGTACTTGTGCATATTGTTGTACGTGTACAGAAAGGGAACGGATGCCAACGGACATCGGCAATTGTGTAAATCACCAAAATCATATTCTTTGGTTTTGTGGTCAAAGGTGACCATATCTGTATTGTACATGTTGACGATTTCACAAAATGTTTGTGTTGAAAATCTTTTATCTTGTTCATAAAACATCTCCTTGTCGTTAAACGCCAAGACGCGGTTACGGAAGCGCTCACTGAGGCGCAATATTGTGGGACTCACTGGAAAGAGTTGACCATCGCGCATTTCTTCATCCAGTTCATCTTCATCAGAGCTCGAAAGGCACCACGACACTTTTACTTTCCCGCCATTGGCTTCCGCTGCGAGAATGTAATCCATGATGTCTTGATAAGCATCATCCTTGAACAAATCTGGCGAATTGAATAAAACTCGGCGTAATTTCAGCGTATCAGGAGTTTCAATTGTAATTTTCTGGGTCGTTTGTCCAATTCCATGGAGTGGACCGCGAATGCGGCGGGATAGCAGAGCCTTTTCAAATTTGTCCTTGCGAAGCTGATCATAGCTAGAATAGTCGGTTGTGTCCATTGGTTCTATGTACATTGGAGTTAGCAAAGTTTTCATCGAATTGAGTTGCATGAACTGTGCGTATTTGTATGTCTTACAAAATTCAAGTAGGTTTGAAGTCCTGTGAATCCAGTTCTTAAAACAAAGCTTTCGATAGTCTTGGATAAACTCTTGAAGTGTTTTGGGCTCTTCGTCCGAAAAGCAATCATCGTCATTCTGGTAGCCCATGCTATCATCGGTCATGTTGCTGACCTGCGAGGAATTATCTTCAAAATCATCGTCAAAATCAGACATTTTTTTGGTCTCTTGTTGTATTGATGAAACAAAAAAGTGCGCGACGAACGCGGGCGGGGGGGGCGAGGCCGACGACGCGGTGCGTGTGTGCGGGAATTTTTGACGGGGAGACGATGTTTGTGTCTAGGGAGCAGGCGGGGGGGCTGTGTTTGTGTGGAGGGGGCTGGGAAGGTTGTATAACAGGCGCCGGGGCATTGGGAGGTGTGGAGGGGCATTTTTCAGGCGATAGAAGCGACGCGGGTGGTTTGGGGAGGGTAAGGGAGCCATTGGGACTGGTTTGCAGCGCAGGAGCATGCGCTGGGAGTGCCTGAGGCGCCTGGCGGTGTTCAAAGAGGTTCAGTCTTCTCAGTCTGTAACCTAACCAAGGTTATCCCAGACATAACCTAAGTTATCCCAGACATAACCTAAGTTATCCCAGACATAACCTAAAACTAATCGCCAGTCGCTAATTCTGTTTATGGCTGCTACACAAGAGGGATTCAGTCTGGATGAAGGTGAGGCTAAGATAGAGGAAGCTTACGCCGATTTGCAGCGCAAAAAGCAGGATTTCACCCGCCCATATGACAATAGAGACAACAAAATCTGGTTATTCCAACAAACTCTCTTACTTTCGAATCATAGAAGCGACGCCGAAGTCCTGGAATGCGTGGCAGAGTGCCTGGCGCTATCGCCACCACTAAACGGCTGGTGGTTTAAAACGTTCATGTTACCGGGCGACGCCGTACCAATCATTCGTGGTGAAAGAGACAATATTCTTCCCCAGTGTACCGAAATGGATACACGTGACGATTTAAAAGTAAGCACAGAGTGGCGTAAAAGACAAAGCGAAGCTCATGCAGAGATGGTAAATCTTCGTCATTCTTATATTATAGCACAGCAATATGAGCCACCTTATAAAGGTTATAAATACAAGAGTTTATCAGACGACAATAGTGTCTTCAAATTAGTAAAAAACACCTTGCCCCCAAGTCGCCGCGTCTTCAACGAACAAATTGTAAACGACGCCCCAAGCTTGGTGCATTTTGATTTCGACTGTACCTTTAAGAATGAACTCTTGCGCAAGGACCCATACAAATTTGCACCAAAATTTCAAGCCCAAGCACAGGCATACGTGACGGCTTTATTTTTGAAATACTACGAAACCGAGGTCAAGAATGTAGACATGCGGATCTTGCAAGCACACCGGTTTACAAAGAACAAACAAAAATTCTCGCTACACATCATCATACCAGGTCTGAAATTCAATAATTTAGGAGACCGCCTTCTGATCGGGAAGTGTATGGAAGATTACAAGCTAAAATATATTGAACAAAAAGGAGACTGGGCTCAGTCAATGAAAGGAATGATGATTTGCGAATGGGTAGATTGCACCATTTATTCCCAAAACCGAATGATAAGGATGGCTGAGAATTGCAAAGCCGGCGAACCGAGCAGTCATCTCAAGTACTATGACGATGAATATTCCAAAAAATGGCCAGACAACGAAGATGATAAATTCTACGCATCACTATTGACGCGTAGTGAGAACCTCCGCCTCGCTAAAAGTCTCCGATTCCCTCGACCGAAACACAACATATTCATAGATGGAAAAACCACACGTCCATGTCGTAAACTCAAAGACTTCGAGGGGGAGAGATACAATTTGCGTTTTGCAGAGAAGATGAAATACATTGTGTCGACGCAAGAATGCGTGTACGAAAAGCTAAGAGAATCCCTTAAACGTATGCCCGGCGAATGGCAAGGCTATTACGGATGCCTAGCTGTCTCTGAAGATGGTCTCAAAATCCTTCACAAAGCGTTACTTGACGAAAGAAAGAGTGAGGCTATCAAGAACATTAAGAAATTTATTAAAGAAAACAACGTATTTCGTGAACATTTGCGTCAGAGTGAAGACGAAATAAAGTACCAAATTGACGATAAAGACCACGGTGTCCTCAGACGAGTGTTGAAAAAAATAAAGAAAGATTTCAAAATTGAGCGGGTGCGCCTGAGGCCTCCGCGGGCCATGGCTGAGCCGTCGATTGATGAAGTAAAGAAGTTACTCAAACAAAAGTGGCCAAAAAAAACTCCAATACCAAGTGAATTAAAAATATATCAAGATTCAACGATTTTTAATATACTGGGATGCTATTGTCACATACATAAGCGAGTTCACACAAGCAACAACCAGTTCGTGTCTTGGACAGTGAAAAAATCATTTATCAGCATCAAGTACAAATGCCACCACGACAAACAACAATCTATTTCTTTATTGAAGTAACTTAATTTAATTTAATTTAATTACGCATGGGGGGGCTTAAAATTCTAGTTCAGAGGCGTTTTAGTTCATACCGGGGTATTCATCAATTGAAAGTATCACCGCCGTGTTCATGCAGCCTTCGTCACGGCCAAGAGTCAATTGTGTCCCTTGAGCCACAAAACGGGGCACGCCTTCTTCATTTAACTCTATCTTGCCCTGTGCAAACAACGATGCGGTAGACTGGGGTGATTGATTGACAGATGACATGATCGTCGTGACGATATTATATCTCGTCCTAACGCAACTATCTGCGTCGTCGTCGTCGTCACTCCCGCAATTACATCTGTGAATTTCTTTCTTGATGTAAATTGTTGTAAGACAGTACTTTACTGTGTACAACTTCGGCTGGTTAGCTTGCTTTGTCTCGAACTCTTCTTTGAAGTCTTTGAGCGTATTGCAAAGTTTGCTGTAGCATTCATCAGTCATGTCCTTCTTTTGCTCAAAGACTTGAAACATGACTGCTTCTAACATGTTACCATTGGTTTTGCAGGAATCACCCATTTTTAATTAGGTTAGCTTTCAAATTAACTTGGTTTAATTTGACCTTTCAAATTAACTTAGGTTAGTTTAATTTGAAAGGTCAAATCAAATTAGTTTACTTGATATAATGCCGAAACCCAATAATAAGAAGAATAAATGCAAGAAGATGGCGGTGGCGTCACGCATGAATCGCGAAATGCCCCATATACATGCTACGATTGATAAAGAGTTTCCAAATCACCCTCTTACTGAAAAGGAAAACGAAGAATACGACCTCGCTATATGGTTTCATCGCGAGGCACTCGGTGCACATTTAAAGGAAAACACAGTGCACACTCCTTCACAAAAGCGTAGCATTATTGAAATGATGGAGAGCATCATGATCGACACTGGCGTGGCGGTTCCGAATAAAATAAAAGAAAGTAAACAAGGTCCTTAATCCCACCGCCAAGCCCCACTCCCCAAAAGCCCTCATCCCCGCGTGTAAATTATCCCTTGCTTGAAAACTTCTTGTCACGCGCCACAGTCTTGAGCGCGTCCGTCACCCAATCTTCCCCCTTTGCCAGATCCAAAATGACGTTTTGGAAGTACTCGTCATACTTCCCACCTGCATCCTCGTATTCGACGACGTAGCCAAATTTAGGGCCTCGATATACAACTGCTGTAATTGTATTTGTTCCTTGGCTTTCAAAAATCTTCCCACGTAAGAACTGACTCCATTGCTTAGCGGAAAAGTTACGCAGTCGCTTTATTTCTGAATCTAAACTCGTTTCCATTTCATCTTCACTGTCCGATTCTGGTCCGCTTTCCGGTTCGATGGGCGCGTTATAGCGTTTCTCCCATTCTACAACTGTGATTCCGTCAATTTTTGTATCTCGAGGGATTTTCAGTATTTCTGTCCTGTCAAGTCTAGAAATAGTCCCTCTTGTAATTTTAGGATTTATTGCTTTTACTTTGAAGGTTCTTGCCCGATTATACAACGTTTTTACGTCGATAATCTTATACACTTCATCACTCCAATTGTCTCTCGCTGATTTTGTGTTTTTGCCGGAGTATCTTACATTTTTGAGACCCTTTGGTTGCATTAATTTGATCCTCACATAATCTCCTACTTTTTCTGGGTCCTGTGGACTAAATCCCGGCAAATCCACATTGTGTTTGACGTCTTTATAGACGCGTTTTGCTCTCTCTTTAATGTTCTTAAACGCGGAATCCCACGAAGCGCCGTTCTGTTGCAAGAGGACGTCTATGGGAGTGGCTTTAATTGTTTGTTGATACGTGTTTGCGATTCTCTGTTCTACTTCGTTGAGGTCCCTCACCCAATCATAGGGACCGGACGTTAACTGCCCTTTGTTAAACCAGTTGCGCGGTTTGAATATTTTTGGCGTTGACCCGGTTTTTGCAACATGATCCTCTAATTGTTGTTTCCAAGCACCTTGAATTGCATACAATCGACGTCTTGCTGTCTGCACAGCGCGTTCCGCCATCGCATTTGCGCGACTGCGCCCTACTGGTGTCGTTGTATGAAGATAGAACCCTGGGTGCTTCTCTTGAAGTTTAGCAATCCCGCGGCTGAAAGAAGCCTTAAATTCGACACCGGCATCGGATCGTATGTGACGTGGATGATAACGCACTCCAGCCAGATCCTCAATGTCGTCTAGGAATTCCATAAATGCATCAAATGTCTGTTTTGCTTGCCCCGCCTCTGCCTTCTTCGTGGATAGTGCTGTATTCAAATAGATTTCTTTGAGAAAAATCATTTTCGTGAGAATACAGACTCCAACTAAACACCACGAATACTCTCGGCCCCGGTGCACGCAAGGGGGCATTTTGAACGAATCTAAAAACATCGTGTCTAGAACTACTGCTTTTTTAGGTATTACCGGCTGCAAACTGTGCTTGGGTGGTGATCTCACACCACCGGCAACAGCCTGTTTCGTCATCCTATTTTTCTGATGGACGGGATGCTTGCGTAAAAACTCTTGAACTACACGGAATGTGGGGATTAATTTACGTCTTTCTACCCTACTTTTGCCGTTTCGAGTCACTTTTCGCGTTTGATACGTATACGTTTTCCCATTTACTTCGTAACTGTGTTGTTTGATAATTTTGGGCTTGTGTTTCTCTTCCCAGAACTCTCCGTTTTCAAACAAGACGTTTCCATTGTCATCCATCGCGGGATGGATCCTGTCTTTGCCGAATTCTCTTTGCAGATGTCTGTACAGACTATGTACGCCGCCGCCCCAGCCTAATTCGTCGACAAAGACGTTCAACAATCGAATTTGTAACTTGGTTGGGGGCAATTTGTCTATCTTACTTGTACTCATGTTTACTATTATTAATCAAGATAATCTGGCCTTAAGTTTAATGAGCTGAGGATAAGCATATACGCTGACCGTATTTGTTCAGTACATAATCGCGACCAAACTGCGTGGCGAGATTTCTAAAGAAAGTTTTATATGTTGCTGTAAGTTGGTTGACAAATTGTGAATGAGGGTGAGAATCTTTTACTTCTTTTTCTAGGGCTCTTTTCATTATGGGAATACATCTAAAAGCTATTTTTCTTTTGAATCTTAACTGAAAACTGGTCTTTAGAAACATGGATAATTCACGCAAGAATATATCTGAATCATGGTAATGCATGCCATGATTGCAAACCACAGTGACTGCAGATACTATTATGTCAGAAAAGCTCGTAATGCAGATATTGATCCTCCGGGCATCAGAGATTGCCTTGATATCATTGAACACAGCAATATAATCGGATATAATTTTAGCAACAGGATGTTTCTGCCATTTCATCGAGACGTCGATTCTTCCATTGTTTGGATTCTTCATGTAATTAAATATTTTTTTTTCAAGCTCGATTGGTAAATATCTGCAAGCATACTGCAAAGCGCGACGACGACGCGCCTTTTCGTTGCGAATAAGCCGTTTCTCGCCATCAAGATCACGATTTGAGTCCATCTTGTTAGTTAGTTTAGGTGGTTGGTTTAAGCTTTCAAATTAAAATTAGTTTCTTTAATTTGAAACTAGGTTTAATTTGAAAGGCTTAGGTTAAGTTGTTTTAAAACCCAATTTTTTTATTGTGTCTTTTAAGTAACCCCAGGATGCCGAAACGTAAATATGATTACGGGATGATGGTGGACAACAAAGGAAAGCATAAATACAAAAATCGCGAGGATTACTTCGCGTCTTGCTCGGTCAGAGCCAAAGAAGCGAAGGAACAGTCCATCGAGCAACTTAAAGCGACGTGTATTGAGATTGGAAAGGAGTTTAATGCCATTCTAGAAGCTCCGCTAGACGACGTAAAAAAAACGAGAACCTGGAAAGCGTATGGCCAACAGCTCGACGAGCGGATCGTCGCCGACCTCGACCTTGGAGATGATTTTTTGAAATACATGCCTTACCATAGCCAGCCCCAAGAAGAAAGAAATGCGAAATATAAAGCAATCAAGGAAGAAGACACCGAAACGCAGAAAAACAAATCTCAACACCCTATCTGTATTGACGATCCCTTAAAACTAATTCAATGTGCCATCGAGACACTTAAAAAAGGGTTGCAATTCAAGCAGTACCCTGTTGTACAACTCGGATTTTGTTATCTTGTTCCATTTAGAAAAAACGACGCGACTTTAAAGCCGCGGGCCAACAAAGACGTCCCAAAGACCGCGACCGAAGACGACCCGGGAAGCTTCTACTTTGTCAATGATACGGATAAAAAGATTGTCGGGACCATCATGAATAAGTTACCATCCAAAAAGTGTCTAAACAAAGGGTATATTGAACAGTATTCTGTTGTTTGTTTGTGTCCGCCAGAACACCACGCCCTTATCCAAGAGGCTCTTGAATTTCTACAGAATGCAGAGAATTACAACGAGAGCCAGGTACCCACGAAATACTTTTTGGAACACGACAAGGAATGCGGATATCATGACGGGGCCGACTGGAAGCTCATAAGCGAATGGCACGGCTTGAACAAATGCGTAGACAATTGGGGGTTTCTAGAGGACAACCAGCGGTTACTCCCTAGTTACGGACGAGCATTCGGCGCTTGCGTACTAAGTCACCTCTTCAAACGCGACGAAAAGCTCCAGAACGAAGACGTGATGACGGAAGAGCTCGGGCACATCAACAATTCGGCTGACGGCCATTACCACACGTTTAACGTGTGCTGCAAGAAAAACATCGAGAAGATTCCCGGGGTCACGTTGCATCGAGCCTCCAGTCTCGGTCTCTGCGAGCACGGCCTCGCACTGGTCCAAGACGACGAAGAGAATGAGACATAAGCTATTCCTCCCCAAACCCTCCCCGAAGCCTGCCTAAATTAAAATATTATTACTATCAAAGATGCCTCGCAAATTTAAAAGACGGACCTTGGATATGATCGAAACTCTTCAATCCTACGAACATCGAATTCGATCTTTGCCAATCGAGGACCTAGAAATCTGTAACGATTCGTTTCTCAGCTCTTATGATGTTTTTAGTACTTTCCTTCCGGAAGAACTGGAAGATTATGAAGACACGCGGAAGTTTGATGAGCGTTTGGACAAACCAATATTTCGTTTGTACAGTATTTTACGCGAAAAAGGCATCAGAGTCCTTGGAATCACAAGTGAGAGGCGAATGGGTGACGATTTTATTGCTGCTATTCCTTTCTGTGGCCTGAGAGAGAATGTTAAAATCTTATATGTGGGTCAACACAATAGTTTCACAAAACGAAAGAGAAATCAAATTCTTTCTGTCCTCCCGATAGACAAACGATACAAGGACAAGGAAGATGAAAATTTACTCAACGACTAGCCTAGTTCTGCGCTTTGCTAATCACGTTCTTTGGGAAACACCAACTGGCCTCTTCGTCGGGATAATCGTCGAAAGTAATCAGGTACTTTTTTTTAGTTTCATCAAAGGCCTTAACTTGACCTGCCATCCATCCAAACGGAGGCACCCGCGCTTGAACTCTGGCACCGATTGGATGCGTCGTCGTCTTCCTTTTTTTTGGATTCGGTGCCTCGTCTTCTTCTGGTTGTTCTTCGTCTTCTTCGTCTTCTTCGTCTTCTTCGTCGTCACTTCCTTCAGCATCTACCTGTTTTGCACGGAGACGCGCAACTGGGACATTTTCTTCCATCTCTTCAATCTCTCCTTCTGAGTTCAAAATGTTCACCATATATCCACCTCGGTTCTCTAAAATCTGCGCAGGAAACCAATCTCTTGAAGAACCGCTCCCGTACAAGATCTCAACATCGGCTCCTATTGCAAATTTCGCAGCTCTTCCCCCGCGTTTCTTATGTTTCGGTGGTTCCTTTGTTGCCGGTGGTTTGCTTTTGCTTGGCGTTTTCGTTGAAATGGATTCAGTTGCATCGCCATCCTCTTCTGGTATTTTATTGAGGCGCTTAGATTGCACAACCAAACAATCGCGAAGATAACGTGTTTTGCTCTCTCGGAGTTGCTTAATAGTTGCCTCGTTTGTATTAATGATATTTTGAGCTTCGATAATAAGTTGACTCGCTTGTGCAATACATGCTGTTTTTGCAAAATCTTCAGTGGTTATTGATTGGGCTTTACGTAATTCTTCTTGGTATTTACCACGATTTTTCACAGCCTCTTTATTTTGCAATTCACGGGTCTTTATATCTTTCATAATACGCTTAATCGCCTCGCAAGCCTTATTATGTTTTGCAACTTGCGCTTCCGATAAAGCAGGAGACGCCTTCAGACGAGGAGGCTGTGCAGTCGCAATTGGCGCAGCATCCACCACTTGCGTCTCGATATCCACAGCCACGTACTGTTTGACCACGTGCACAATTGTTTTCTTGCCACGCTTCTGGTCCAGTAATTTTTGGTAGAAACGAAGCTTGTCCTGCATATGTTCACAAGCCAGGGCCCATTCCTCGACGAATTCACCACTCATATGACTCTGAGCGGGACCGCGCACATCAGTTACCATGTCTTGGGCAAAACGGGAAAATGCTTTGAGCCTTGGATAAATTGCATCAGCGCTGCCGCCTGATTTTTGTTTCATGACCTCGTGTAGCTTTGTATACGTTTCTGATTCTAAGCGCGCCCGGTTAGTCGTCTGTTCGGCCATGGCGCGCAACAGGTTCGAGTAGGCGATACCTAAAAAAATTAGCAATTTGGAGACGTGTCTGCAAAATTATGTGTCAGCGGTTGCGTGTGAAGTTACGAGGATGCGTCGAAGAAGC
>JACLAA010002975.1_pt1 | contig 22885 bp, 10 predicted proteins | sample 8027891 | NCBI WGS metagenome assembly JACLAA01 (sample SAMN15724900, study PRJNA655200) | protist metagenome | isolation source: fluorescence activated cell sorting (FACS) single amplified genomes of... | place: Spain: Blaines Bay Microbial Observatory, Mediterranean Sea | collected 2016-01-19 | reverse complement strand
TTTAGAGGAAATAATGGGAACACTCAAACCTGGGTACGTGGTAAAAACGAAAGATGCGAGAGGGAGGAAAGTTTTGGTGAACGTGTGCGGGGCGAAGGAAGTGCCGAAACCGGCGCGATGGAGGATAACGGAAGAGGAGGAGGAGGAGGAGGGAGGCGACGATCATGAAATAAATGACTTGGAAAAGACGCACCGGTTCCCGTTGGCGTGTAGCGATAAGAGGGTGGATATCGACCGCAACGGGAACGCGTGCGACGTGTACGACGTGGCGTTTAACGACGAGGTTGTCGAAGTCGCCGCCAAGGCGATGTTTGACATCGCGACGAGAGAGGCGAAACTGAGAGATACGTTGGCGACGGTATGCGTGGAAGTTGTTTCGAAAAAGTGCACCACGGGAGGAGGAGAAGGAAACGCGTTGGATCCAAGGTTTACGTTGCCGAAGCGAGCGTTTGCGGGAGCGTCGCTTCCGCCGCCGATGCGCGTGAAGAAATTTTTATCCTCTTCTTTGACGCGTTCGCAGCTGCGACAACAACACGCGAGACGAAGAATCGTCGAAATAAACACGACAAGTAATAATAATAACGCAACAGAAGGGGCGACGCCCATGTCACCACTCTCGACGACGAGAAGACAACATCATCGAATGGAACAAACGTCCTCCGAAGACGAAGACGAAGAAGAAGGCGGCTTCGCCTTTCGCCTATCGCCGGAAAGAAAAAAGAAACGAAAGCAAAGCCAACTGAAAAACGTCACCACCATCGCGAATGCCGCGGCCGCTGATACCGCCGCGGCGACGACATCAGCGACGAAAAAACTGAGGGTGAAAATAGAAACGTCCTATCCGGACAAACCGTTGACGACGTTCGCGACGGTGAAATTGACCTTCGATTCCGAACAAAGTTTAGACCGCGCAAAATTAAACGTGTGCAGTCGAGAGTCGACGCTGCGCGTCTCGTTCGACGACGACCACCACAGCAAAGAAGGAGAAGATGACGAAAAAGAGGACCTTCGTCGCGGGGAAAAATCGACGCAACATCAAACGGAGTTTCCGTTCTTCATCGACGTGGAAAAGATTCGCGAGATTGAAGTCGAGGAGTTGCCGAGAGGAGAGAAAGAAGGGGAGATGGGAGACACCAGCGGCAGCGACACGAGTGGGAGAGATCCTTTGACGGTGATGCTGAAGATACCGTTCATTTTGATCAAGTAAAGGCACACGCGCCCGCGAAATTCTCTTTTTAGCAGAATAGTTAAAACATTGTTGTAACAACAAACATCGCAAAAAGAAGACATTTAACAGAATGAGGACGTTACACGCAAGCTTAAAATTACCATTTATATTAACACAGTAGTCATCTAGAAAATATTAGAAGAAATCCAACGGCCCTTTACCAGTCGCTCCTTGGAAGCAAAAGATGGAAAACGCCAACATGGCCAATCTGCAGTGCTGAATTTCAATCGCTTTTAAAATCCTCACTTCCTCTTCGCTTTGGTTCGCGGCTAAACCGAGCGGGTCGAACAATCGTCCGCCGGGATACAACTTATCCAAAGTGCTAAACCGTTCGATTTCAAACTTCCCGGTGCGCAACATCTCCGCAACGAACATCAACGGCAAATGAATAATCGGTAACCAAAAGAGACCCCACGGGATTTCCGAACCCATGTACGTGAGCTGCCATCCGTCGGCAACGTCGTGGATGATCTTCGTAGACCACCAGTGTTGATCGGTACCTTCGCCGTATAAACCAAACTTGAAGAGAAACTCTGGAAGTAAAACGCCGATAGCGGCGAGCATCGCCCATCTGCCGTTGATTAACTCGCGCTCGCGGAATTTCAACAAGTCGGATTGCGCGCCGAACTTTAGCGGATCAAAGCCGATATCGCCGGGTAAACCACCGGTCAAATGCGGTGGAACGATGACGTTCTCGCCGGGTAAGTTGATGATAGATTTCGGGAGAAACTTGATTCGATCGTTCCCGTACAAATCGGCTTCAGACAAGCCGGTGTTTTTGACGACCGTTTTGACCATGGATTGCGAGCCGTTGGACCAATACTCGGTCGTTTGACTTTCCCTGGTTACCATTGGCGAGGCCGAGGCGGCCATGCTGCTGTTGCTATTATTACTGTTATTACTAGAGCCGTTGCCGGAAGATGATGATGAAGAACCAACCTTCCACCAATCACGTCCGGAAAATCCAGGCGTCATGCCTTGCTCTAAACTCTGTTGAAATTCTCTCATCATGATGTTCGTGTTTCGATCTTGCGGCGGGATGTTCCGGTCCAACAAATTGATGCCATCGGCCGTTTGTAACGACTTTGGTTTCCCATCTTTTTCCTCCAAACCAGCGACGTCGATTTCTAACATTTCCAAAATCGGTCGCGTGTACGATGTGAACAAACGAACTCCGGACCCGCCTTCGGTGACTAAATGCGCCAAAAGCAAGCCCCGCAAATCGTTGTTTCCTTGGAAAAACATCATCATCGCGAATTGCAACAGTTGAACGGAGTTCAACTTACTCGCTAAGAAACCTCGGTTAAATTCAATCGGTAACCCGAAGAACGTGCCAAAGAAGTTTCGCATTTGCTCGATGCGCAAGGAAATTAAAAGTTCCATGCCGAATTGGTAAAAGCCAATTTGTCGTCTTCGTTCGTAGCCCCACAAACGGTCCCAGGCTGCGTGAGAAATTTCCGAGTAATCCTTCGTTTCTTTCGCTTTTTGGAACCCTTCATAAATAGCCTCAGCCACTCCCGGAGCTTCTCCGAGCGATTTCGTGATGGAATAGCCGCTGGCTGGATTGACCATCCCCGCCGCGGCGCCGTACGCCAACGTGCGCTGAGGCGACACCGGAGGCGTACCGCCCAATGGAATCCACGACGCTTCTTCTTCGATGATTTTCTCTTGGTCGACTTCAACACCCATTCGCGTTAAGCGCCTGTACAATCGTCTTTTCAACTCGTCGAAAGGAATTTGCACTCGCGCGACTAAACACGTCTCTTCCACAAATACCGTGTTTTCGTCCACGGGTAAGACGTATAAGAAACTCGGCACTCTCCAACTCCCGTCCTCTTTTCGGCTGTTTCGCATTTCACCTTTTAACTCCGGGTCAGCTTGGCGAAAATCCATAAACACGGCTTTGTTCTTCTCCCAAGGATGGTTCGGGATGGTCACTTCGATCCCGTACGCGGTTTGCCATCCCGGCGGCGGGCCGGATTCATACCTCAACATCTCGCGATTATGACCGGTCGAACAGACGACTAAATCGGAAAAGACTTCAAAGTCTTTCTCGAAATCATCGTTGGCGACGCCGGCCAAATCGACATCAGTGGACCCTTCACCGTAATTGCCTCTCGAGGACGCGTCCGTTTTCAAAAATCGTCCGCGAATCTCCGACGGTTTCTCTTCGCTAGAAGAGAAGTGTTGTACGCGATCGACGATACCGGGGAGGTACTTCACGCCGGATTTTTTACACTCAGACAACAGATGTTCGCGCAATCGCCTTCTGCACACTTGTCCATACGGTCGACCTAAACTTCGTCCACTTTCTGGGTCGCTATCGTCGTACCAGACTAAAGTGTCTTCATATTTGTGAAGCAAAGTGTGTTCTAAACCAATCGCTTTGAACTCGTCCAACCAGACGCCGTAGTTGTTCACGAACGGCGCGTCCGGGGCGACGACGCCGACGGATAAGCCCTTCTTTGCAGTTTCAGCGGCGATGGCTAACCCAGCAGGACCAGCGCCTATGATTAAGCAATCCACTTTCTCGCCGGTTTTTAAAACGTCCAAGACGTTCACGATGGGTTGTTGGTCCGGGAAGACTTTGCGCTGTTGAAACGCGATCCACTCGCGGTCGTCTTTGTAGCTCTCAATCTTCACTTCCGGGTAGACTTGATTACTGCTATTCGTACTATCAGACGTGTAAGATAACTCGCCCTGCAACAGCTTTTCGAAATCTAACGGCGACTTCAAGATTGGTTTCTCCGTCGGGTTGGCCTTCTCGTAGACGCCTTCGCCCGAGACGCCGTCGATGTCGTCGTCGTCGTCCTCTTCCTCCTTCTCCTCTTTCTCCTCCTCGTCCTCATCCATGCTCACATCGTCTTTCGTCGGCAGCGTTTCACTGAAGTTCATTTTTGCTTTCTTCGGCGTCGGAATGCCCCCGTAGCCAGGTAAGGTTGGCGGCATCTTCTTCGGCGTCGTGTTGATTTCTAGAAACGCGCCTCCCCATCGGCTAGAATCGAATTTGTTTTGCGCGCTGGCAAAGTTTGCAAAGAAACTCCCCATGAATGGCAACGCGGACGTGACAAACGTGTACCGCATGTAGTTGTTGAAGGAAGCGAACAACGCGATACCTAAAGAGAGTAAACCGGTAGGCCCGATGTTCCAACTGAGAAAGCCACCCCAAACGTCTCTGGGTAAGTTGAAGAACGTTTTGAAAAATTGACGCGTGCCTTTGATATCCAACTCCATCAACGTTTCCATGCCGAAACACATGAACGTTCGAACGCGCAAATCTTCTTCCGTCCAAACTTTCTTCCAAATGTCTTCCGATGCTGATTTTGCTGAGAATAAAGTGGAATCGCTCGCGGGAATGGATTCGTCGACTAAATCTGCGGCGTCCATGCCGGATTTGCCCGCTCTCAACGCCTCGAAAATCGCGTCTACTAAAACGTTCGCCGAACGCATGGTTTTAGCCACCATAAATCCGGTGCTCGGATGAACCATCCCTGCAGTTCCGCCAATTCCTAACGTCCGTTGCGGAAACGCCGGCAACACGCCGCCCATTGGAATCAAACAGTACTCCTCCTCCTCCACTCTGGTCACTTTCACGCCTAATCGTTCCAAGCGCTGTTTCAACTTTACTTTCAAATCGTCAAACTCCAACCCAGGTCTGGCGACTAAACTGGTTTCTTCTAAAAACACTTGCGTGTTGGAAAACGGCATGGCGTATAAAAACGTCGGTAAGATATCATTCACCGATTTATACGCGTCGTCCAAATGGTCGTCTCGCCAATCCATAAACAACATCGTATCCAACGGAAACGGGTGCGATTCGACGTCGCAAACAATGCCAAACGCGGCTTGGTACCCGGGCGTAAACTCTCGCTCAAAGTCCACTAACTTTCTCGCGTGTCCGGTGGCGTCTAAAACCATTTTCGCAAACACCACGGACCCATCCGATAACGTCACTTCGGAAACGTCGTCCTCGTCGTGTTTGACCGATTTCACGTTTTGCGTCCCAAATTCTACTTTATTTTCCATCGCTCTATAAATCAGTTTCGATTTCAGTTTCGCTCTGTCCACTTGCGCGTACGCGCGGTCTAAAAACTTCCCAGTCTGCCGGTCGTTCTCCTCGGGAGTGTCCGCGTCGCCAAAAATAACCTGCGCTCTCGGCCAACTCGCTCGATAACAGTCCTCGAATCCCAAGGCTTGGAACTCGTCGCACCAGACGCCGTAATTGTTCCTCCATCCAGCTAACGGTTTCGGATCAATCAGCGCTACTTTCAAACCTTTCTCAGATGCTTGCGTGCTGGTATACAACCCAGCCGGTCCGCACCCGACGATTAACAAATCGTACGCCGTCTCTTTCCTCTCGCCTCTCGACAACTTCGGCAACGTCTTCGGCAACGGCTCGCACTGGCCAACCGTAGGACTCATCGGGTTGTACGGTTTGTTATTCACCCATCGCTCGTGTGGACGCTCCGTCGGTTCCGGAATGATCGCGTCTATGTGGTTTTTCGGGATGGATTCTTTTCTATTCTTTGATGTTACCGTTGTTGTTTTATCTGCTTTGATTTCCTCAATCGTCTTTGTCGACGCATCGTCGCTCTTTTTTACCTCCTCCTCCTCCCCGTCGTCCCCCGAAGCGGAAGCGGCCGAACAACGAGAAGAAGAAGAAGCAGAGGAACAACACGCGCCTCCTCTCCGTCTCATCCCAGACGCAAAAACGCCGTTAAAGCTACCACTTTTGCAATTCGACGAGAAAAAGAAACGCTCGCTCTTCTCCGCTTTGCTCTTCTTTTTCACGACGAGTGAAGATGATGATTTTGACGAGAATACGAATCGCTTTTTCGTTCCTCTTTTCGAAGAAGAAGATGACAAAAGCGACGACGCGTTACAACCACTCGCTCTTCTCGCCATCGTCGTCGCCATCGTGGTCTTCTTTAGTAGAGTCTTCTTCTTCAAAAATGAATTGAATGAAGTGATTTTGATAAAATTTTATCCGAATAAAGAAGAGATCTCAAAAAATAAATAAAAATAAAAAAAAAAGACAAGAGCAAAAGACGAGAGCGAAAAAGAAAAGGAGAGATTTTTTCGAGAGATTTTATTAATAAATAAAGACGATTTCAGAGAGACATTTTTGATCTAAAAATACACGAGACGACAAACCCCTATTTTTACTACTCTAATAAAAGGAACAGAAAACATTTTCATCTTCGCGCGGGCACTTTGCGATTGATCCTCCGACGAAACGAACGACTCGTAAGCGCGATGCGTTTTTCTTCTTCTTCTTTGTCTTCTTCTTCTTCTTCGCGAGAAAAGAAGCTGATGGGGTGGTGCTCTCGAAAATGGGAATTCATCCTCGAGGAGAAGAGCGATGGTAAAATTTTGCCGCGCTCTTCTTCTTCTTCTTCTTCTTCTTCCGATGAAAAGGACGATGGTTTCGGGGCTGCTGCTCCTAAAAAAGCAAAAGTGGTAGTGCCGCTGGCGTACAGAACGCCGACGAGACGGTTTCGAGGACTTTTATGCGTCGGTCGGTCGGAGGAGAACGAAGAGAGAGGAGACGCTGCCGAAGCCGCTTCGCGACGACGAGGTAAACGACGACGTCGGAAGAGACGAACGACTGCGGCGTCTAAATCATCTTCCTCTTCTTCCGTGGTCTTCTCGGCGGACCGCGGCGATGACGACGAGAGCGACGACGAGAGCGACGACGGCGAGAACGACGAAATGTACCACTACCAAAATCGTCGCGAATCTACGAATCTCGCCGCGGTTGTTGAAAAATATAAAACATTTCTCGAATCGAAGAACATGCGAATTCCGCGTTGGCTCTTTCAATGATCATCTGCGCATCTATTGCTCTACGTGTTGTGTACACGACAAGTACCCAGAGCAGATACCCCAATCAAACTACTACCTAAGTATATTACGGCTATCGTTATTATTCTTACTATTCTTATTATTATTCTCGAAAATCCGGGTTACTCGTCTTATTCGGATCTTCCAAACCAAACTCCGTCAACGACTTATCGTTCGATCGCCACCCCGGTTTCGATTTCACCTTCATCTCTAAAAACACTCCTCTCTCTAAAAACACTTCGATATCTTTCCTCGCTTCCGTGCTCAACTTTTTCATCGCCGCGCCGTCTTCGCCGACGACGATACCAACCTGCGATTGCCTCTCGACGTAAATCGTCGCCCGAATCAAATCCTTCGCCGGCGGTTTCCTCTCCTTCAACTCCTCCACCCAAACCGACGAGCAGTACGGCACCTCTTGCGAATACAGCTCGAATATCTTCTCGCGAATGATTTCCGCCACGAAGAACCGCTCCGGGTGTTCCGATAAATACTCCTTGGAAAAATAAGACGGTCCAACCGGTAACTTCCCCTTCGCCCATTGAACGACTTCTTTCACGCCGGTATCGTTCAAGGCTGAAATCGGAATCACCTCTGAAACACCCTCAACTTGCCTAAAATACTTCATCAACTCCTTAATCCTTTGCACGTCTTTAATCCTATCGCACTTATTCACGCACACCGCCGTCGGTACCTTCCCGATCACGTCTACATCCAACAAGTTCTCAAAATCTTTCTCCGCGGTCTCTTTCGCGTCCCCATCTATAACGATGATCAAACAATCCGCCGTTTTCACCGAAGATCGCACCGATTTCAACATCGTCTCGTCCAGCTTATTAAACGCGGATCGCATCACCCCAGGTGTATCCAACAGCACCATCTGCGATTCTTCGTCGCTCAGAACGCCTAAAATCCGGTGTCTGGTCGTTTGCGGTTTCTTCGTCACGATGGAAAGTTTTGTGCCTAAGATTTTGTTCAATAAAGTCGATTTCCCGGCGTTTGGACGTCCGACGATGGCGACGTAGCCGGATGTATGCGTCTCCGTTTCTTTCGGTAACAAGTCGCCGCCGATGTATGGTAACACTTCCGGCGGCGGTTCGTCGTCCTCCTCGTCATCGTCCTCCTCTTTTGCGCTCGAAACGACCGCAACACGTCCTCGTCGAACGGTTTTGCGCCTCTTTAAACGGATTTTCGATGCGGAGGAGCGCGTGTGTTGAAGTTGCGCGCGAGAAACGGTCTCAAAAGCGCGCATGATTTCTGCAGAATTTTCGTCCAATTTCCCCTAGAAAAAGTGTCTCACGGAAGATAATGACGACGACAGAAGAGCGAAAATGCGCCGAAGATGAAGAAGAGAACAAAGACGAAGAGGACGAAGAGGAAGCGGTCCAATCCATCCCAGAGCTCGAACAAGCTCTGCGTGAATACGCGGAACAGATGGAAGATATCGACCAATTAGACGACGGCGAGGAGAAAGAAGAGATGAAACGAGAGTTAAAGGAAGTCATCGAGTTAACCAGAGAGGTCTTGAAAGAACGCGCGACGGAGGAAAAAGAAGAAGAGGAGAGAAAGAAGCAAACGACGACGATGAAAATGAAAGAAGAAGAAGAACACGAAGCGATTGAGAAAGAGTTGGAGGATTTGGAGAATTTGCGTCAAACGGAAGAGGAAGAGGCAGAGAAGAGGAAGCGAGAGGAAGAGGAGAAGAAGTGGAAGGTTTTGAAACGACCTTCAAACGGAGAAGACGAGGAAAGAATAGAAACAACAACAAAAGGAGGACGAACTAGAAAAGAAAACGGTGACGAGGAGGAGGACGGCGGTAACAATAAGCCGCCGCCGAAAAATCTGCTCTACCGCGGCGCCGACGATAAACCGACGTACGACGAGGAAGGGAATTTAATCGTCCCGAAGAGGCTTCAAATACAAGACGACGACGATAAAGTCACCAGAGATCGAAAGAGGAAACAGTTGCAAACGTTTAAGTATAAGCAGAAACAAAAAGCAGACGTGAGCGAACACGCGAAACGGGCGAGCAGTTGGAACGATTTCAAGACGAAGAAAGCGGGCAAGAAGAAGCGCTTGGATAACATGAGCAGTGGGGTGTTTAAGAAGAAATCGATGTTTAGCGGTGTCGGAGAGGGCGAGAGAGAGGTATCTAAGCTGACGGTGCCGAAAAAACACCGGTTTCATTCCTCTTAGAAGAAGAGTTTTGTATTCATAGCTTTCGCTCGCGTCCTCAGATTTTCAAACTAAAATACTCAAAATTGTTGATATTACACACACTTTATATAACTCGGATCTCTCGCCTCTCTTTCTCTCTCTCTTCGAAAACACGCACACACACACACACATCTGTTCTATTATTACGTCGTTTTACTTAAATATAACAGAAAGGAGGGGTGCATATTCTCTCCGTCTTTTTCTCTCTCGCCAAATCTTTCCTTTTTATCGCGCGCTTCTCTTTGTGCTACTTCTCTCCATCTTCTTGTCTCTCAAATTCGTTGTATGCTATATCAGAGCGTCGCGTATTTCCTCGTCCACTCCCTCGCCAAATCCTCGTACCTCGGTCGATCCGTCTTGTAAATGTGCGCGATTTCCGGCACTAAAGGATCGTCCGGGTTCGGATCGCACAGCAGCGAACAAATAGACAACAAAACCTTCGAAATCGTCAACGCCGGCGACCACTGCTCTTTCAAAATGTCCAAACAAATGCTCCCGTGCGAGTTCACGTTCGGATGGTACACTTTTGTCTTGAAATTCACCTTGGGAGGTTTGAACGGGTAATCCGGAGGGAAGTGGATCGCGACGAAGAAGAGACCGCCTTGGTAAGGACTATCCGCTGGGCCAATGATGGTGGCGTCCCAGTGGAAAATATCGTCCTCGGACCGTGGACCGGCCGAGCAAGAGGTTGGCGGATCTTTTTGTAAATCCTGTAATGTGCGTTTTCGTTATGCATAGCGAGAGGAGGAAAATCGCGTTGTTGTTGTTCGTGGTCAGCGTCATGATGCGTCTTCTCGTCTTCTCGTTGATGAAATTTGTCTCTCTCGAGAAGGAACCGACGACGAACGGACGAAGAAAGAAAAGAAGCGAAAAGAAGAAAAATGTCTGCACGCGCGAAATCAAAAGAAAAAACACCGACGCGACCGCCAAAGTCTCTCAATTCCGGGAAAGAAACTTGGTCGAATGCTATCTGTACTCAAAACGAGTGCGAAAACGTACCACGAGCTCTTTGGTGATTCGTTTCGAAGCCATTTTAATGTGTTTCTCTCTCTGCTATTTTTTTCTGTCTAGATGATGATGACGAACGTTTTTTACAGTTGTAATCTCGCTTCTCCTTCTCGTCGTCTGTCTCGCGAAGAGTATTCGCTCTGGTTGTAAACGTCTTCGAAGAGAAGTCGTTTCGTTTCGCGCGAACTTTTTTTAAAAAGTCGCGTTTCTCTTTGTCGCTTCGTCTTTGCAAAGTGCGTCTGTTTGTGCGCGTTACTAGGCGAAGAGTCAATGCTTTCTTTTTGTGTGGAGGCAAAAGAGGAGGAAAAAGAGAGACAAAAAACAAAACAAAACCAAAAATACACGAAACAACAAGGAAAAGCACTCGTACTAAAATTTTATCGCGCAATTAATCAATCAATCAAAGATCATCGTATGACTACAATGCTATTATTGCTCCCGAAACGCGTTCCGTAACTTGAACGACACCGTGGCGCGTACTAATTCACCGACGCGTTTAATACCTCCTCGTCTTTTCACTTGGATTTTCTGCAACTCCAAGGATAACGCTTTGAGGACGAGCGCTCGCAAGAACGTTTTCTCTTTGCGCGAGAAGTTTTGTTGTTGGTTTTGCCCCGCGTGCGTTTGCGTTTGCTGCTCTCGAATGTATTTATTCCGCAGTTTTTCGCAACGAAGGAGAGAGGTGTGGATGATTTGCATCGCGCTGGAGTCGAGAGTTGCGGACGGGTGCGGAGGATCGAACTTGGATTTCAAGTCGTCGTGAAGATCGAAGAGTTCTTTGCAAAAGCGACACTCGGTTTCGAAAGAGTCGTAATACGCGGATTCAGCGGTGATTTTCGTTGTTATCACATGTTCGTAGGCGATTTGTTCCTCTTGGACTTCTTCGATGCCTCGAGGAGAACGTTTTTCGTATTGAATTTCAAACGCTCCGAGGAAGCAACGCTTCTTAGCGACGCTGACGAAAACGTGGTCAGGAATGCGAACTAAAGCATCTACATCGACGATGGATTCGTTCGAAGCCGCTACTGTTTCGGAAATCATGGCATCTTCTCCGATATGCGCCGTCTTCCTTTGTTTGCTCAGTTTAGTTCCTCTCGCGTTTTTCTTCTTTGTCATTTTTTTCTTCCTTCCGATGTCGCTTGGTGCGTCGACAGGGCCAATCGCCGATGAACGAATACACATATTAACGCACTCTTTCCATGCCACGTGTATGTTTGATTCCGTCAACGCGCTATCGCTCGCGATTCGAAACGCGGCGTAAAAATCTTCTCTCGACAGGCCAGACGATGAAAGACTACTATTCGTAGATATACTTTCACCGACATGATCTTCGCAATTCATCGCGCGGAACAATACAATCAAAGCTCTCATATTCCGTTTCGATCGTTTCTCGTGTTCAGTCATCAAAATCGAAACGACATCGTCCGCATCTACAGTTGTTCCAGTTACTTTTTTCTTGATCCCATTGCTAGAGGAAGATGACGACGAGGACGAGGACGCTTCTACGCCTCGATGGAAGAGAAATGCTCGCGCTAACGCGTCCATCTTTTCCTTCTCGGTCAATCGAAGAGTGCTATTGTTATTGCTAGTGCTATTACTAAATTGAGCGCTCGTCTTCTCGTTGACCAAGATGTCCGGGAACAGCAGCGCTTTTACTGCTTCGCACGCGTGTGAGAACGTCACTTTACCGCTATCGTCAAAGTTCATCATTTTGACCGACGCGGTGTTACTTTGAACTTCGCTAATTTTTATCGCTTTACCGTTCGCGGATTCGTTTTCTGGGAATAGTGAAGAGATGTGACCATTCGGTGCCAACGCGTCGAGTACTTTCAAATAGAAATCGTACGTATACCGGTCGCCGCCAAAGTGAGCGCTATTGCTTTCGTCCGTGTTTAAAACAGTACCATTTGGAGAACAAGTGGAGGTAGACGATTCGAGGAGTCCGCAAAACGCCGCAAACTGTCTGATTTTCAGCGACGACGTCGAGTGAACTTTGCACGAAGCGATTAAATCCAAGCAGTTTGTTTCCGCCAATTGCCGCAAGCCGTACCGATGCACGTGCCACTCGTACGCAAAACTCGCGAGATCGTTATGAGATCCGCCTCCGATATGAGTCGATGTCTGTTGTTGTTGTTGTTGTTGCTGCTGCTGCTTCTCTTGATCCTTCTCGGCGGCTATTTTATCGGCATAAATCTGCGCAACCGTGCGTAACGTCCACGACTTTGGTTTCTCGCGACCGTTTATTTTCGAAGTTTGGATGAGCCTCGCGAACCCACCGAGAGTGAAACTTCTACCAGCGCTCGGAGAAGAAGAAGAAGCGGAAGCGTTTCTGTTGGTTCGCCCATCCCCTCTTCTTTTCTTCATACTCGCAGAAGTTGTCTCGATACCGTCGTCGTTGTTATTGTTGTCACGAGTATGCCATCCCAACATCACCAAATCTGCGTCCGTTTGCGAGCTCGCGTCTGCCATATCATCACAACCAATTCCAAGCAGCGACCCGTCCTCGCCATTCGCAATCACGTGCTTCATCCAACGCCGATTCGTTTGCGCATCCGTATCAACTGGTTTTCCTCTCGGAGTTTTCGCCAAAGCCACGCGCAATCGTTCCTCCGCGTACCTCAGCGACTCTTTCGAATCGTCGCGACTGTCCAACGCGTGCACTAACTTCTTCTCTAAAACCATCGTCTGCGCTCGAATCTCGCGAAACATTGTCTCTTTCAACTGTTTCAATTCCTTTTGCGCTTTCAGCAAAGCATCTCGTTCTAAATCGCGTCTGTTCTTTCGCTCCGACGATATTTCCTGCCATCTTAATTTGGCGTTTGCAAACTCGCTCGATATTTTTTCGTTTAACATTTGCACGCGTTTCTGTTCTCTTCTCGTGGCAGCTAAACTCTTCGCCAACGCAATTTTTTCCTCTCCGTCGCGTTCGGATTGCGTGTTTGCAAAATCTCGCATGGCAGACAATCTTCGATTTTGTAAGCGCATCTCTTCCATCTGTTGATTTTTTACGTCTATTATATCTCGATATCGATCTAAAACTGCATCGACGAGCTCGCCGCGGTCTCTGCACTGCGCGTGGATCTGCCGGGACGTTTCTCGCGCGATAGTTTCCAGCATTTTCAATTTTTGATGGTGACGTTTCGTTTTATTCTCGCCTTCTTCTTTCTTTGACGTATTGTTCCGCGATGTAAACGTGACGAGACTCCTCGAAGCAAGAGAAATATCATCCTCGTTATCTTCTTCACACCCAGATTCAGATGAGGACGACGACGAACACGCGTCGTCTTCATCGTCGCTCCATCTCTCTTCCAGTGTTTCCAACAACCGTCTCGCCATCGCCCTCGATGCCGGCTCCGGGCCTTTACGATCGATCCACGCGAGACCGTTCGCGGCGGCGTCGACACCACCACTGTTATTAATACCGCATCGACGATACCTCCGATTTCCCTCCCTTTCGCGATCGCTTTGCATCTTCATCGCTCGCAACTTCTTCCTCCTCTCCTCTTCTTCCTCCTCCTCTCTTTTCTTCTCTCTCAGCTGTCTCTCCACGAGCGCGATTTCCGCTTTAATCTCTTCGATCGATCTCACATCCGTTCTCCCACCGCTTCTTCTCTCATAAGTCTTCTTCATCTTTATCTTTTCGTTGTTCTCCTCTCCTCCGCGATTTGGGGAATCATCAAACGACGCCGCCGCGAGTAGTACTTTTCTTCGCACTCTTTCCTCGCACATGCGCTCGTGCGACCACCGAAACATGTCTGTCGTCTCTTTTTTTTCAGCAAATCAGCAGCAAATGGTGGTGGTTTTACGTCGTCGCGTTTTGCATCATCATCGCTCGGATTTTCGTCGGTCTTTCGCAGAGAGAGAGAGAGACAGAAAGAGAGACGCGAGAAGAGTACTCGCCCGTCCCGTCGTCTCGAGTGCGCGCTCTTTAACGCTCTCTTTCTCCCTTCTTCTTTCCGATTTTACTAAAAATATTATTTTTTTTATATCTTTCGTCGTTTGACTTTTTTCTATTTTTGGATTGATAAAAAAAAAGACGTTTCTCGCCAAAAAGAAGAAGAAGAGCAAAGAAGGGAGAAACTTCAATTCGGCACGTTAAAGGTACCCCACTATTTTATACTCCCAGAAACGCGGGAAAGAAAGAGAGAAAGAGAGACGGTCGATGTGGTCGCGTTCTTCCTCCTTTTCTTCGCGGCGACCACTCGCTCCTCCTCCAAATCCCAAACTCTGCTGTTTCCGGTGTTCTTTTCCTCCTCCTCTCATCGTCGGGAAAAATCAACACCCTCGGGTGAGAAAATGTAGTGCGTTCGTCAGAAGCAGAACGAGGACGCGTAACAACGACGAAAAGAGGACGGTTCCTCAGCAACGAAAAGACGACGACGATGATATTGGCGATTTTGATGGTTCGAAGATGATTGATGATGATAACTCAGACGAAGATTTGGACGAGGACGATGTGGAATTTTTCAAAGCTGCTGCTTCGCTTCAGTTTGGTGCTTCGAACAAAAAGAAAGTTCCCATCGCGCCTGGATTTTACGTCGTGTCTACTCCGATAGGGAATCTCGAGGACATAACTATTCGCGCTTTGAAAATCCTAAACGAAGCGACGTTGATTTTGTGCGAAGACACGAGGAAGACGCGACAGTTGTTGACGCTGTTGGGCGTTCAATCGTCGTCGTCATCGAAAGGAAAACAAAAGAAGTTGCTCGCGTATCACTCGCACAATTTTTACGAGCAGAGAGAAACGTTGAGAGATCGAATCGTGAGGAACGAAGACGAGGAGGTGATTGCGTTGGTTTCCGACGCCGGTGCGCCGGTGGTGTCCGATCCAGGGCAGGATTTAGTGGATTTAGTTTTAGAAGCGAATGGGGGCGGCGGCGGCGGAGAGAGGAAGAGCGTCGTCGTGCCGATTCCAGGCGCGAGCGCGGTGACGACCGCAGTCATCGGGAGCGGGTTCAAATGCGACGACGGGTATAGATTTTGTGGGTTTCTTCCCGCGAAGAAAAACGAGCGAGTGAAAGTTTTAGAGAGTTTAACGTCCGAGACGAGTTTGTTGGTGTTCTTCGTGTCTCCGCACAAGTTGGTAAAAACGTTGGAAGACGTCGCGGCGGTGTACTCCAAATCGCCTCCTCGGCGCGTGTGTGTCGCTCGAGAACTCACCAAGCGACACGAAGAGTTCTTTCGGGGCACGTGCGAAGAGTGTTTGGAAGAATTCTCCAAAGAAGGCCGAGCGAGAGGCGAGATTACGTTGCTCGTCGAAAGCTCCGACTTGTCCGCGTCGACGAAGAAGACTTTGGCGACAAAGGTCGCGCCCAAAAATATAAACGATGACGACGACACAAACGACGACGACGACGACGAAAGCGACAAAAACACCGCAAAAGTACTCCTCGAAAAAACATTGCGTCACTTACTCCTCGAACGCGCGGAAAACCAAAGGCTCTCCGTCTCCGAAGCCGCGCGGAAAGTGAGCCAAGATTTGGGCGTAAAACGAAGAGTCGCGTACTCGCTCGCGCAAAAGATTAAAGACTCTTCGAGCGGTAATACTAATAATACTAATAATTAATGCTTTGTAATTAAAGAAACGCGCATGCGCGCGCGTCTCGTAGTACAGCGAGTAGTAAAAATCACTCAACTGTTTGTTTTCTCTCGAAAGCGCTTTCCTCACTTTTTCTCATCTCGCGCGCATAAAACGTTATCACACGTAATAAACTTAGTCGTCCTCGTTTATTAAACTTGCGCCAAAACCAACGCATCATCGTCAAAGTAACGAAATGGGTAACTGCTGCAAGTCCAAGCCTGTTCGAGAAGGAGTTGATGTCGCGCAAAGCGAAAACGCCGACGACGAAAGGGAACAAAGGTCGAGGAAGAGTCAAAAAGGCATCGTCCCCGTCGTCGGCGATACGGAGGAGACAAAGAAGACAAACGCGCTCTCAAAAGAGCAGCCGAGATCGAGATCGCCGCTAAAACAAGCAGATTCAGCGTCGTCTTTGATATCTCCGACGATAAAACAACAAGAACAACGAACGAAGAAGACGAACAAAAACGGAATAACCGACGATTTTCTCCTCGAAAAGGAAACGAAAAGAATATGCGAGAGTTCATTTTTACGACCGATGAACTCCGTATTGTTTAAAAAATACGAGACCATTTTCGAAAAGGAGAGCGGCGAAAACGCGTTTAGTAATGGTGGTGCTCTTCTTCCTCAATGGCCAGAGGAGACGGAAGTGAACGAGGCGTATTTGAGCGCGTTTAAATCGTACTGCGGAGATTGCGAGGGGCGGTTTTTGGCGTTTCACGAACGCACGGAGGATAACGAGTCCGTGTGGTTTGAAGGCGAAGTGCCGGGCGGAAGTAAAAAACAGAGAGTGAAAATGCAAATAGAACCGTGGGACGATCACGAGTGGACGTCGGCGAGAGCGTTTGCGATTTACGCGTTTGTGATGAAACACATGCGAGTGAGTAGCGGTAGCGGCGGGAAGGACTCGGGGGGTGGTTTGGCGAGGAGGAGATCGATGGACAGTAGCGCGCCGGCGGCGGGAGACGAGTCAGAGAGCGCGGCGCTACATTTACCGGACACGAGAAAGATGCAAAAGAAAGAAGAGCGGATGGCACAACTCATACGAGGTCTCGGGTGCGAGTACATGAACCATCCGTTGTTTTACTTCTGCGTCAATTTCTTCGAAGGCGTGAATATAGATTCCGGCAACGAACAGATGGATGAAAGAGATTACGTCGATCGGTGCGAAATGTTTCTCTATCGATGTTTAGACGGGTGTCAAGGCGCCGTGTTTTCAAAGTTTAAAGACAAGAGCATTGAGTTTGGGATGAAGCACATCTCCGATTCGCAGCATTTAGGCGCGTTGGCGTATTTGAAAGCGTACGTGAACACGAGATTTCTGAAACGGTTTCCAATCACCACGAATTTTATGCATCCAAAGCTGGACTCGCAAATCGAACGGATTCGTTTGTCCAGAGATGTCGCGCACAAAATGCGCGCGTTCACGTTCGTGGAAGCTTCTGATTCACATCCGGCGGCGTTGGTGTTATCTTTTCCAGATACCGAGGCGTTTAAAGATTTACTCTCCGTGAGCGCTCCCGATTGTTGGCTCGCGTTGAATCATTTTTACGAGTGGACGATAGCGCAACCGAACAGGACGAGACCGCGAGATAAAAAGTTACAAACGCCGCCAATTTTCATCGCGGACGTTAAAAAGTTATCCCTCATGAGTTGTACGAAGAAAAACGTCGCTCGACTGGCGGATACGTTTCGAGCGGCGATGTTCCACCCAGAACCGTTTTCGAGATTTGTCATCGCGAACGCTCCAATGTCTGTGATGGCGTTATTTACGTTTGGGAAGTTGTTCATGAGCGAATCCGCGAGGATGAAGTTTGTCATGACTGGATCGAGTTTACAAAAAGCGATGAAACAGGCGTGGGGATTAGAGAAAGAGGATATTCCTGAATGTTTAGGAGGCGAAGGGTACCCGGGGAAAGCGCTCTCGGCGGAGGAGATATTAACGAACGAGGAGAGGTGGTTACATCACAAAAAGTGCATCGAGAGAACGAGAAAGCAGTACCCGAAATATTTCGCGAAATACTCGGAAAAGTATTTCGTAGACGATAAGAAGCAAGTAAAAACGGTGGTTGAACGCAAATCGAACGCGTTGGCGAATTCGCAAAAAGAAGAAGAGGATGAATCTCGAGCGAGCGGGAGTATGTCTTTTACAAAAAGCGCGCGACGCTCGAAAACGATGCCGAGAATGGGCGCGAGAGGAAAAGACGACGACGCCGACGAGAGTTTGTTTGCTGGATACGGAGAAGAGGAAATGTCGGAAAAAAGGAAGAAGATGGCGTTTTTGTTCTTGTCCATCGTCCTCGCCTCGTTTCTTTCCATGTTGTTTAAAGTGTTTATCTTGTCCAACAATATCCGATAGACGCGGTGCTACCAGATACATTTATTTAGTCAATTGTATATAATATAGAGTTTCTAACTGTCTAATACTACGTTACGTTAATGATGGTGCGATCCGCATCCACCGTGGTGAGAGTGTTGTCGGTTAAACGCGGATCTCTTGGCGGCTTCCACTCTCTCCTGAATCGCTTCTTTATCGTACCCTTCATCGTATAATCTCTTGCTTAATTCGTCTTCTAATATCTCCAACGCTTCACCTAAAAGCTTAAAATTTGTTTCCGCTTTACTCTTCTCTTCGTCCGTGGCGTCGATTGGAATACGATCCGGATGATACTCCATCGCTTTTTTCTTATACGCCTGTTTCACTTCAATCGGAGACGCTAAAGACGTCACGCCTAACAGAGCGTAATAATCGCATCGATTCAGCTTGCGCACCTCAAAGTTGCATTTTTCTATTCGAGCCTTTGTTTCCGCGTCGTCTGGAAGAATTTTCTGCAAATTCTCGAGCACATCTTTTGCTTTTTTCGGCTCTTTGAGTTTTAAGTACGCGTTCGAGAGCGTGAAATAAGCGGGTTTATAATCGTCTACGGCGGATAAAGCCTTTCGTGCGTCAGCCGCGCACTTCTCGGCTTCGTTCAATCGTAAATACGAATTGGCTCTTTCCACGAGTATTCGAGCGCATACGGGACTCTTTTCTGGAATAAATTCCGTGGACTCGAGCGCTTCGGTGAAGGACTCGACCGCTTGCGCAAATTCTCTGTTTTGATGCGCCGCTCGCGCGTTTTCCAACGACACTTTTATCTTCTTCGCGTCTTTGAACAGACGCATGGTTTTGGTATCGTCTGGATTTTGGGTCAACGCGTGTTTGAAAAACTTAATTCCGTTTTCAAAATCGCCATCGGCAGTCAAACACAACGCTCTACCTCTCAACGCGTGCATATCTACTCTCGAATCATCTCTGCGAATCGCATCTAACGTAAATTTTAAGATTTGCGTCAAATTTTCTCCGAGCGAGAGCAAACATCTCGCGCGGGCGATTTCGCACCTTTCCCCGCAATCTAATTCCAATAAGTGCGCGTATCTCTCAACCGCTTGCGCGTATCGTTTCTCTCGCTCGTCTTCCTCGGCGCTTTGAAATGTCCGCAGCACATACCGCATTCGTTCGACTTCTTCCTCGAGCGTTTCGATTCGTGCGACTTCTTCCTCGAGCGTTAACCGTGAAAATAAAAGAGTCGCCTCGTCACGAGAAAATCGAGGAGTATCAAATCGACGACGTCATGAGAGCAATCAAGAAGGCGTCTCTCAGAGCGACGCAACATCCGGAACCTTTGAGCCGAGCGGATTTGCACAAGATCGATCCAGCCGCGGCTTTACGAATGGCCGAGAAACAACGCAAACGCGCAAAGAAGGAAGAAAAGCGCATGAGAAAGATGCGAGAGGCGCAGGAGCGCGAAGCGCAGAGATTAAAATCGGAAGAGGATCAAATCTTTGGCGCCGGAGGCGAAGTGCTGGATATCGAGCCCGTTGGTTTTCCTCCTCCCGCTCCTTCTCCCGTTGCGCCTGCATCGGCTCCCCATGCACCGGTCTCTGCTCCGATGGACGTTGACGCGCCGCCCAAGCCAAAGTTGACCTTCAAATTTGGGGCGAAGAAGTAATATCATCTAATTTACTAGTACTCTACATTTAAACAACAACGGCTTAAAAATCTTCTATTCACGCGCACTCATCTAAAACACGCCTCTAAAACTCGCTTCGCGCCTTTTGGTTTCGTCGCAAACAGCGCCAACGCCGCGAACCACGCGCTGAAACTCACGAAAAACGACAAGACGAACAACCACGCGCACGCGAAACACGCCACTCTCAGCGCCAACGGGTCTCTCCCGCTCGCAATCGACGCGATCGTTTCCAACCGGTCCGCTATGGTTTCTAAAACAATCACACCGTATGCGCTCATCCGAGGCACCACGACATCTTCCTCCTCCTTGTTCTTCTTCTTCTTCTTCTTCTCCTTCGTATTCCTCCTCCTCTCGAGACTCGCCCTTCGCCTCGCTCGCAAAGACGCCCGGACGAACACCGCGCACGTCGCCAACACGACGTAGTTTGGATACAGAATGAAAAACACCATCATCGCTCGAACGAGAATGCCTTTCACCCACACTCGTTTAGCTCCTTCTTTCGCGTCAGAAGAAGAAGCTAAAGAAGATTCCTCCTCCTCGTCCTCCTCGTTTTTGGTCCATTTTTGTATCTCTCTCCAAAGCAACCCTTCCAAGAGGAATCGAATTTCCTCTTGAAACGGCTCCAAACCGTACCCGCACAACCGTTTCACGCTCGGGTTGATCGATATCCACGCTAAGATTAAGTGTTCCGCGCGAGACGGTGGTGGTAGATCAGCGGTGCGATCGTTTTCGTCCTCCTCGTTTTGTTCTCGTCGAGACGATGATTTCTTTCCCCGCGGCGTTCGGGAAACATCACTTTTACCGCCACGAATGGCAAAGGAAGAGAGGACGGACGTCGACGCGTTCGACATTACGGCGACGACGAAGAATACTCACTGTTGTCTTCGAGAATTAAGGCGTTTGTTTCTTCTTCTTCTTCTTCTTCTTCTTAGTAGTATTACGTGGTATTGATACGTATTAAATGTCGTTTCCTGACACGAGTTACGAGGAGAAAAATGTGAAGGCGGACGAGCGGGAGGATGTTTATTATGTACGCGTTGTTCTCTCTCTCTCTTAACATTCTTCTCCTATGTTATCTAATTTAAAACCTCTAAAGTATTATTATAGTTGCTATATTATTGCGCGAGCAGCGTGAGTATGGTTTTGATGTCATCAGTAAAAAGTCTCCTCGGCGGCGGCGGCGAGTGAGACGCTAATCTCTTTACGATGATGATGATGTGGCGTAACGTTCTCGCCGAGCTTCTCTCGCTCGTATTTCCGCGATAACCGCAAAGATTCCTCGATGGTCGATGAGTTCAGAGAGGTTTCTCGGTCGTGCGCGCCAAACTTGTCAAAGTTTAGAGTGCCTCGGATATCCTCCGCGGTGACCTCTTTTCGGCGAGTGCTGGGAGGGGAGTTGGAACGCTTCTTGTTGCCCCCATGATGATGATGATGTTGTTGATGTTGTTGTTGTTGTTGTTGTTGTATTTGTTCGCCAAGTAAAGGTTTGCGTTCGCCGGATTCTGCGTTGAACTTGTTCATCGTTCGCCCGGAAAAGTCGCTCGCGGAGAGGTCTCTCTGCGCGGCAGTCACCGCGGCGGCTGCGGAGATGGACGACTTTCCTTTGCGCACTCTTGACGGCGTGTTCGGGTGCGAACCGTTACCGTTACCGTTGTTGTTGTTATTATTCGCGGTACTCGTCGATGATCGTAACATTCGATTCGGCGACGAAGGAGGTTCTGACATTAACCATGGTTGAATGTATTTGGCGTCAAACTTTTCCAAAGCGTGGTAGGAAGAAGAGCGATGGCGCAAAGGTTCGTCCGGTTTGTTATTCTTCCCACTCGATGGATGCAAGGATTCCACGTTTGGAATGTCGTTGTCGTCGTCGTCGTCACCACCCTTATCACCACTGTTCAAATTTCCGCTCTCCTCCTTGGTAACACTATTTTTTCCGTCTTCGTCGGCGGAACCGAATCCGAGACACTGCATCACCGGTCGCATAAACGCGCCTTGCAAAATGACTGTCACCAACACCAAAAACGTCGTCGCCGTGAGCATAGCGCCACCAACCGCGCCAAACTCTGCTGCCGCCTTCACGCTCAGCGCGTACGCGACTGCTCCTCTCAAGCCGCAAAACACCAACATATGCTGCGTGTTGCCTTGAATGTACCCGGTGGCGTTTGATTTTCTCGACGTTATGTTCAACATGTACGACAACGGATAGACGCACATGACTCGACTGACTACGACGACGACTAAGGCGACGAGACCGGTGGTAATGTACGCGAACGACGCGCGATACATACTCGCGCCCATGTAAATGAACACAAACGTCTCCGCAACGTACGCGAGGACTTTGAACAAGCACATGGACACCATCCTCGGCGCGCGTTCTAAATTTTGCCTGGTATATCTCCCCATAACAATCCCGCAAAACAGAACCGATACGATCCCACTCATTTCCATCGATTCGCTAATCGAATACGCTAAATATGGAAACAAAAATACCAGCGCGGTATCAAACACCCACCCGTCTTCGTGCTCGCTCGTGACAGAAACGTATTTAATCAACAACGCGGACCCCATGCCGACGACGATACCTACGGTCATACTCGTCCCGAAAGTCAGGACGAAACCTTTGATAGATTCGAAAATCAAATCTTTCAGCTCCATCTCTTGCGCGTAATCGGATTTCAGTCGAGTCAACGTGATTTGCTTCGAAAACATCTCGAACAAAACGATGCAAACGGCATCGTTCAGCACCGATTCGCCTAAAATCATCGCGTTCAAATCCGGATCCACGTTCCCGATGTCGTTGAAGACGGATAAAACGGTCACGGGATCCGTCGACGTGATTAAACTACCGAATAACAACGCAGAAATCGGATCCCACGCGTAAGACAAACCTAAACTCCCGCACAAGTACATCAACCCGCCGACGATGAACGTGTTCATGAAGGATCCCAAAAACGCAAACGTCGCGATGGCGTCTGCGTTCCCGAAATACGTCCCCGGATG
>JACLAA010007226.1_pt1 | contig 22923 bp, 23 predicted proteins | sample 8027891 | NCBI WGS metagenome assembly JACLAA01 (sample SAMN15724900, study PRJNA655200) | protist metagenome | isolation source: fluorescence activated cell sorting (FACS) single amplified genomes of... | place: Spain: Blaines Bay Microbial Observatory, Mediterranean Sea | collected 2016-01-19 | reverse complement strand
TACTGCCCCAAATAAATGAAAAGATATTATATTGATTTGGATGACTCACTGCGACACAGCGCCAATCACTTGGAGGGAGAGAGAGAGAGAGAGTATCTATTGCGCAGATGCCGGGGAAGCGCGGCGCCGACGACGACGATTACGTTCCCCCCAGCGGCGCGGCGCGCGGCGCGAAGAAGCATCCGGTCAGCGAAGCCGTCCTTCGCTTTGCGACCGAAAAGAAGGGCGCAAAGGCGGGCCCGTTCGTGAATAAGATCTTCGAGAGCTCGCTCGAAGGCGCGGAGCAAAAGGTGCAGCAGCTTGAAGAGGCCGACGCGGCCAGCGCGGAGGGCGCGCAGCCGCTCTCCATCATTGCGGACTGCCTCATGATGATTGTGGCGTGGCTGTTCTACTTCATCAAGATCGAGTGGTTGGACGAGCGTGATGAATCGGGCGGGCACGCTGCGAAGAAGCAGCGCGCGTCGACGTCAACCGCGCGCGTTGTGGCGCGGACGGCGACGACGACTGTTCCAGCGAAAGCGAATGAGTGTTTGAAACATTGTCTCGCCCTTCTCTCGGCTCAATGGTGTTTTGCACGCCCGTTTTCCCCCGACTCTCGCGTGAATGTAATTCGCGCCCCCCACTCTCCGCATTCTTCGCGCGCGCGCGCGCGCACAGGAACACCTTGAAGCGCGCAGACTTTGAAGACACCGCGCTTGACGGCAAGGAGAACATCTCGAAGGTGATGAACTGGGTCTCGCTCGCTCATGCCGAGATCATGGACTCGCTCTCGGGCTCGGGCCGCACCGCGTCGATGCCGGCTGGCATTGTTTCGAAAGGCGCGCGACGCGCCCCCTCTACGCGCGCCGCGCGCGATTGACCGCCCCCAACGCAGCGTACCATTACCTTCTCGGCAAGCTCGCTGATCATCAGGGGCACATTGTCAACACGAAGAACGAGAGCATCACGGTCGAGATGGTCACCAACTATTTCGCATCGTACACCCCGTCGCCGACTCTTGACGGCGGCGCGGTGTTGGGCTTGACGCGACGGTGAGTTGCGCGCGCGCGCGGCGCGCCACGCGTGCACGCGTGATTAACTCGTCTCTCTCGACAGCACGATTCAGGAATTGGGCAAGAACATTCCTCACGACTTCGTGTCGCAATTCGAAGCGCTCCAGCAAGATGTCAAGATCATCCACGAGAAGATCAACATGCTGCTTGAAAAGGCCAAAGTCAAGTGGGACGACAAGGCGGAGAAGTTCGTCGGCATCATGCGCCAAAGCACGAGCCAATCCATTGCTGATCACATGCAGGCAATGCGTGCGGGATCCTCGATGGATTACCACGGCGACGAGAACAACGACGAAGATGGCCTTGGCGACGACGACGACGATAATGACGACGACGACGACGGCGAAGAGGCGCCGTTTGGTCACTGACTTCAACGGGATCGTGAAATCGAGATGGCCACGCGTGCTCACATGACTGAATTTCTCAATTGGTTTGGCGAGCCCGAACCTCCATCACCTCCAGTCGCATTGCGACAACAACACTTCGGTCCGCATCTCTACGGACATTGGGCAGGGCATTATCCGGTTCCGGACGACTTTGACGCAGAAGCGATGATTCGTCATTACACACGTGGTGATGATGAAGAAATTGCTGGTTGCTCACAGCAGTAGTTTTCTCTTGTAAAGTAATTGGGTTTTGGGAAAAATGAGTATTGGGAAAACGGCATATAAAAAAAATTTGAAGTTGATTTCAGGGACAGTCCCAAGAGGCACGACAAATAGGTATTGGGAAAACGGCCTCAGGGACGGAAAAAAAAAAAATTGAAACAGATTTTTGGGACAGTCTGAGTGAGGCAGAAATACAAGGAGTTGTAAAACTCCGCCATCTAAATCCAAAACCGCCCTTTTTCAAAAGAGGGTATTTCACGTGCCAAAAAAAAAAATTTGAAACAGATTTCGGGGACAGTCCCAAGAGGCAGAAATACAAGGAGTTGTAAAACTCCGCCATCTAAATCCAAAAACACCCTTTTACAGAAACCATGAAGAACACTCTTGACAAGTTCTACACCGCACCCACGCTCGCCGCTCGCTGCAAGAAGAGGTTTGATGAACTCGTACAGCGCGGCGCCGACGATGTCATCATTGAGCCGTCGGCGGGTAATGGGTCTTTCGCTGATCTATTCTTCCAAGATGAAACACCGCATTTTGAAGCATACGATTTGAAACCCGAACATCCTCGTGTTATTGAACAGGATTTCCTAACCTTTGATTTCGAGCAGTACGGCAATCGTGCAATTCATTTCATCGGCAATCCTCCATTTGGTACGGCAGCTACGTTGGCCACCAAGTTCATCGAAAAGATGTCATCTCATCCATTTACTCAGTCTTTCTCATTGATTCTCCCAGCATCGTGCACACGCGTGTATTACAAGAACAGAATCAATACCGACTTCCATGTTGTGTACGAAGAACTGTGTGATGAATTCATCGAATTTGGAAAGCCCAAGACGATCAATTGTGTATTCCAAGTGTGGATCAGGAAGGATGAGAAACGCAAAATCGTCGAAAAGCGCTGGACATCGGACTATTTCAAGTTTGTCAAATCGGCAGAGGAAGCAGATTTCATGATTGGAAGCAAGAAGCAGAGCGGCAGAATTATGATGCCGAATGCTTTCGAAATCAAGAATAAACAGCAAGCTTATTTCATCAAGATGTATAACGACGAGCATAGGCGCCTGTGTCAGACGTACGCGGACATTCAGTTCAAACTTGTGTATGTGAATAAGAAGGAATTCATTGCCGCTCCTAACACAAGCAAACCTGAAATCGTCTATTACATCGAGAAGTTTCTCAAACGAGGCACGGCAACACTGTTTGAGGTTAAGGCCAAATCGATTAAGAAGTCGACACCGAAGGTCAAAACCGAGCTGCCATCCATAATTCCAAATCCTGCCCCTGTTTCAGCAAAGTTCTCAGGAGTGAGTCATCCAGTCAAAATCCCACCGCTGTTTGCATTGGAATTGTCGAGAGGTGGCAAGAAGATAATGCATTTGCCGAGCAATACATTCCTCAAACAGCACGAGAAGAAGATTGCGAAATCGCACAATCCAACTAAACTCTGCACATCTATCAAGTTAGATTGGATGCGGCGATCGAATAAATACCTGAGCGATGAACTGTTGGTTAAGATCAAAGCAGAGTATCCTGAACATTTCACTGATGTCGAATTCAATCTCGTCCGTGAGAATATGAGGATCAGTTGCGACAATGCATCACAGATCGCAGAGAAATTCATTGCAATGTGGCTCTTTGATCGCTGGTTCATTTCGTTCCACAAGGTGCACCTACTCAATCGCTCAATCGAGAAGTATGCGAAATGTCGGGCGGATTGTGGAATTATGGCTGAGGTGAAAAAACAAGCACAAAAAATAAAAACAATGCAGCCGCATCCTGATTCAGTCAAGAGTAAGAACTTGCTTGAATTGTTTGCGGGAACGGGGTCGGTGGGTAAAGTTGCCAAAGAGCGGGGATATAATGTTGTGAGCTTGGATTTGAATGGGGATGTGACGCACAAGATAAACATTATGGATTGGGATTACAAAGCATACCCAGTTGGGTACTTCAAAATCATTCACGGCTCGCCACCTTGCGATACATTCAGCATTTTGCGTCGATCGTGGATTGGTCGCAAGCTCAAACATTTCGGTGATAAAATTGTGACTGCCGAAATGCTTGATGATGATATGCGTAAAGTTGGAGTTCCTGTTCTAATGCGAACTCTCGAAATCATCGAGTATTTCCAGCCGCAGTATTACACGATCGAAAATCCATTTGGAGGTAAGATGAAGGATTATCTGTGTGATTTGGATTGCCAAGTTGTGAGCTATTGTAAATACGCGCCGGATTGGGGCTACCAAAAAGACACCTGCTTTTGGACGAACTCCAAATCATTCAAAGGGTTGCGATGTGTGAAGGGTTGTTATTGCGCAATGAAACAGGAGCACGGCAGGCACAGGATTACACTCGGCTGCAAAACTACTCAAGGCAGCACCACGCTTAACGAGCGGTACCGCGTTCCGCCTAAGCTCATCACTGACCTGTTCGATTCGATGCAGGTAAAAAAAAAGAAAAAGAAACTAATCATAGTCAAGTAAATTGCCCCTACAAGAAACATAGCCTTTATTTTCAAACCCCCCCTTTTTTTTGCCTACAAAAATAAATTGATTCAGATTAAATCCTCTCTATGTAATGTAATGTCTTCGAAGATGAAGAAAGCCCCATTTACTTTTACGATCCCTAAACTCGAACGCGACGCTGACGGCACCAAGAAGCTAATAGGTATGCCTGAGTGGAGCAAGTTTGACAAACCAAGCGACTGCAAAAAATTCAAAGGTCATAAAGTAATATGTGTCCTGACTGGTGAAAAGAATGGTATTACTGTTATTGACTGCGACTCGCACGAAGCGTATATCAACCTTGTGAATGAATACCCTGTTTTGGAAAATACCTATACTGTAAAAACAGATCGAGGATTTCACATTTATGTTGAATATGCAAAGAAGGCGCGGACGACGACGAACAAAAAGTTGAAAATCGATGTGAGAAATGATGGTGGACTTGTGTTCGGCGCCGACACCGTGACCGAGTATGGCACCACATACAAAGTGCACATTGACAAACCCTTCGTAAAGGCGCCGATTGATGTTTGGCTGAAAATCTGTCGTCGAAATGCCCGCCCTGACCCTGAATGCAAACGCACAAATCCAATCGCTGAATCTCACCCATTGACTCCGTTTCACCGAGCCATTCTCGAAAACATTGACGTGTTGTATTGGGATGATTACGACGATTGGACTCGACTTGTTTGGGCGATGAAATCTAATTTCGGCCAGGGAGGCTACGAAATGGCAAAGGAGTTGTCGCAGAAGAGCGATCGGTACCTTGACGGCTCAAAGTTTGAATCTCTGTGGTGGAATGGTAAGCCGGGTAATGGCTGGGGAACAATTGAGTATTATTCTAAATTGTCTGACGAGAAGGAATACATGAAAATCAAAGCTCAATACACCAAAATGGCAGTTCTTGGATTTGAGGATCACACCATTGCGAGCAACCTGCTTGAATTTATGGGCGACGATATTATTGTCAAGAAGATTGAAGGTGTGAGCTGTTATTACCTTTACAATGAGGATGAAGAAATTTGGGAAGAATTAGAAACCAAATCTATTGGGAATTACTTCGCAAACTACATTCGAAAACTGGCAGAAACAGTGTACACTAACAAATTGGATTATTTGCGCGCAAACGATCCTGAAAGTGATCAAGTCGAGCTGTACAAAACAATCCTGAGAAAAATGAAGGGGAACGCCAAGATAAAAGCGGTCGCAGAATCGGTTGTAATGCAAATGTGTGATCGAAACCAAATCGAAATCACAATGGACAACCGGCCGGACCTCTTCTGTTTTGCCGACGCCACTTACGACCTGATTAAGAACAAGTTATGCACGAGGAGCAAGTACGATTACATCACACGGCATTGCGATTACAAGTACCGCAAAGCCACACATACAGAAAAACAAAAAATGACAAAAATCATGAACGAGATATTTCCGGACAACGAAATCAGAAAAACTTACGCAAGCATCTTGTTGAAGTGTTTGTTAGGCGAACGAGAACAGAAATTTGTCATTGCGAATGGAAAAGGTCGTAATGGTAAATCACTCGTGCACAATCATTTAGCGGCAACGCTCGGTAAGTATTTCAACCGATGCCCACCGACCGTAATAACGAGGCCAGTTCCAAATGGAGCTACACCGGATGTTGCATTAATGCATTTAGCTCGCGCGGTGCTGTATTCGGAGCCGGCGGCAAGCGAAGCATTGAATGTCGAAGCAATAAAGGACATGACTGGCAATCGAGAAATCGCTGCACGATTGTTGTTTAAGAACCGAACGAAAGTCATCATGATTGCAATGCACATTATTGAGTGCAATATCATTCCCAAGATTAGGGGCAAGATTGGTAATGCTGAGATTGAGCGATTTATAGTGGCAATGTTCAACTCGCTTTTTGTGAAAGGATTGAAAAGTCCCGTGTTGCAAGACAACAACATAGGCAATAAGTATCCGATGGACACATCGCTTGATTCCAAAGACCACCTCGATAATTATCGCCACGCGTTCTTCGAATGGATCATTGAGAATGGATCAAAAGAACTCTATGTTGCGGAAACCGTGAAAAAAACAACAAAAGAATACCTTCAATCGTGCGACGACATCATTGGATTCCTCGATGAGCTGATTGAATATGTTGGCTACGATCCGACTGATAGTAGCAAACAGCACTTCCTGCGCGCGAAAGAGTTGTTTGAGAAGTACAAGGAGAGTGAGGCCTACAAGAACAAAACAAAGCAGGAAAAGAGAACATACAATCAATCGGCCTTCTACGAGGATTTGCGCACCAATCAAAAGTTTGCCGAGCATTACGAGTTAAAGTGTTCGAAGAGAGGAAAAGCAAAAGACCTGAATAACATTCTGCTTGGGTACCGCTACATCCCAAGCAAACCAGCCAGTGCGCTTCAAGCTGAATTAGACGACGATAGTGAGAAGGAAATAGAGGATGACGATGACGATTGCGATATAATCAAGGACGAGGACGAATACTGGGAAAAATCTTGATAATTTGATTTGATGATGAGATGGTATTTTGAATGCCAACTCCAAATCGCCAAATTCTGCCCCTTTTCGAGCAAAGTATTCATGATTGATTCGTTTTGCGATTTTTGAACTTTGTGGAAAAACGGGCAAATTTTGGCTATTTGGCTTTTTGGCATTTTATGGTTTATTCTTTCTATCCTTTTATTTAAACATCTAAATAGGTTTCTTTTTTTTAATAATAATAATAAATAATAGTCATAATAAGTAATAATAATAAGAGTTGTTCTTTAAGTTCAAAAACAAAACAATTAGACATCGGTCGGGCCGCCGGGGTTCTCTGTTTTGACGTGGAAATTCAACCACTTACACAGGTGGCCCTCGCTCTCGGTCGACACGCGGGCCTTGTATATCTTGTAAGCGAACGTGAGAATAAGGATCGAAACAGAAGACTCAATGCTGATTTGGGCGATTTCGCTTAATTCCATTATATATATGTTTAGGATATATATATGAATGACACAGTGAGTTCTCAACCCAGTCAAATAGTGTTTCTTCGAAGCGATCAGGCGACCCACGTGAATGGCAACACGCGCACTTACAATTTTAGGAATCCAGTTTCCGCTCTCAAAAACCACAGAATGATGGTCGAAGTGTTAGAGTTTGAATGCCCTATCTCCTATTACCTGATTTCGAGCGACAACAATGCTCTCGATTTTTCAGTTTATGGCGACGCTGTGGCTACGGGATGTAGCATTGTTCTTCCGGATGGAAATTACGACACGTCGACAATGACGACGAAGATCAATGCCTTATTAAGCGGCATCAACAGTGATTTCACAATGTCGGTCGCTTACGATTCATCCACACTGAAATTCACATTCACGACTGCGGCATCCGGAAGCAACTCATCAATCACCGAGGTGAGGATGCTAAAAACATCGACCATTGCTAAAATCCTCGGCTTTCACAATGTGACCCCTGATACGAACGTGTCGGGCGGCACCACATTCACGAGTGATGGGGTTGCTAATTTGAATCGCACTTCAAACATTTACATCAAAACACCCAATCTCAAATTGAAGAACATGAATGGGCGCGGTTTAGAAGACAACACCATCTGCAAAGTGCAGGTCGAGGGCGCCGCCGGACAGATGATTCACTATCAAAACAACAATTCCGATTCGAAATTCGTTTTAGACGGCACAAATCTAAACGGAGTTGTGGTCGAGCTCACAGACGACGATGGCAAAGCAATTGACCTCAACAAACTGACCTACCATCTAACGCTGCTGTTTATGTTCATCGTTCAAGAGAACTATGTGCCGCCGCCGTCGATGACTGAGCGGGTGACTGAACTGTCGAAGTTTAGGAAATAGGGGTTAGAGACACGGCTCTAGTATATGTAGGATGAGGAACTGGAACGTTATTGATAAAAAATTAGACTGTATCGAAGACGAGGTACAAGCGGTGGAAAACTACGTGAAGGAAAAAGGAGGAAAGGTTGTGTGGGGCTTTGTTTGGAGTACCATTGAAGACGGTGCTGAGGTAATAAAATACATCGCTTATGTTTCAAAAACAGGGTTCTTCATAGTACCATTACGCGAAATAAATTCGTCTTGTAGTCCCCTTTAGAAATAATATCACAATATTTAAAGAATGACATTTAGAATTAGAAAGACGATGCGTAAAGTTGGACGTGCTGGAAAGAAAGTCACTCTTGGAACGGGAAAGGGACTTGTCGGTCTCGGGAAGGGAGCCACAACGATGGGTAAAATCGCATCCGCAGCGGCGCCCGCTGTTGCACTCGTTAATCCCGCAGCGGGTGGAGCATTAGGAGTTGCTGGTGCCGGAATGGTTGTGGGAGGTCGAATGGCAAAAAGCGGTGGTCGTGCTGCTCGGTCGGCTGCACGCGGCAAACTCAAATCAAAACACGCTAAAAGCCTCGAAAAGAATGCCTACCGCTCGGCTACTCAATTCACTTAGGGGGCGGATTTTTTTAGGTTTAGATTATATATGATGAACAGACACCACGGCATTCAAAGACATTTAGATCAAACACTCAAAGTAGCCCACCCTGAAAACCCCAATATGGTGCCGAACACTGAATTCCTCTTCGCACGCGGCACGCTTGATACTGATTCCCGCGTGACCCCTAATTCCTTGTTTGAGCACGAAATGGATGACACGAGTATGTTTCTAACACCGATGGAGCGGGTAGTGACATTAAGGAAACGCAATGGTAGAATCGTCGAAGCGCCTGAATACTTACAGGCACGATTAGCATATTTAAGAGGAATCAATGCATTACAGGTCGAGCAAATGAAGACCGACGATTTCGTCAATCAGGAGGATGTTTTCCCCAATGGTGCATTTAGGAATGCTCTGATCGCTCGCTATTTAGATCAAGAAGATCTTATAAGCGAAACTGTGAATCGTGAACTCCAGTTTGTGCAACGCGCCGGCGCCGCGCAAGGATTTACTGGCGATTTCCGCAGATGAGAAATAATTTTTCTGTCAAGGTAATATATAAAAATGTCAGGACAGGCAATGAGTAATTCGTTAAACTACGCTGATCTTAAAAGAAAGGCTGTATCGGCGCGCTCGTTTAGAGTCAATCAGACAAGCCGCTCGGGTACCAAATTCGACAGTGGATCAAACTTTCAGATTCAGCTTCCTTCGGCAGCTCGCCAGTACGCCGATTTAGGGAATGTTGTTTTACAGTTCTCGATCTATATGAATGGTGCCGCTACGGGCTCGTTTGATTGCAATGCTTACTCGATATTCGATCGCTGCACAACAAGTGCGGCTGGAGGCGCAATAATTGAAGATATAACAGGTTTAGGTCGCTGGTACCAATCCGCGCTCGCCGAAAGTGTTTCGGAAAACAACATTCGCAATGTCAGCAAAGTATGCCACGGCTCGCGTGGCCTTACCAATTACAAGTTTTTAGGAGAATCGATTGGTAATGGTGTCGCAAACAAAATCACAATCAACCTGCCACTATTTCACGGCATTTTCAGTGCGGAGAAGATGATCCCTCTCGACACAAATTCGCCATTAGAGTTCAACTTTTACCTAAATTCGGCTGTTGATGCATTGGTAATCGACGCCGCAGGCACCCTCGCTACTTTCTCGATTGAGAACCCCACACTCATTATCCCTGTTGTTGAAATCTCGCCTGATGCCCAAGCAATGCTCGATCAATCGGTCGGCGCATTGGGGTATAATATTAACTTTACTGGCATTGCCCATTCGACTGATGTAAAACCCGCCAATGTCACGTCGATTGTATCTCAACTTCCATTCAAATACTCATCGTTAGAGAAAATCACTTGCCTTCATTTCAGCAATCAAATTAAGACTCAGGCAGATTTCACACAGAGCAACCGCTCGACAGCTGAAATGAGACAGTTCTCTATCAAGGTCGGAGGATTAAGATACCCTCAGATTCCTATTACCATGAAAGCAGACAGCTTTGGTGAAGCGCTTAATGAAACATTACTCTCAAACAACTTATTAGGTGATATGTTCCATCACACAAATTTAGTAATTGAAGATCCAAGTGGGGAGGATACTCAATTTAACAACAAGAATTACAACAATTATCAGCGCGCTGAAGGTAGAATCACAGCAGCTACTGTTGGGGATATTAATGCTACTTCTCTCGAACAATACGGTCAATTCATGCTCTCGCTCTCGCTCGAAACATTCAAAAACCCAATTTCAGAAGGCGGATTATATTCGGGCTTATCGACAATTGGATCGACCGTTCAGGCTTGCATCGATTACGACGCACACAACGTAGGTATGGACATTCACTACTACGCGACCTATTCGGCTGTGCTGTCCTTAGAGCCGTCGAGCAGAACATGGCAGATAAGTTCGTAAGATTGGGTCTATCCACAAATCCATATTCTGCCCCTTTTTCCGCAAACTTTAAATTAACATAGTTCATACTGGTAATTTAAAGTGTTATTATAATACAAATGGACTTTAACCCACAGAGGGAGCAAACATTTGCGAGAGCATTGAAGCCAAACGAAATTCGAGAAGCGACAAAGAATTGGAATTTGATTGAGGGATACATTTATGTGATTTCGAAACTGATGCCCGCTGCGGAAGGGGAGCCGAATGTCAATTGTGTCAAGGTTGGCTTTTCAAATGTCACCACGCGTGAGCGATTCGACAAAGGGTATCAGCGCCTATTAGGTTTTCGCACCTCGCTACTGCATTTTAATGTGCATCGAATCTATTTGTTTAAGCGATCGGATTTCGATCCCGGCAAAGCAGAGGCCTTTGGTTTAGCAGCATATCAGGCTGAGCAAACGCTTCACAAACTGATCGATTTGAAATTCAAACCTCCGCAGGTACACATCAGGTTTTCGAATGGAAACGAGAGCGAATGGTGGAACATCAAAGAGAAATACATGCCTGAGTTCTTGAAGTTTTTAGACACAAAGGTTCAGTTGGATACACCGGAGCCGCCGGTTTATGGCACTGCTTTTAGCCGCAACTCCACAAAGCGAATTGAGTTTCCTGAACGATTGCTTGTGACTGGTATTACAGTTGATGAAGAAGGCGTGCCCGAACGAAAGAAGAAATACCGCAAGACAAACAATCGATATGCGAGGGATCTACGCAATCGTCGAACGACCGCCGAACTCGTGGCGAACAAGATTGAGGAAAAGACGATGACAGCGGCGACCCGACGAAAGCTGGAAAAAACGGTGGCCTTTTGGGAGAAGGAATTGGTTGGATTGAAATTCACTGATAAAAAAATGCATCCGGATGATAAAGGATTGTATCGAGGGAAGAAAATCATTGACAGCGTGTTTAAGGAAGTTCGGCAGCAAATCCTCGTGTCCTACGACCCCGACATTTCTGATCGAACAAAGGAGCGCGCAAAGGAAGACGACATCGAAAATGCATCGGGTGTATTGACAATCAATGAAACATTGCTTTACTTCCCTGATCTGCAAAAGAAATATTTGGATTCCTATCAGTATTACAAAAGGAGGAACAACTTTGAAGACGACTTCGATTACACCGAACCTTTTACATAGGCCCCTTTTTTTCTTTGTGTATATCATAATGCCCGGAATCAAAAAGGTCATTCACAAAGTTAAGCGTGCTGGAGCGAGAGCGAGACCCGCTGTTCGCAAAGCATCGAAAGCTGCGATAGGCGCCGGAAAGGTCGCTTCGGCTTTTGGTGCTCGTGGTGCTGGTAGAAAGATTACCAAAGCTGGACGCGTCGGTGTTGCTGCCTCGCGTGCCAAGAACCTAAAAGGAGCCAAAGTTGCTGTTGATAAAATGCGCAGTTCGCAAGGTCGTTAATCTAATATAAGAAGTTAAGGAATTTTTTATATTAGTCGTGCCAATTCTCTTCTTTGTCGTGCTAATCTTTTTCTTTCTTTTTCTTCTATGTCTCCTGCTAGTCGTAAAACTTGACCGGTTGCTTCTCCCAAACGAGCCGGACTACCTGGCGGCAGACCTTGCAAACGAACTGCTCTTCTTCTTGCTGGCGCAGGCGTAGGCGCTTCAGTTCTACTTCTATTTCGTGCAAGTATTCTTTCAGCTCGTTCAGCTTGTGCTGCAATTGCGTCTGCTCTTGCCGCTACTACCACATTGCTGAATTCGCCGCCATCATTGAAAAATCCTGCACTCACCTCACTGGAGTCAAAGAATTCATCATCGCTTTCTACTTTGGGTGCAGGGGGTGATTCTCGTGCGGCTATAAGATCTCGATACACATCACGATTAATATTTCGCATTTGTTCAAAATCCATTGAAGACGGTTCCTGAGCATCAAAAAAGTCGTCTTGTTCTCCTGCAATTGGAGCGCGAAATCTGTTTATGTAATTTCTGTGATAATGCATTTTTCGATCTAATGACAATCTCATTTTTGAAGGGTCAGTATAAACCGAATTCGTTCCTGATGTTGGAATACGTCGCTGTATTCTATCAATACCAGCACGGGGACGCAGAGTGAATGATTCCCTCGCCGATGGAAACACGTGTGTGTTTAAGTTCCTTCTTTGCTTATGTACTTTTGCATGACTTCTACCCATATACTATTACTCCACAAAATTAATTAGATCAAAGTTCTTGTAGAATACAAAGCCGGGGGCTTCTTGAAGGGACATGTCCACAAAGAGGAAGTTGTATTTCTTGGAGAACACAAAGTCCACAAAGGAGGGCAAGTTCTTCTTTTCAATCGGTAATAGCTCCTCGTGGACGGCTTCCAGCTCCTTTTGATTGACTGGTCTAAACAATGCCAAATGAGTCAAATTGTTTCTGATTCCAGTTGGCAAATCCCTAAATTTCTGCACGACAAGCAAACACGACAACTTGCGATGGCGGCGATTCTGCAACAGGCTGACTAATGCTTTTTCAAGATAGGCATACCTTCGCAGTTGGCTGCCAATGTCATCAAGGTAAAGAAGTGTAGTTTCATTGTTTTCCGATGCTGCATCAGTAAAACTCGTCACGAAATCAATAAACTCGGAATCAAAATCCTCAAACATCTTCTCTTCGGGGTGATCCTTAAAGATGTTGTTTTGAAGCGATTGCAATGTAGGCGAACACACAATAATGTGATTGAAGGTTTTGAAATAACCCTTTCGCTTACCATCTTTGCTCTTCTTCCCTTTTAGTAATGAGATCGCCAAATTGGTTTTGCCGCTGCCCGATTTCCCGCAGAGCACAAATGCAAACGATTTGTTCGGCAACGGCTTACACAACCCCTTCGCAATTTCCCCATCGCACTTCATCTCCACCTTCTCAATATTCAAATCTGTGTTCTCAATAACATCATATCTCATTGTGTTTTTATATATTAGCAGAAAATAATACTATTACTGGGCGGCGCAGCCGATTGTTGAGGCATTGGCATCTCACTTTCCTCATCGCTTTCCGATTCGACCATTCTCGCGCGCGGTCTACGTTTAGGAGCTTCTTGTTGTATCGGTGCCTGTGGCGCGCCCCCGTAATAGTAATTGTGTACTGTATTGCCTCGTTTTGTGGGCTTTTTGCGTTTGACGACCACCTCCTCTTCGCTTTCGCTTTCGCTACTATCCGATTGCACAATTTGCGCTTGCTTCTTCTTTGGTTTCTTTGGTTCTGATTTACCAGTCGAAGCCGCCTTTTTCTGTTCAATCATTTCACGCCGGCGCTCTACTAAGCGTTGTGTCGCGGCGATTTGCGCTGGCGATCGCTGTGGTTTTTTCCGCCCATCCTTCTTGACAGGCTCGGGTGCCGGTGTGTCATCGATTTCTGTCGCTGAATCGTTTTGATCTTGAATTTCTTTTTCGAGCATGTTATATATAGATGGAAGAAAAAAGATTTGGTGATCTATCCCTAAACCAAACCGAACCAAACATTGAGGATCTTTCGTTGAATTTGGTCGACCAAGACCTACCAAACAATGCAAACAATGTTAAACCGTGGCGTGAATTACCATTTAAGGTGTTAAAAGAGATTGTGAGTGGCACATCAAATGAAAGTGAAGAAGATCACAATTTTAGAATACACAAATTCGTCACTGACTACTATAAGGTGTTCAATAGAGATGAGATGGAAAAGAAGTTCCCCAAATTCCCCGACAACTTCTACGATCATTTAGCAATTGCATCGCAACGCAAATTTGAAGAGCTCGTAGAACAGGAGAAAATGTCTGCTTTATGTATAGATGGTCAAACGGAAACCGAAACCTCTCAAACTCCCTAAAACCACAAAGAAACCATCACAACAAGTAATGGGCAGACAGCCTGCCGCCACAGGCAGGCGACCACGCGCCCGAAGAAACTATGATGGGGCTCTTCTTTTCAGAAACAGTCACGTATTGTTTAACGAAACTCAAAGAGGAAGAATCTTTTATCTCTGATTTTAAATAGTTTAGTCATAATGGGGCAAAAAATGGATATGTGGATCAATCCACAAATCCACATTCTGCCCCTATTTCAGGAAAGTCTAATCTTGTATTCTATTCATTATTTTTGTCGAACCGTGTGCTACTGCTGCAAGTTGAAATTTGTTAAGAGCACATTCATTCCTACAAATAGGACATCGCCATCGAACTCCACAACACGGATGCGGACATTGCCCATTACCACAACTTTCTAACATACTTTGTAAGCAAACCAAACAGGTGAAGTGGTGGTTGGTACAGCTCAGATAATTTCTTGTATTGCTTTCACATACGGGGCATCTCTTTCGCTCTCTCATACTCATCGTGATTGCATTACATCTTATCCATTATTCTGTTTCAATTTATTTTTGTAAAATCTACATATATGCTATATGGCGAGTTTGACTGGAATGATTGACGGAAGATTTGATCGGATTTTTTTGGATGGAGAGGACCTCGAAACAGAAATCGATGGACTGACATCCCAAGATGCATCGTTTAGCGCATTGATTACCGATTTGAGTAATCGCATCCTTAACCTGTCGAACAGCGAGAGTTCAAATGTAGAAGCCATCTCGACGAAATTGACTGATTTGAGTAGCAGCCATTACGATTTGAGCGCAAGCCATTATGACCTATCGAGCAACTACTATTCTAACAAAGAAGACATTTCTAAACAATTTAGTGAATTGAGCACTAACGCTCACGCTGAAATTGACGATTTGAGTGCGAGTCATTACGATCTATCGAACAATTACTACACTTTTAAATCGGCAACTAATTCATCGCTTACTGCAATACAAGTTGAGGCGGTTGATCTATCATCCACTTTTTATTCGACAAGAACAGCAATCAACACGCGTGTGGCTGATGTTAGTCAGGATTTGGTTGATTTGTCAGGCAATTTTTACGCGGCAGATTTAGTGGCTAAATCAGATAGGGCCTCGTTGGAGTCAACGTTAAACGATTTAAGTTCAAGTCATTATGATTTGAGCGGGGTAGTAGCGAAGAAGAATCCATTGCTTACGAGTTCGAGTAGTTTGACAATTGGCTCATTAACAGGAACGGGATCGAGTGGACACATCACAACGGGCAATGGCGGGAATCTTAAAGTGCCGACTGCAGCAGGAACTACACAACTGGTCATAAACTCAGAAGGAGTGATTGGTAGAAATACTGGAATTTTAACACTGACGAGTAAATCAAATGGCAATCACGAAGGTGTTGTGTTCAAGAACAATTACACAAGTGGATCCACAGATAATACCCACACATGGGCTTACCTATCGAGAAATGGTCGCTTTATTTTAGGGGGTGAGAACACTGCCGGTGGGTTAGGTTCAGCGACTTCAAAGCAATGTGATCGTGATTCAGGCAACTTATTGATCGAACACCCCTATAAGCTATACTGCGCTGGGGCCGCAAACTTTTTGAGTGATTCTTTCATCAACAGTGCTCGTATCGGTCGACATGGAGCAACAGATAATTGGGCTTGTTTTGGGTACAGTGATCCGAGCATAAACGAAGCCGACCCTGACACCTACGGCATTAATAAGTGTGCAGTTGCTCAGGCTGGTTCCGGTATAACGAGAATAAATGGCGGTGGACATTCCCAGTATATAGATCTGCGAACTATGAATCTAACGAGAATGCGAATTTTAGGGAACGGTAGAGTGGGAATAGGTACAACAAGTCCTTCTACCGAACTTGAAGTCGATGGTAGTGTGAATATTGTAGGGAACATTTTACACAACGGTGTGAATATTTCAGACAGAATTGACGATTTAAGCACAAACACATCGGTTTCGTTGAATGGTAAGCACGCCGTTATTTCAAGTACTGCGAGACTTAATGCTTCTCTCGTCGGCGACGGAAATGTGGACAACACTGAATTCGGTTATTTGAATGGACTAACAGACACCATATCGAACTTGTTGGGCGCCAAACTGAACACATCTGCAATATCAACTTCTATTGCTGATGGTGGTCTTAATCCCGTTGATTCCGATACAATTTATCACGCATTAGAAGGCAAACAAAACACCATTGATAGTAGCAATTACTTGAATGCAAATCTCATAGGCACTGGCGTAGTCAGCAACACTGAGTTCAATTACCTTAATGGACTAACAGACACCATATCGAATTTGTTAGGAGACAAACAAAACACCATTGATAGTAGCAATTACTTGAATGCAAATCTCATAGGCACTGGCGTAGTCAGCAACACTGAGTTCAATTACCTTAATGGACTAACAGACACCATATCGAATTTGTTAGGAGACAAACAAAACACCATTGATAGTAGCAGTCGTCTCAATGCAAATCTCATAGGCACTGGCGTAGTCAGCAACACTGAGTTCAATTACCTTAATGGACTAACAGACACCATATCGAATTTGTTAGGAGACAAACAAAACACCATTGATAGTAGCAATTACTTGAATGCGAATCTCATAGGCGACGGTTCCATCAGCAACACTGAGTTCAATTACTTGAATGGACTCACAGAATCTTTATCCACTTCGTTAGGAAACAAAGTCAATAGTTCTGCGCTGGCGACTGTTGCAACCTCAGGAAGTTATACTGATCTTGATGATCTTCCAGCTGGTTCGGGAATTACATTGCCAACCATATCCGGCACGGGTGGCACAACTTCAAGCAAATATTTAAGAATAAACTCCGCAGGAGACGGTGCGGAGTGGGCGTATACCGGAATTCCAACTTCGTTATTATCAATTTCGTCAAGTGATTCGGGGAAGTATTTGAAAGTGGATGGGGACGGCGACGCTGTATTTTCAAATCTGAGCAATATTCCGCAATCAGCCATAACAAATCTATCTACTGATTTAGGCAACAAACAAGATGTTTTGACATTTGGGTACGCGGCTGGAAACGCTATGAAGGTCGGTAATAATTCAATCGCACAAGACAGTTTCGTGCGGCGGGGTTCAGCAGGACATTTTTACGGATCAAACGTGAACGCAACTAAAACCGCTCTCGGGATTAAGACGCCGACTTTTGTCATACATTGCGAAGAGGCTCACGGAGTAAATCCTAATGATACAAATGGTTTTCAATGGTCTTGGGGAAACGGAGATACTAACAACTATGGTTTAGCACTCCCGTGTAAGTGTAAATTGCGACGATATGCAATTTCCACCCAAAAAAGCATTCAGTTTATGTTTCAGGTGTATAAATTTACAAACACTTCAAGTCTACCAGATTCAAGCACGTTAGGGATTGAAGACGGTGCTAATTGCTATGGATACTTGGGAAGTGCCGCTTTTTCTGGAGCGGGTGTTTTTCGCAAGGCTTTGACAAACACTCACAACTCCGGAACACAAACAGCTCTTGACATACAATATAACGATGACGGAATTCAAGAGGTTGATTTCAACGCAGGTGACCGAATTGCGATATGTACGGAGTTCTTGATGAATCCAACGACAGAATTCAACAACTTCGGGGCCAGAATCACGCTTCAATTCGATTATGTGAGCGATACTTAGACATATTGAACTTTTGAAAAATAAATTGAAACAGAATTAATGCATCGTTTTGAGTGGCATATGGCAACGATGACAGATATGAAACACGAAAACGATAATTTGAAGTTGGAGGTTCAGTTCGCACGTGCGGATAATGAGTTTTACAGAGCGGAGAATGAGAAACTCAAAGCAAGGAATGAGAAAATTAAAGAAGAGAATAAAATGATAATTAATTCAATTAAATTAGATTTGGGGTTTTATCAAAGGATGTGTGCGAAATTAGAAGAGGAAATTGAACACTCAAAGAGGAGCACCAAAGCGGAGATCGATTATCTTAAACAACAGAACGAAAAACTCTTAAATCTAACTATGATTGTTAAATGTAATCAACGACCATTATTAGCAGAAGAATCAATTATTCAGGAAAAAATTATTGATGTCCCTTTTGAATCAACCTTTGTTGGAGATGAGAGCGAGTCGTGAATAGTTTAGTGAAAACGGGGCAGAATATGGATAAATAGATCGATCCACAATTCCAAATATTGCCCCTTAATCCTTCAAGTATGTAGAAATGATTGTCTCGACGTCAGTCCCTCTCCTTTTGCTTAAAGTAGCCAAGTCCTTCGCTCGACCCCTTGCCGCGTAATCATGAACCATTGCTTTGAAATACACTCCTTCTCCCAGATTCCGCAGCGTTTGCTTCTTGACCTCATTTCCTATTGTTGTTGGGCTGATGTGTGTTTCATTGTCGCTGAGATGAAACAGGTATTTAGTTCCAGCATCTCCCAAGAACTCCCTGACCGCCCGCGTGAATTTAGTACTCTTAATAGGGAACTTCTTTTGACCATAGGTTTTCCATGTCTTGTAGTCATTGCGAATGTAGTGTACGTAGGTCGGCGCCAAATACAAGAAGTTGTTTTCATCGTCAATGACATCCCGATTGTCTGTGATGATAATATCTAAATCTTTGTTTCTTACTGAGAAGTGTATCAATAGGTAATTGATGATGAATCGTTTGTGATCATGAACCTTTGATGCAGCATTTAGGTAATCCTTCAATTCCTTAATAGTTGGCAATACTAATTGATCCAGCTTCTCTTCTTTTAGCAACTCTATCCTTTTTTTTAGTTTGACGAACAACGTGAAATACTCTTTCCTATCGGGGTACATTTTACGCAATACCACGACGACAGCCTTTTGACTGTTAGGGTTTTTGATTGTCTTGACCTTCGCAAGTATGTTTCGTGTTGATGATTCTTCGATCGGTTGCCCTAATAGTTCAGTGAGTTTTTGATAGGCTTGATTGTAGGCTTTGATTGTTGATTGACTTAATTCGTCTTTGTTCTTCAAGTATTGATCCATTCAATTATACAATAACTTGATATTATTTAATCGATTGATGAAACGCGTGTTATTTAGTTAATTGAAATGGGAACTATATGTATATGAGAATATTGGATCTATTCTCAGGCACTGGTTCTGTCAAACGAACATTGGAGAAGTATCCGCAGTTTAAGGATTGGGAAGTCGTTTCACTTGATTTGGCTCAGGCGGATATATGCTGCAACATATTGGATTGGGATTACAAGAATGCATTTGAACCCAATGATTTTGACATCGTGTGGGCCTCGCCTCCATGCACCTGTTTCAGTCGATTGAAGCGCTGCAATATCGGCCGACAATGTAGAAATGGTAAGGTATTCACACATCAATCAATTGAGGACGACATTCAATCAATAGGCTTACCGCTATTGAATAAGACATTTGAGATCATTGACTATTTCGATCCTGAGCATTGGTTCTTGGAGAACCCTGCGACGGCGCGCACTGGCGACTACATCGACGAAGACAAACCTTACTGGGTAGTGGACTACTGCCAGTACGGAATGCCGTATCGAAAGCGCACGAAAATATGGACGAACTTGAAATCGTTTGAGCCGTGTCTATGTGATAAGCAATGCTCGGGTTGGGATGGCAAGAAGCACGCCGTCCGCGTAAATGAACTCGGCGGTGGAAGCGACAGCACCATTTTGGGTAAGCGGTCGGTGCGGTCGAAGGTGCCGGAGGAATTGATACGCAGCTTGTTTATGGGTGTAATGCGAGAACGCAAAATGTTTTGAGTATATATATGAAGCGCCGCCGAATCTATCCTCGTTCAACTAAAACACGAAAGATCAAAGCGCCGAAGTTCAAACTCGTGGACTTGCGGTTTTTAGGGGCAAGAATTGGATAAATAGATCGCAACATAGTATATGAGTTGGTACAATGAGAAAAGGGATTGGATTGTGTATCTATTGTCGAAAAATGAAAACCGATATGTAGGCATTACTTCACGCTCAATGCAGAACCGATTGCGGCGGCACAAGAAGTCGGCGCAGAACCCTGCGATTGATTCTCTGCTGCACAACAAGATGCGGCGGCTCGGGTTGGACGGTTGGAAGATGAAGAAGCTGACACACATACACGGCAACTATTACGAGGCCCGAGCAATCGAGAGATTTTATATGTATCTGTCTAACCTAAATGAAACACTGAGAGAAAGACCTATATAGTTAATCACCGAGAAACGCCGGTGAGGGCGCCGCGTTCAAATGCTTTTCCCCCCAAGCCGCCGCCAAAAACCGCCCCTGATTTTTAGTTCAGAATTTATAACAATTAGAAATGCCATCTTATTCTAATTGTTTCTCAAAGTGCAATGCATTTCAACAAAGTTTCTCATTTAGATTACTAAAGTCATTCACTTTGTTGTATTGTGCATTCACGATTCGCTCTCGTCTTCGTCTTCGCTGTCGTCGCTCTCGTCTTCGTCTTCGCTGTCGTCGCTCTCGTCTTCGTCTTCGCTGTCGGGCAAAATGTCAATGGTCTCCGCCTCAGAGTTCCAGATTCCAACCCAATCTTCTTTTTCAGCGTCATACAGCATGTTGTCGTCATTGTCGATCAGATAGGTTTTGCCTGTCTTCGGGTGAATCCATTCCTCAACATTGACATCAATGGTCTCCGTCTCAGCGTTCCAAATTCCAACCTGTATGTTAAATCGAATATGGTAGAGCCTGTTGTTCGTGTCAATAAAATATTCTTTTCCTGTTTTGGGGTGAATCCATTCCTCAACTTGGAGACAATCGCTGCGGTCTGATCCGAACCGAAAATCATCTACCAGCGCGAGCGCATCGCTGGGCAGCCGCGTCAAGACTTCCTTTACCATTTGTCAGGTCTCGTGGTAAATACCGAGCGAGGCGTCTTCCTGCGAATCAGTCGTCGGCTCTTTGGGGCAATGCGCGCGGCAGTCGTAGCAGTAGTACCACTCACCGTCGGCGGTAATGCATTCCTTGAACTCGGGTGAGTCGCGCATGATTGTTTTGCCACACTCGGCACAGCAAAAGGCAATGTCTTGAAACACGTTTCCCTTTTTTTTCTCGCGGTAGTCTCGCGCCGCCTGTCGACCGCGGAATGACGAGCCGGCGACTGCGTCTTCTCCTGTGGCCGGCGCCGGCGGCTTCGATTCAATGCTGAGATAGTTGATTGAGTTGATGATCTCGGTAGCAGAATCGGGATTGATTTTGATCTGTTCGAGCTGGCTTTCGAGCTCGGCAACGCGTGCCTCCAGCTCCGCAGCCTTTTTTTCGTAGTACTCGCGCTCAACCGTACCCGAGATCATAAAGTCGATGCTTGATTCAACCTCCTGCCAATCGTCTTCCCCCGCGTAAAACTCTTCATGTGCCCTCATAATTGCGTCCTCCTCGTTGAACGCAGTCACATATGCTTTGCACTTTGAGAAGCAATTGGCGTACACTTCATACTGCTTCTCCGCCTCCTCCACAATCACACTTTCAACGTCCGCGCGTTCTTCTTCGTCGAGCACGACCTCGAAGGATGACTTCCCCTCGTTGAGCATCTTGTTCGAGACCGAGTAGAACCCAGCTTTCGTGAATGCGAAGTCAGGGAACTTCTCCTTCATGTGCGCGTACGCCGCGGCGATGCTGCCGCGCGGCAGCGGTTTGGGCAACGCGCCGAAGTACTTCTCCATCTCGACCTTCCATTCGGGATTGCGAGCGAGCAGGGTTGATCTCGGGACTTTATCACCCATTCCCTTCGGTCTGCCTCCGCCCGGCGGCGGGCGCGACGGCGTGTACCACCCGTTTTCGACCGCAATTGGTTGCAGGATCATGTACGTGAATTTTGGGTAGAGCATCTTATTGACGGGCGTGAAATTCTCGTTCATCACGCGCACGACCTCGTCCCACGTCATCATTCCGCTGTTCTTCCATGCGGACAGCTTGCCTTCGGTGAGCTGTTTGAGCAGGTCAAGCGCGCCCTCCGGAAACTCGCACAGCGGCCGGCCCTTGCGCGGCGAATCTTTCGCCTCTTCCGCCATCTGCTCCAAATTTTCGGCTGAGTGGGGGCGGATCTAATAAGTCCGTTCTCAGGTTTTTCGCATCAATTCATTTCGATCTATTGAGTAAAGATGGTGAGAAAAATAGCTGAATAAAATGAGAATTGATTTCTGTTATTGGATGGAACTAAAAATCAGGGGCGGTTTTTGGCGGCGGCTTGGGGGGAAAAGCATTTGAACGCGGCGCCCTCACCGGCGTTTCTCGGTGATTAACTGAATCGGCGACGTAATCTCCGGGCGCGCCGCGCGCGGCGAGATCGCGACACGTACCGACTTCGAGCGCGCGGTCCGTTTCCCAGGTTGGGTCGCCGCGGTCGTCGCCGATGTCGCGCGGTGCCGTGGCGTGCGGCCCAAAGACGGCGTGAGCGATGAGCATCTGCTCGTGGATGGAGCACGGCAGCCGGACCGCGAGCTTCGCGCCTTTGTCCGCCTCCGCCGCGTCGAACCCGCTGCGGAGCGTCTTCGCCCCTCGGCCGCACATGCGCTCGAGC
>JACLAA010004900.1_pt1 | contig 22976 bp, 14 predicted proteins | sample 8027891 | NCBI WGS metagenome assembly JACLAA01 (sample SAMN15724900, study PRJNA655200) | protist metagenome | isolation source: fluorescence activated cell sorting (FACS) single amplified genomes of... | place: Spain: Blaines Bay Microbial Observatory, Mediterranean Sea | collected 2016-01-19 | reverse complement strand
TAGTTAGTCTAGCTAGTCTAGTCTATTAGTTAGTCAGGCGTGTCGGTGCGACCCACGGTCGAACACTGACAGAACCTGAGATCGAGATTACAAGTTTTAAAGCACACAAGATCACCCAGAGGTGATTTAGTTTGACACTGCCTTGTTTCTGGTGCATCTGCGGTGCGGAATTATAGGACATATAATACGCATGATCCTTTCCTCCATGCTCTTGACTCGTGCGACTTCGACCCTGCCCTTTTTTTTTACTTGTACTTTCGAAAGTAGTACTGTCGCCGGTATGGTAGTCAAGCTATCTAGCTAGCTACTTGTAATGTACGAAAGTACTGGTATCATCCTTTCGAAAGTAGACTAGCTAGTCTAGTCTAGACTACTTTCGTAGATTGTATTTTTGCCGCCGCCGCTAAAGCCGCCGCCAGCGACTTTCGTTTCGCGCCGCCTTCCCCAAACAAGAGAAGGCGCGCGCACGCGCCGGTCGTCGCCGCGGTCCGACCCGTTGCGCTCGGCTGAAATATCGGCGCGCGCGATATCTCCCTATCGAGGACACGCCGCAAGTCCTTGGCGCGATGAAGACCAACGTCAAATCGCACGTGCAGCAGGCGCGGAACATGGCTGGGACGGCAAAAAAGTTCCCTCCCGCGCCCCCAACCGCGAAGCGCTCGACGCCGTACGTCCCTCAACTCCCAAACCCGGAAACAGGCGAAAACCCGTTCGGAAAGCAGCTTGCGAGCGGTGACAAGGAAGTTCGTGATGCTACGTTCGTCGCCCTGGGCAAGTGGTTGGGCTTGCGCGTCGCAGTTGATTTGCTCGACATGAAGAAGATATGGAAAGGCTTGTTCTACGCAATGTGGCATGCAGACGGCTGGGACGTGCAGGAGGAGCTCGCGGAGCAAATGAGTGGATTGATGCACAAACTCAAGCACAAAGTGGTGATGTCGTACGTGGGAGTGTTTTACATTACCGCGAGGCGCGAGTGGGTGGGGATCGATAGGCACCGCATGGACAAATACCTCCTCCTTGCGCGGCGCATGACAAGCCACGTCCTGCGATATTGCGCGGACAGGAACTGGGCTGAGGGCGCTGTCAGGGATGTCAGCGAGATGATATCGAGAACTGCGCTCGGCACGGGCGGCAGCGATGGCGAGAAAGGCACCGTGGACGTCGGACTCAAGCTCCACGTTGCAGAAATTTTCGTCCCGGAGCTCCGCCGAGTCGCCGCAGGCCGCGACGCTGTTGATGTGGGTTGCGATCCAGACAAAGAAAACGAAGCGAATGGTGGGGCGCCCCGCACTGTCTTCAAAAAGAGGAGAAAGAAAGGCGAACATCTCGCAAAGCAAACTCCCAGACCCGTTCCCTCTGCTGCAACGAGTTTGCTTCTCGAACCCTTCGCGAAGCTACTGCAAATCGACAGGCATGCGCCGCTTCACCGCCGCGTCCTTGAGGAGGTATTTGATGCGATCCTCGAAGGCGTCGAGGGTGGCTTCGCAGAGAAAGCGCTTGAGAAGGGCGATATGGACGACCCTGCGGAGCTCCAAGAACTAGCGGCGGCGATGATGATTCGTCTGGACGGGGTGACGATGCGACGAATGTCACGGCGATTTATCGAGCTCGGCGCCGCGGAGGGGGCGGAGGACCTTAACCGTGAGAGTCTTTACAAGCTCCACACGTCGTTTCGAAAGTCAGCGAAGCGAGCAGAAAAAAATGCAGAACGCGACAGCGGCGCTGGAGGCGGGCTAGTCGTCACAAAGAAGCTCAAGAAGAACGCACAGGAACCGGATCCGGCGCTAGAGCCGGACAAGGAGGGGATGGAAGAGTCTTCTGAGGAAGATCCCGAGGACGATAGCTTCCATACTGCCCCTGACGCCTCCATGGTTGAAGATATCGAGGAGGGAGGGACGTCAAAGGAAAACGAGGACTTGGACGAAGAGGAAGATGAGGAAGCGCAGCGAAGTCATGGCCGAACCGTTGACGGCGTCAGAGAATCGGAGGAGGAGCTCGACGAGGAGGATGATTTTGAAGAGGCGGATGAATTTGATGAGGAGTTGCACATCGCGGACAGAGAAGAAGTAGACAAAGAAGACGAAGACGAGGACGAAGAGGACTCCCTGGATGATTCCGATCAGGACAACTCAGAGGATGAAACGTCTGACGATGGGTCGCCAAGCCAGAGCAGCGAAGAGGAGGAGCTCGACGAGGACGCCGAGATGGCTCGCTCCGAGGCGGCCGTTGCTGCTGCTAACGCGGCCGCCGAGAGAAAAGCCCTTCGAAAGGCCGAACGGTGGGCTGCCGCTGTTGGCGCCACGCCGCCGCCCAAGAAGGCTAATGGTGCGTCGTACCTCGCTCGCCGCGCCGTCGTTGGTGTGTCTCCAGGCCCGCCCGCGTCACCCTCTTCGCCATCCAAGCGCGTGGCGTGGAACCTTAAGAGAAACACAAGGCACACGCCCTCAGGGCCTCCAAATCCGGTTAAGGGCGAGGGTCTCAAAGCGCTCTTGAGTTCCACCCCGAGGAAAAGCCTTCTCCGGCCGATCCACGCCGCGCCTCATATGGCGCCACACAGCGACCCCCGCGGGAGGAAATCATCAGGGAGAAGCCCAGGGAGCGGAAAGAAGGAAACGATGACCCCGGGCAGGCGACGCGGGAAAGCGTCGGGCTTCTTTTGAATATGCGTTTGGTGAGTCTAGCTCGATCTACTACAGTAGCTAGAGCTATTCATACCTGTTTGATCCGGATAGGTGCACCTCCCTTCGCCGGTGAGTTAAAACGAGAGCGGTCGGCTTGTTTATAACTTATCGAATTTCGTATCTGCTAGAGAGAGGTAGCTTCAGGTCTTGATCCGTCCGCGCGGCGCGGGATTTCTCGCGCCATGGGGAAACGAAAGAACCGAAGCCGAGCGATGGTCATCGCCGCCAAGCGGCGGAGCGCACGACCCCTGGCACTGACCGGCGCATTGGGCGCCGAAGCTTTCGCCGCCGCCCCCGGGAAGATTCGCTTCGACTTGGCCAACGACGACGAAGACGACTGCTGCGGAGAGGGCCTGGTGTCCGTTCCTCCCCCTCCCCCTACTAATCCTGAGCTCGCGGGGGCACACATGTCACCTGCATCTGTATCTTCCGGGCGCGTCATCGAGCTCCCGCGCACGAACTCTCCGTGGTTCAGCCGGACGCTTAACGCGAGCGCGGTCACGCACTTCGAGGAATACTACCGCCGACAGAACATCTTACCCGACGAGTCCGAGTGGGGTGCGTTCCTAGGTCACCTCCGCCGTCCCCTGCCAGTCACATTTCGCCTTTCTGCGATGGCATCGCATCGTACAGGCGTCGAGGAGGCTCTTTCCGAAGGGCGTGATGTTCTTCGCCCCCCTCGGCGCATCCTCGCCGACTCGGGCAGGGTCGTCCCGCCCCCCTTGAAGTTGGAGTGGTGCGGCGGGTATCAGCTCGGATGCGACAAGATTACGCTCAAGTATGGCCGTGATCCCGCACTGCGCGAGACGCAGAGGTGGCTTGTCCGACACAATAGCACAGGCGTTCTGACGCGACAGGCCGTTGACTCGATGGTCCCCGCCGCCATTCTCGGTGTTGAGCCAGGCCATATGGTTCTCGACATGTGTGCGTCTCCCGGGTCGAAGACGACACAGCTCCTTGAGGCACTCTGCGCTGGAGGGCTCGAACATGACCCGGACGGATGCGTAGTCGCGAATGATATCAACCCAAGGCGATGTTACTTCCTCGTGCGGCGCTGTGCCGCACTAGGCGCGGCGACAAGAGCGCTCGTAGTGACGAACCATCATGCGCAGTGGTTCCCAAATGATGGTGTTCCGGCGGCAGAGGCTGTGGGGATCGCCAACCAAGATAGGCATGGGCGTTGGCCGCCGACACCGGGCATCGCGCCGTTTGCGCCTAGCGCCGTTCGCGAGAAAACGACGGGAGCCGGTTTACCTTTCGGTCGGTATCCCGCGGGGACATTCGACCGGATCATCTGCGACGTCCCGTGCAGTGGGGATGGCACGCTCCGAAAGAACCCACAGATTTGGAGCGAGTGGCGACCGGAGTTTGCGATGGGTTTGCACGCACTGCAGCTGCGCATCGCTCAGCGAGGTGCTGCACTTCTGCGGGTGGGTGGATACATGGTGTACAGTACGTGTAGTTTCAATCCAGTGGAGAACGAGGCTGTCGTTGCGGAGCTCGTGCGGCGGTGCGGGGGCGCTCTAGAAATTGTTGATGCATCGGATCGCGTGCGCGGGCTGGAGCGGCGACCGGGAATGAAGACCTGGAAGGTTATCACGATGGTGGACGACAATATTGTAGAATATCCAACCTTCGAGGACAGCCAAAAGTCGGAAGTATCTGTCGGTTTGCGGCGAAAATTCGAGCGTTCAATGTGGCCTCCGCGCGTGAGAGGGGCAACCCGGCTAGGCGTGCGCATGAAAGGCCCCCCTCTGGAGAGATGTATGCGGCTTATGCCGCACGATCAAGACATGGGCGGGTTCTTTGCCACTTTGCTGAGAAAAATCGCCCCGCTTCCGGGCCCGAAGCCGACACGCGAGAGCATGCGAAGGGCGATGGAGACAGATTCGCCAGGGACGGGCGCCGGGTCTGGATTGGGAGGTGCGCCCCCGGGTGGTTTCCCGCGGCCCGTTGCTGAACACCGATACGTGCCAGTGTCAGATGCTATTCTCAAGCGCATCGCTGAGGAGTGGGACATGCGCGCTGCAAGCTTCGCGAGCAATTTCGCCTCACGCCTTTTTGCACGATCGCAGAAGTGTCGATCGCTGACATACATGGCCCCTGGAGTGATCGAACGCTGTGTTTCGAGCGATGGTGCGGCGAGGATGAAGGTTGTATGGGGGGGCGTAAAGGTGTGGGAGCGCCGGGGTACTGCTGCTGGCGAACATTACCGTGCCCCGACCGATAGCAAAGGCGTCGAAGCCCTCGTCGATGGCACAGGCACGTTCGAGTGGCGGCTAACGCAAGAAGGGGCGGTACTTCTTGCGCGACATGCTGGAGATAAAAGACGTCTGCTCCTTCCCGCGCGCGATCTAAAGCAGCTTCTCCTGGAGCTCGGAAAGGATGTCCCTTTGAATGCGTTTACGCCCGCGACGGAAGCTGCGGCTCGTTCCATATCGCCAGGTTCGTGCATCGTCGAGCTCAAACGAGGAGGAAACTTTGCGGGTGACGACGCATTCCTCCCTCTGGCGGCAGAGCGAACTGTAAAGGGGACACTCAGGATAGACTGGAGGTATCGCAAAGGGCTCGAGGGCGCACCGAAAGCAGCAGCATCAGCGATTCTCCGAAGGTTGGATGCCATTTAATACTCATGCCTGGTACCAAATTATCTATTAACTCCTCGTGGCGCTCCATCACTCCATCTTCGGCTTACCTCCCCGCGCGCAACGCCTTTCAGTGGATACACCGCGCGTTCAACTTGATATTCAGAATTCTGGACAGCTATGGTATTCCGCGCAACCCGATGCCGATCACTCGCTGCAGCGCGTCAGCTGCAATCCTGCTGCTTGCGTTCCCCTTCGTCCAAGCAATCTTGGGCAGACGTTATGTTGATGAAATCCTCGCTCACTTGGGGTTGGCGAACTTGAACTCCTTCTTGATGCCGCGAGCCTTAACGGAGGCGACGTTCATGTGGTTGGAGAAGGCGGTGGCGTCCTGGAGCCCGATCTCGTACATCTGGTGCGTGGGGGCGAAAATGCGGCAGAACGTGCCAGTGCATATCTCCTGCTTGGAGTTGACGGCGACCTCGCCGTTGCACTCCAAGCAGCAACAGGTGTGGTAAGGGGTACACATCTTGGCGCGCTCGAAGTAGGGGGGGAACTTGTCCACAGCTATGGATCTGATGAGCTCCATCTGGCACATGTCGTTGTCAACAGGGCAAGTGCCGTAGCACGGAATGGAGTTGGTCATGACGCCGTCGGTGATGAGGTGGAACGAGCGAGGCCTGAGGGAGCTCTGTCACGTCGAGACGGAGGATGGACGAGACGCGAGTACGCGGGATGGGATGGCTTCGTCAGCAAAACGAACGATCATGACGTCTTGCGAAGTCTGCGGTCGTTCGGTTGTGGCGCAAGTGTGACAAAGACGCGCCGATACTACACTAACAACGGGGTTTCCACGATTTTTCGCAGACGAGGAAATGAAACACCACGGCGTCGGAAAAAATATGCTCACACGCGCGCCGCCGGAAAACACCGAACGGGCTGGGCTCTTTGTCTGTTATGACGAGGAAATCGACATCGGGGTGCGGCCGTCGTCGTCGCACGGTCGCAAGGGTCCCTCGCGCGCGCAACGCAAAAAATCGTGTGCACGAAGATTTCAACATTGATCGCGCGAAGCAGAAACGCGTGAAGTGCGCGGTGGACGGGACGCACCCAGCAGCAGGCCCACCAGAAGTTGAAGTTCAGGAATCCGAAATCCTGGTGCATGGGTGCGAGGTAGTTGACGTTGAGCTTCCCGCCAACCGAGCGGAATTGCGGCTGAAGCTCGATGTCATCGATGTTAGCCTCCATTGTCATGGGCGACGGGGCGGACATGTTTCTGTGATGCGTGAGAGAGGCGGAGTAGTTGCTGGGTCGGGCGTCGAGGCGCGCGCGAACAATAACGCTATCATAGGCGCGCTTCGATTCGCAAGCAAGCTTTTTTCTCTTGTTTTGGCGACCCAAAAAAGGAATGGCGTGCGTGGTCGGATTCTACAGGCTTGTAGTGTACCGGAGGATATGTATGAGTTTCTAGTCGCAAATTACGACGGGCAAATAGGCGGTGGACAACCTTGTCACCCACGGTCGGCAGCTTAATTTGCGTGTTTATCTGTAACAGTTAGATCTAACAGTATGATAGTGTGTAGTTTAACTTACGAAAGTAATACGTAAAGACGTACGGGGACCGTTGAAATGGTCGCTATGTGCTTACCACACTCACCTCGATCATGGAGACCGACGAGCAGCTCGCACGTCTGCTCCAGGAAGAGGAGGATCGCGCGACGGCGATCACAGTTGCGGGCGCCCTGTCGCATGAACCGTCGTCCGCGAGAGGTGCCAAGAGCGATTTCGAGGGGCGACTCGAGTACGGCGTGCGGACGGTGCTCGCGTACGAGCTCCCCGAGGCGCGCGCGCTGGCGCTATCTCTTATCCCGGCCGAACGACTTGAAAAAGAGGCGGATGAGCTGAGGGCAGTCACGGTCTCTCACCCGAAAGCGGTCGGGTGCCCACCGATATCACGCGCGGACGCGGTGCTCTTGCGCCTGTTGCGATGGTTCAAGCGAGAGTTCTTCACTTGGTGCGATCGCCCCGCGTGCAGAGCCTGCGGGGCAACGAACGTCGATCCTCGGGGGCTGACGGCCCCATCTGCCGAGGAGCGATCGCATGGTGCTGATCGTGTCGAGGCATATACATGCCTCAACTGTGACTTAGACGTCCGCTTCCCGAGATACAACGATGCGATCAAGCTGCTCGATACGCGTACCGGTCGCTGCGGGGAGTGGGCAAATGTGTTCTCCTTATGCTGCCGGGCGCTTGGCTACGACACACGATATGTTCTCGACTGGACAGACCACGTTTGGACAGAGGTGTGGTCGGAAAGTCAGGGTAGATGGCTGCACTGCGACTCATGCGAGGAGTCTTGCGACAAACCACTGCTGTACGAGTCTGGCTGGGGTAAAAAACTGTCTTACGTCGTGGCGTTTGGGTTTGAGGGCGTCGTCGACGTGACCCGACGGTACGTTGTCAGTATGGCGGAGACTGACGCGCGAAGGACCGCGTGCGATGAATCGTGGCTCCGCGACCGATTCTCAGAAATCAACGCCAGGCTTCGATCGGCGACGGATGTCGTGCGGCTTGCGGTGTTGATTCGAAGAGACGCGTCTGAGTGTGCCGAGCTCGAAGCCGCCGGTCAAGGTGGCGGAACTGGCAAGGAGACGCTCTCGGGACGAACCACTGGAAGCCTCGCATGGCGAGCCGTGCGTGGAGAGCTTGGGCCAAGCCGAGACGCCGGAAAAAATGGAAATGACGAGCCGTCGAAAGAGAATTCGGAAACAACAGGTCAAACATCCAACCGACCTGAAATTGAGTTAACGACGGACGCATCGAAGCTTACTGAGGCGACTGCGCTCGAGGTTACCATGACGCCGCCAGCGAAGGACCGGATTGCCGCGGCAGTCCGCGCGGAATTCACGCGGCTCGTCTCGAATGAAGGGTTTTCCGCGAACGAGGCGGCAGCATGTGCAATTCGGAAGGTTCGACGACGCTACGCGGAGACAATATGACACAAGCGTCTGCGGGGATGGAGACGAACGGGTGGTTGAGGTGCACAGGTGTCATCCATTGAAGAAATACGTTCTCAAAATTTGCTCGCGTTGTTACCGCTTCTGCTTCCCCTTCTTCTTCATCGCTTTGGCGCCTCTTCCCCCACCTTTCGCCTTGCTATTTTTCAGGTGCCGAGGCTTTGCTGGACGCGGTTTTTTCTCTGCAGCTCTCAGTGCAGCTCCGTAGAGTTGGCCCGTTGTTTGACCGCGACGGTGAGAAGTTGAAACCGCTGAAAAAGCGCCTTGGCGTACGGTCACCCCATCTGAGTTTTCGATTCCGAGCTCAAAGGCAAACTCGTCCTCCGATAATTTTCCTTTCTTTAGTTTTTTCAGTGCTCTGTAATCGTCGTTGATGTCGTCGAAGTCCTCCCTTGCCTCTTGCTGCCGCCTCTTAGCTGCGGTGAGTCGTTTTTCTGACTTTGTGCGCTCTGTTGTAACGAGGGCCTCCTCTCTTCGCTGCTTTTCCTTCTCTCTCTTCGAGACAATCACAAATGCCTCGGGGTGTGATTCGCGAGCCGCGCGCTGTTCTACAAGAGCTCTCACGCGCTGCTTCTCACGTGCCCTGTCCGCGTAAGGCACGTCGTCGGGATTTGCTGAACTCTCGACAAAGCCTCTCAGAGTTGCCTTGGGAGCTTTGCGAATCTCTTTCATCCGTGGCAGACGCAAAAGGCCCATCGCTCGTGCCAACTTGGCCAGCTCGAGTTCTTTGTGTCTAAAGATAAACCGGCAGTGGTGCTCCTTGTACCCGCGAATGTAAGACACAAACGCACGCGTGCCTTTTTCCATCGCCTCTCGATTTTTTTCCGATCGAGCACGCAGTGCATCGCAGAGCACCGCTGCGCCTGCTGCATCTGAGGATGTCATTGAACGGGAAGCAACTGGATCGTCGCAACTGTTGATATCATCGACATCCTTCTCTTCGTCCCAGCGCTCATCTTCGCTGTTTTCTTCCCCCTCAATTTGACATTGACCTGCTGCCACGTCGTTGCAGTTTCCAACCTTGCTATCCATTGTGCCGCCCGCGCCTTTCAGTGATTTTCCGACCCCCCCTATGTTTACACGGAGTTCTTTAACGTCAATGTGTCTCACTTTGAGAAATTCCACATAGCTAGACTCATGTGGGGCAAGGTACACCAGCGCAGACCCTTCCCTCCCCATCCGTGCGGTACGCCCGACCCTATGTACGAACGCTGCGGGGTCTTGCGGGGCATCAAATTGGACGACCCAGTCTACGCCTGGGATGTCGAGCCCTCTTGCGGCGACGTCCGTGCAGAGCAGGCAACCGCCGTCATTGTCGGCAAATCGAGATAATGCCGCCTCCCGCTGTGCCTGCTTCATCTTTCCATGCAGCGCGACGACCACGACGCCATCACCAGGATCTGCGGGCGCGCCTCGCGCTAGCGCGGTTGCAAAGTAGTCTACGCATGCGCAGGTTAGGAAGTAGACGATAGTCTTGGCACCAACGTGCTCGCGAAGAAATAAACAGAGTTTGTACAGGCGCTCGTCAACAGGGCAGATGTCATACATCAATTTGAGCTGCGCGGGAAGCTTTCCGCGTGCCACCGCGGACGTTTGGGCCGTGCCTGCTTTTGCCGCCGCCGCCGCTGCAGCCTGCGATGCAGCGTCACGAACGGTCACGCGTACCGGGTTCCGAAGCCCAGCCCGTGCGAGTTCTTCGAGCTCCTCTGTCTGCGTCGCAGAGAAGAGCCCTGTGCGCCTTTGTTTTGGTAAACGTGCGATGATGGCGTTGAGTGTCTTGACAAAACCCATACTCAACAGGCGATCGGCCTCATCAAGAATCAAAAGTTCGCATTTTTTCACGTCCATCGCCTTGCTTCGCGTCATGATGTCGTCGAGGCGACCCGGCGTGCCAATCAGCGTGACGGCGCCGCGCTCGGCAAAGGTTCTGGCGTCAATCGACGCGTCCGTGCCTCCGACAAGGAGAGCGGGGGGCGCGAGACCCGGAACGGTAGCGAGAAAAGGAACAATGACATCATATATCTGTCTGGCGAGCTCGCGCGTGGGGGATACCACCACCGCACCGACCTGGTGCTTGCGGAAAGGCGTCTCGGCACGCGCTAAAATCTCGATCATTGGCAAAACAAATGCAAGCGTCTTGCCCGAGCCCGTGCACGCCTCCACGGACACGTCTTTGTTGCCGGCGAGTAGGTTGATTGCCGCTGCCTGCACAGGTGTTGCGCGCTCGAAACCTTGAGATGCGAGCACCGAGAGCGATTCGGGCCGAAGTGAGGGCACGAGCGCGGTGAAGCGAGGGCCCTCAGCCTCGCGTTGTTCAGTGGGGCGAACGTCATGCCCGCCGCCGCCGCCGCCCATATGGGAAACTAGCGAAGGGATTCGCGCGGGGTGTGGACAATTCAGAGCCGATGCAAATGAACGGTATATCAGCACCTCACGCGCGAGGATGGCGGCGGCTCGGCTTGAAGAACGTTGTCGAGTGAAGATATTGCCTTCGGTCGTCCTCCGCGGCGGCGGCAGAGACGTAAATCTGACTTCACGGGCAGCTCAGCTCGACCCAGTCGTAATATGTTACGAAAATAGACTATATTTTAGTTAGTCTATTACTTTCGTATATGGGATGGGGCATGGTACTACTTTCGAAAGTAGTCTACTTTATCTGGTCTACACTTTCGTCTTTTTTTTTATAAAACACATGATAGCTCTAGCTAGCTAGAGCTACCACGTACGATAGCAACACAACATAGTCTAAAAGTAAGATAGAATAAATAGACTAGCTAGCTAGAGCTAGTCTAAGAAGGAACGAAGCAAGCAAGCAAGTCAACACTACCCGTACCAGCTTCAGACAGACTATATCGTATCGTAAGGTATTATTTTATCATACAAAGTAGACTAGAATATATGAGTCTACGTGTGGATGTTGTGACGTGAACGTGTTTGCTACGTGTGTATGTGAAGCTAGTCGGCGTCATTGTAGGATATTTCGTAGACTAGCTATCATAGCCTAACGTGCCGCGGCAGTGCACAGGCACAGTAACTCATCTCTTCGACTGTCCCAGGGGCGTGCTGTCTACCTGCGCTTTGCACGTCCCTTCGTCTCTCTGATTTCACCGCCACACCCCGACGTAGCACCCCTTAAGGCCATACGCGAGAGGTCCTCCAGCGACGAGGAGGCGCGCACCCGCAGGATCCCAAGCATGCGTGTAGCACGCGTTGAACACACCCAACCCAGGGGTGAAGTGATCGAGATAGATGTGGTGCTCACGGTCAAGCCACCCCTCACCCGCCTCGAGCGTCAGCGGTTCTCCCTGGGATTCATCGAATCCGGGATCCGAGATCCGGTCTGGGGATGACGCACCGGATCTTCGTGGGGATGCGTGAGGGGTGCTATCGCGGGACGATCCTAGCGAAAGGCAGGTGTCATACGCCGGAGCGTTGTCAAGGACGTTATCGCCACGCTCGCCCGGCAGAAACTTACCTGCCCGCACATCAAAAAACGTGATTGCCCCAGCGCCTCCCCCGCATGTGAGGAGTCGCCCTCCTCCGGTGAACGACAGCGAGCGGACCCCGTCGTTGCTGTTTCCGACGAGGCGCTCGTCACGAACGACACCTCGAGCTCGATTGTCCAGAAAGCTGACGTGCTCCTGCGACCCCGCCGCGAGTATATTGCCATCCGTGGCAAGGCACACAAGCTCGCGTCTGGAGCAAATTTTTGTCTGCTCCACTGCAGACATCGTCTCGGGAACGGTGAATATGACGCATCCATCCGTGCTCATGCTCGCCAACCTTTTTATTCCGTGACAGTACTTCACGTCTCGCACGCGATCGCGGTGAACGCCGAGGGTGGCGACGGGGACACTTAGCTGGCGATAGGTGCTTCCCCTGGACGCCGCATCCGGCACAGAGAAAATCTTCACTGTCTTGTCCCTCGAACCTGATGCAACCAGGTTGTCGGTGATCCAATCCAGACCAAACACCCAGTCAGTGTGACTTGTGAGCAGCGCGGTTGGACGAAGATCAGGGACGGAGAACACCGCGGCATCGCTCGGGTTCGCACCACCGGTAACCATTCGCGTGCCGCTCGGGTTAATGGCAATGGCGTGGATGCCGCAATTTTCATAGATTGACGCGCCGTCGACCAGATCGGGAGTCGGTGGAAAAGCCACGTTGCGAACCTCACCCCGACCGAACGGGGCGAACCCTGGGTCTTGACCGATTGCGTAGCTTGGCGACGCGTTACGACTCGTGGATGGCTCGGAAATCCAGTCCCCATCCGCGCGCTCGCTCGCTTCTGTTAGCTCCATTCGCTCGAAACGAAGCCGGCTCGGAAGGGGCACTTCGTTGCACTCACCCGTGTCAATGTTCAAAGATGCAAGCTTGTTGTCCTTCGTGCCCAGGAGGACGCGATCGTGATCCAACCAAGCCGCCGCGAAGCACTTGTCGAAACGGGACAGTAGAGACGTGGGCATCGCATACTCCTAGTGGGTCGGCGCGATAGGGAAGCGTAAGAAATGCAGCGCGAGCCAAAGGAGCCTAGGCTAGCTTAAACCTCGGGTGATGGATGTTGAGTTTTTCTCCGGAACTCCGGAGCGGCCGGAATTCAACAATGGATAACCGGGCTCGACAACATTAACCCCGACTCGTCGGACGCGCGTTGGACGAGAGCAGATCCCAGGTCCTGGGACGTGCGAATCAGACGGGCGGCTTCAGCCGAATTCGCACCTGTATCGTATATGGCGCTCGCGTCGCGAGTGCATCTCGAGCCTGCCTGAGATGAGATTCACATCGAAGGCAGGGTGGGGGCGTCAAAAGTGGTGGTGTCGCGCGGGACGGACTCCGGAAGAGAAAAGGATCTTCTGACTCGGATTTTTTCGTATCCTCGTGAGCGGCGCACCTCGTCCAACGAGCGTCCATAGACCCGCCGCCGCGCTCTCGCGTGCCAAGGTACTCGCCGAGACCTCGGTTGACGACTGTGAGTGGTTCACTGATTCGGGCGTGTGTTTTGGGGGCATTCATGAGTAATAGGTTAGCGAAGTCCGAGCGCGGTGGTTGTTGGCAAGTGACGCACCTTCTCTTCCTGCACTCGCGCGTCCTGTCGCTCACGGCGGACTTTGCGTAAGGGTTGCCCCGCGCCCTTGTCTTCTCCTTGCTGTCTTCTCGCTTACGCTTCAGAAAGGTACCATCGCTGAGCTCAGACTCGCCGTCGAAACCTTCGCCCCCGTGTACGGGGTGCAGCGGCGGCCAAAGGGCGCCCCAGCTGGTCTGCATTTCGCAGCCGCGCGGGATGCTGACTCAATTTTCTTATATCTCGTACCAGACTAGCTGTCTGGCTAGACGACTTCGCGTCCACACGCGGCTAACTTTAGCCGCGGCAAAACGTCGAGACGCCGCGTTATCGACACGCGCGCCTTTGTCGATGCCCCAATTCGCCTGTTCGGTGGCGGACGACGCCGCCTCGCGCGTGCGCGTCTCTGCGCCGGCACGGCCAACCTGCGCTCGTATATCCATCTTGTGACGCGTGATTTTCAACCGCGCGATTTGGCTCACGACAACGTCTCTAGAAACGTCGTCTCGATTACGTATAGGATAGTACAAGGGGCTGACAGAGCGCCAGATTACCACAGACGTGGTTTACCTTCGAAGCCTTCGAAGGTACTTTCTCGAGGGTAATTTACAAATACACTAGACTATCTAGCTAGACGCGTGAATTAGTCTATGATATTGCGTATGAGGAATTGTATTTTTAGGCGACTTTGGCCCGTCGGCAGCGCTGGTGAGTGCGGCTGCCGCGCGACTCCCCCCGCCACCCGAGAAAACGTCACGCTTCGTTATCATCGGCGCCGTGTAGAACCTTGATCAGTTCTTTCGCGTCATCAACGATGGCTGCCGATCTACGAGTACATGTAGATATCAACGCGCCTTTGGTGTCAATTGCGGACGAGCGCACCTGTGAAGACGACCTCTCGGGTGCCGAGTTTGGGAACGTCGCGATCCCGGGCGACGCCCGGGCACAGAATCCCGAAGAACTTGGGGTCGAGGGAGATGCGGAGGACATCGCGCCATGTTGCCAGGAGACGGGACCATGTCGCTGGGATCTGGTGTGTCGTGCGCATGTTGAGGGCTGGGAACGCTCGCACGGGTGCTCCTTAGTTCAGTATTTGCACCTGAACGGTTCGTTTGTCCCACCTTGGCTCGAGGGCGAGGGCGCCCAACCCGGTCAACGAGGTTCCACCGCAGCCCTTGCTGCGGCCGCCGTACCGATCGTTGACAAGACTGAGGATAGAGACGTCGCTGGACTCCTTCTCGATGGTGGCGGGGAGGACGCCTTAGAAGAGGTTGCGGGGAGAGGCGCGTTTGTCGCCGAGGTGCCTCTCGCTGGATCCTCCGCGATGGATCTTGACGACGACGACGAGCTGGACAATGCGGCCCCGGACCGCGTGTTTGCAATCGCGGTCGAGGAAGGCGAGCGTGCTCGCGCAAACTCCACGGGAGCGCTTGCGCTTGACGAGGCGGTACGGGGGGAGACGAGCCGATGCGAGCTTTGAAGACCACGCCGCGTTGAACCGCAAACGAAGGTTTTAATGTACGTAGACTGACTCAGTGGCGCGCCGCGCGGGTTGAAAATCGAATGTCTCTGGCAGGGACGTTCATTCTACCGGAAGGGACGCCGCGAGAGACGAAACTGTCGGTTTGCGTGCATCCCGCTCGACATGCACGTCTCTTTGGTGCCCGCGCCAGTCATCGCCCATGCGCTAGGCCCGGCGAACCCGTGCCGGAAGTGCGCCGGCGCGTCTCAAGGCGTTGGCTCCGGGGCATCGTACTCTCGACGGAAGGCGTCGCAGTTCCGTGTCGGCGCTCGTGCGTTCTTCCGAGGTAGAATGACGACGGATCCACGGCACCGCCGCGTTCACGAATCATCGTATGATGATGATGTCTTTGAGCACGAGCGATCTCGTTACTTCGCGCGACCGGCTGAGGGGGTTTCATTACAGGGAGTCCGGACGCCCTCGCCGTTGGAGTCGCGAGAATTTAACAATTCGATCTCTTCGACCGTTGCTGCGAGCCCTTCGGCGACCTCGAAGTCATTCGCCGCGCGACTCGTTGCAACGGGCGTTTTTGCATTCGCCGGGATCTTTACGCCGCTTGTCGCCACCGCAGCCTCCCCGTCGCAACCTGGTATTGTGAAGTCATCAGTGTCAGACATCAACCCGAACGTCATTCGTTTGCCCGACTCTACACGCGCCAGGCTGGATGCCTTCTTTCTCGAGCGCGTGCAGGACTGCAAGGGCGTCATCGAAGCCGTTGATAGACACATTAACGACCCTTGGGACATTGAGGACATCTGGCTCATCTTCCTGTGGCACTTCATGATTACGAAAGGACGGCGCAAGGCTTACAAATTTTCGCGCGATAGTTTCGCCGGGTCGCCTGATGCAAGCGGATCATGGGAGACGAGCTTTTGGAACTGGGCCGCTCATCCCATGCGCGTCGTCGGTGCACTATGGATCGCACTGTATGCCTTCGATAACGCTGTCCGCATCGGATCGATGTTGGGCATTGCACGGTGGCTTCCCTTGATAATGATGGAACAATTTGACCGTGGGATGTACACACTTGCAGGCGGGATAATCGCCATCATGATGACCGATCGCTGGTTTCCCGAGATTCTCGAGTCGCGCGCAAACGTCAAAGACGCGTCGCAGAGGCTTGTCCTAACGCGCCTCGTCACAGTCTCACTCGCGATCACGACAGTTGTCTGCACCGCTATTGTTTTTGGGCTACCCCCGAAATCATTGCTCGGGTTCGGCGGCATCGGTGGCCTGACATTCGGTTTGGCAGCAAAGGATCTCATCTCCAACTTCCTCGGCGGGTCAATGCTCGCAGTCATGCGTCCATTCAGCCCTGGGGAGAAAGTTTACCTCATGGCCGTCGGCGGACGATTCCGTGGCACGAACGAACCGAGCGTCGGTGGATACCTCGTCAAAGATATCGGATGGTACGCCACAACACTCATCCCAAAAGATACCCGACCGACGACTGTGCCAAATGGATTCTTCCTTGGTGCCAACGTCATCAATATTTCGCGCCAAACCGCCCGCATCATGGTGATGAACATCCGCGTGCGCCTTGATGATCTCCCGACCATCCCGGTGATGACGTCTGAGATCGAAGAGTACCTTCATGATCACCCAGCCGTGACAAACCCACCAGAACGGCCAATCCGCGTGCATCTCCGTGATGTCTTACCTGACCACGCAGCGGTGCGTGTTGAGGCGCACACACACATCGTTAAGAAGGAGGCATTCCTAGCGGTGAACCAAGAAGTGACGCTTGGCGTGTATGCTATCGTCGGGAAGTTTGCATCGGGGCCGGCGTGGCCAGTCGGGTGCTACGACGGCGCCGCTGGGAAGTGGGGGGCGGGAAACAACCAAGGCAGCAATGCGTCGTTCGATGGCACGGGTCGCTGATATCGAGTAATCAACAACAACATATGTGCGTTTCTTTAAGCCTAGAGTCATAAACATCGCTCACCAATCGTTCGTCACCATCACGTGTACACCCTCGAAGAGTCCGGGATGACAGCGTCCTCAGTCTTTTGTCCCAAGTCTGACCCTGACCCCACAACTCGATTGAATGGAAACCCCGAAAAGCACGCGATGATTTGTGTCGCGTGCGATGCTGCCTTCCGGTCCACTCCGCCACAAAATCCGATTCCTCGGCCAGATTTGCGTGCCCCAGACGGAACCGGCACTGCTACTAGTCTCGCTGGGATTCTGAGCTCTTCACACCGGCACAGTGTTGCCGCTGCTGCGCCCAAGACCATCGCACCCGGTGGTGGTGGTTTTGCGTCACCGTCCGAGGTGCGGGACGCAACTCCAGATGTCTTCGCCTTATCTGCATCGCGCAAGAATGTGTTGTCCAGAACGAATGCGCCGCGATATCCGTCGCTCGTACTCGCACTGACGTCGCGCTCGTCCACAGCAGCGACAACAAGGACGGTGTAGGGTCGTGTCGCGTCGAGCGCTGCGAAGGCCCACTCTCGCGCGCAAACATCTGGTATTTCATAGCGTGCGCTCACAAGGATGACCCCGTCTACAATGGAGGAGCCATGTGCGTTGCCGACACATTCGGACGCACGCGCACTCGGCCTAGTACGCTCAACGACGCAGGTAAGGTCGTCGGGGTTTGAGGCGGCGGCGATGCCTCTCGCAGTCACACCCGAAAGTGTGATGGTGCCGAGCGAGGTAGCCTCGAGAGCGCGCCCGACGGCGTCGCGCGCAAGAACGCACGCAAGAGGGTCGACCGCGACGATCAGGACGCGGCAGGAAAGGCCACCTGAAGAAATTGCAGCGCGTACTCCTGCGTTCCACTGTGGTTTGGAGAGGGGGATGTTGCGGAGGAAGAGCGCGGTAAGCGGGGGTTGGGGTTCGGACCCGTGAACGCGTTGGCGGTCTCTGTAATGAGGGCACGAACCACGCCGAAAACCTTCGGGCCGTCCCCGGCTTCGGCGCGCTCCTCCTCGGCGATGCGCTCATCTTCCTCGTCGATGGTGGCGCGTGAGACGTCAGCCTCCTCGAGCGGATTGAACAAGTCCGCCATAGCGCGCGGGTGCGAGTTGTCCGTTAGGGGCCGTGCCGTCTCGCTCAGCAGGCCCGAAGGCCTATTTCAATGGGTCTATTCCTGAGATCGAGATTACTTTCAAAGTACAGTACAAGTTTCAAAGCAGTCCAGATCACCGAGAGATGATTTAGTTTGACACCACAGGCTGTACCAGTAGGGTGGACGCAAACCCAAACCACTATAGGGCTGGGCCGGGCAAGACTGTCCCGAAAATTGGTCTTTTGCTTTGAAATCGGTCAAAAATCACCGATGAAAAGCGGAAAATCTTTCGATTTCTTTTTCCGGTTTCATTTTTCCTGTCAAATTGCTGTCTGTTTGCCTGTGCTCTTCGATTTGATCTCAAACTCTTCAGCTTCAGCTGAGTTTGGGCGATGACCTCGAGCCATGCCATCCCATGCCATGAAGCGCGCGTCGCGAGGATTCCAAAAATGGTCTTACTTTCTCATGGGACGAAGTGGTGACGGGAGAATGCCCTCGAGAAGTTCCCGTATGGCCGCCAGTCAGCTCGGGCCCGCTGGACCTCCGCGCTGGCGGCGCCATCCATGGAAATTTTTTTCCATTTTGTGCCATGGCTGACGAACGATTGATCGGGCGGTCCCCGATCATCCGCGTTAGGATTCTTCGATGAAGTCGCCATCGTTTGCCGGGTCGTAATGTCGAATTGACCGAATATCGGCTCCAATAAAGCTTGGGACAGTTCACGGGACAGTCTTGCCCGGCCCAGCCCTATACCAGTACCCTTTCGAAAAAAAAAAAAAGTATCATAATATATTTCTGGGTAATCTGGTGCGCTTTAAAACTTGTAATCAGATCTCAGGAATTCTCTAAAATAGACTACATAGACGACAGTACTGGTAGTTCACGAAAGCGCCCGGTCGAGGGTTTTGACGCCGTCACCCTCAACCGCGCACGGGCAAACATTCGGGGAAGACATACCTATAGCGAGATGTCATCTTTCTTCCCTCGCGGTGGATCATTCGGCCCCGTGCCGCGTGGCGGTTCTAACGCCCGCTTCATCCTTTCTCCTGCCCCCGCTCGGGGCTCGTGTTCGCCACCCCCCATAGGTGCACGCACGATCGTGACTCTTGTGGCAGCTTCTGTCGGTGCCGGAGCGACGACAACCCAGGGCAAACACATGGCTCGCCGTGCTCTCCTCGCAGGAGGCGCGGCGATCGCGCCAGCGCTGCTGGTTGCACAGGCGGCGTTCGCAAAGAAGCCACCGAGAGACGGTTCCTCCTCTCGTGCTGCCGTGCAACCACCACATCCGGTGACGAAGGTGGATCTGGACGGGCGCCGTCTCGTCGCCATCGGTGATGTACACGGCGACTTCAAGCAGGCAATGCGTGCGCTTGAGTTATCCAAGTGCATGGATGCTTCTGGGCACTGGGTCGGCGGCACCACGGTTTTGGTTCAAGTGGGGGACATTCTCGACCGTGGCGATAACGAGCTCGCCATCATGCGCAAATTTCGCTCGTTAGCCAAGGAAGCAAGAGAGGCTGGCGGAGACGTCCTCGTGACGCACGGAAACCACGAGATCATGAACGTGTTGGGAGATTTTCGGTACGCCACCAAGGGCGCGTACGGCGAATGCGCACGCTACGCCGCGAAGGCGCGAGCAAGGGAGATTGCCAAATACGGCGAGGAGAATGTCGCTCCTTTGCCTGACATCCCTGACGGTGTCAACCCAGAAACCTACATGGGTGTCCTCGCCAGGCGCCAGCTCTTTTTACCCGGCGGTGAGATGGCGGTGAAGATGGCTGTCAACCCAACAGTGTTACAAGTCGGGGACACGGTTTTCGCTCACGCCGGGATCGACTCTTTCACGGTAGATTATGGCTTCCAGAGACTCAACGACGAAGTCGCTGCCTGGATGGTGGGCAAAACGTCAACACCGCCAAAGCAAGTCCTCGAGGAGAAGGGTGTTGTGTGGACGCGCGAGTATGGAGGGGCGGACGCAGGCGTGACCGCAGAGGCAACCGCTTGTCGCCGCCTTGGAGAAGCACTCGATGCAACTGGGGCTAAGCGCTTAATTGTTGGACATACGCCGCAGCAGAAGGGTATCGGGAGCGGATGCGGGGGGCGGCTCTGGCGTTCTGATGTGGGCATCAGCCGAGGAATTTACGGTAACGCCCCGCAGGTGATCGAAATCATCAACGGGCGCGTGCGCGTTTTGGCGGCATAGAGAGCTTTACAAGTAGATAGAGAGAGTTCTGGCTCGAGCTATCTAGCTAGCGCCACAGCTAGAAAAGAGAAAAAAATCAATCTATTCATATTTATCTGTCTACGCAGCCAGGTTTTTGTTGGCGTTCCCCCGTTCACGTCTCGACCGATATACGTGCGCTCATCCCCATCCAGGTCCCACCTGGTTCATCTCGCCCGTCTCGACCTCGTCCTCGGCTTCCAAAATCCGCGTGTTCGCATCTTCATTGCCTTCATCGTCTTCCATCGGGATTTGGCCACCAAAATCCCCGTCTTTTATGTGTGCCTCCCACGCTCCAATCCCCGCGACGTTGAAGCCAACGATGTCCCGAAACTCTGCTGCACGTTGCCGCAGTGCCGGCCGAATTTTCAAAAGTATACCGCGCGCTGCCGTCGTTGCACCCAACTGGACATAATGCAGCCGAATAATGAGCGCCGCAAGACGGCACGTCAACTCAGTCCTTTCCCCAGATTCGAGCCAACCACCCAGGTGATCGAGGAGCGCGAACGCAGAGGAGAACGGAAGGGAGAGAATTGCACGCTCCAGCTCAGCGGACTTGACCTTTTCAATAGATGCAAGAGCGTAGCGCTCAGGGCTCCGACCCATAAGAAGAGGATTTGGCTGCAGCCCACGTGGATAAGACCGATTACTCCCGAACATCGAAATGCTATTCGTGCTCGCACCTGCAATCCAGTCCCCTTCCTCGAAATCATCCCCATCGAATAGGGCTCGCAACTTCCTTGCATCGTTCGCGCGCTCGTCATCTACAGGATGTTGATCATCATCGTCCCCTGCGCTGGCTGTCTTTGCAGCGTTGGCTCGCCGAGACGCTACTTTTAGGTGTGTGTCGATACGTCTTCGTTCGTGTGCTGCGACGTCGAGAGCGTCGACGATGGCATCCGCGGCAGACAGTGTCTCGAGCGTCTTACGCCCCGCCATCCCAGCTTCAGCGCCCGCAGGGGCAATACTGCCTACAGCTGCTGCGAGATCACGCGCGGCTTTTGCAACGCGGTCATCATCGTCGTCCTCTCCCCCTCCGTTCGCGCTGTCACCTTCCTCAAGCAGAGACTCTAGGCGTTTCTCCCTCTCCTCATCAACAAAGAACGGTTCATCTGTACGCTCCCACACGCGAATCGCGCGATCGTGCCCCCCCGTGACAGTGAAACTGCCGCGGCTTGAGACTGCTATGCACCACACCGCAGCATGATGGCCTGAAAGGGATAGCAAGGGTTCAAACTTATCCGCGTCCCAGTACTTTACAGCGCGGTCTTTGCCCGCCGAGAAGAGGTAGTGCGTCTTTGGAACGAACGCAACGGCAGTCACAGAGTCATTATGCGCGAAGATGGAGCGGTGACAGTCGCCGAAGTCAAGCCCCCAGACACGCAGATTTTTATCTGCACCCCCTGAGACGAGAAGCTGTGCGTCGTTCGACACGTCATGGCACAGAGCAGGAAGGCGGTGGCCGTACAGCGAAAGAAAGAATTTGAGCGAATCTGCAAAAAACACCTTCAGGGTGTTGTCCAGAAGCGAAACGGATAGGAGTTTACCGTCCGCGGTGACTCGGACGGATAAAACGTCCTCAGCCATCTGGAGTGTCTTGATGTGCGCGATGCCAAGTTCACGGCGCGTGACAGCAGTGTCAACATCGTCCCTGATATGCGCCAGTCGCCACTCCCAAAACTTAACAGTCTTATCCGCGCTCGCGGAGACGAAACCGGCGCCATCAGGAAGTAATGCAATTGCCCAAACTGCGCCCGTATGAGCGTTGGGCGCGCCCGCAAGTGCTGCACCTACCTGCACGTCGACGATCTCTAGCGCGCCAGATTTTGTCCCAACCACAACATGCCGCCCACCTGGCGCAAATGCCACACACAAACCATAACCTCCCTCGATCGATCGCAAACACGCACCGCGCGTCGGATCCCATACCTTCAAACCTTTTTGGGAACACGTCACGAGCGTTGCGTCGTCTGGAGACAGCGCGAGCGCACGAACATCCGCGCGATGGCCTGCGGCTTCAAGTGCCCTCGACTTTGTTGGCTCGACGAGATTTCCATCGAGAACTCCCCCGGTCTCGTGATCATTCATCGTTGTGAGTTCCCACTCCTCGAGCGCATTGTTATCCAAAAGCACCGCGACCACCGAGCGAACACCTGGACGGCGGCGAGCCATGGGCGCGAACGCAAATCCGCGGGTTTTGGCCTTCGTGCGAATCACTGACGCAAGGTGAAGTTCGTCCGCAGCAAGAACGCCCTCGCCCTCCTCGCAGCCACCAACGTCGTCAATGCGTTCCACTCGCTCTTTCTCGCGCTTACGTTTCCGTCTTCGTTTCAGCCGTTTCGCTCTTTCCGCCTCAGTGCGCACGCGGTACACCTCAACCGCGCGGCCTACTGTTTGGACGCCGAGTGTTGTGCCTGCAGCATCGAAGCGGACGGATGCGACGCGTGAACGATCTGCCCGACAGATGTTGCCCATAGGCGTCAGTAGCGATGCTGCGTCAGCAATGGACGCCGCCACCGTCGCGCAGGCGGCTGGATCATCAAACGCATTCATCGACTGAGTTTTAATTCCGCTGAAAAGGTCAGCGTGCACCACTGGCTTGGCGTCTGCATCATCATCACCTCCCTCTGTAACTGCGAAGAGGTGCAGCCGATCATCATTGGTGCCGACAGCAAGCCTTCGCGCGCGCGGGTCCACGTCTAGGCTCCAACACTCAGCTCCGAGCGCGGCGATGGTCTGCGCACAGTGTTGCGTGTCCAAGTCCCACACTCGCACGGTCGCATCTTTACTGCACGTTACGAGCCGTGCACCGGCAGAGGCGGTGCCCGAACCCTCCTCCGCACCTGGGCGTTCAACAAAGACGGCATCCGTCACC
>JACLAA010006037.1_pt1 | contig 23010 bp, 13 predicted proteins | sample 8027891 | NCBI WGS metagenome assembly JACLAA01 (sample SAMN15724900, study PRJNA655200) | protist metagenome | isolation source: fluorescence activated cell sorting (FACS) single amplified genomes of... | place: Spain: Blaines Bay Microbial Observatory, Mediterranean Sea | collected 2016-01-19 | reverse complement strand
AAGTTAATCCACGATCAACGCGCACGAATGAACGCGTTGGAGGATCTCAACGAATGCGCAAAGACGTTACTCGTGAAACTCGAACACGCGTACAAAGAAGTGCAAATGGCGTGGCAGAATTTCCACTTGAGTTTCCGTAAAGGCAATGGCATCGCGGCATTGTTGGAAGCCACGTCTGTAACGAACGCATGCATCGAATACGTGGACTTAACGATGCGAAAATCCTTAACAAAGAATCCTGAGCTTAATTCTATCGAACGCATCATAGCCGCCGCCCATCTCGTGGAAGCCATCCGTCTTATCGCCGAGAAGAACGAGCATAGCAAAATGTCGTGGCAACGCGCGCTCGAAATTGTGTCCGATCTCACATTTGGCGGTAACTACAGTTCGGTCATACCCAAACGCGAACGTTCCGTCTTTGCATTTGATTTGTTGCGCGGCATGAACAAGCGAAAAGAGTCGAAGTCTACCCTCCCAGGTTTAAAGAAATTTTACGAGAGTAATAAGGTCAAGCTCGAGAGTACTGGTTTGGACGTGCCTACGAGACACGCGATGCAAATGATGGAAGACTTTATGAAAGACTCGAAGCGAGAGGATCGGTTGCCGCTTATCGAAATTTTAACCGAACACGTGCATCAACAGTTATCCAGAATGGTAGAGGATGTGGACGATTTTTGCTTCTCAAGGAATGGTTTGGTGATAGTATCGAGGATGGTCCACGAACTGTTCGCGCCAGAGAAAAACACCGAGCGTCTGGCTGATCGAGTATTGAGTGAGCCTGAGATTGAGGATGTTGCAGAAAATTTGCCTTCGGGGACTTCGGGGAAAACCTGGCAACGTTGCATCGAGTCCCACAAACATATCTCCATTGAATGTGCATTCGATTCGTTTCTCGTTGCATTCAAAGCAGTCTTCCAACTTTGGGCGACGACGGATGAATCCAGATACAAAACATTTTGCGAAGATTTACGAATGAAAAAGGCGTTGGGTAAGAATGACACTGAATCCGCGGCAAAGTTAATAAAAGAGTTTTACGGGATGGGCGAATGCGGTTTGTTTCCTCTCAAGCGATTAGTGAGCCGAAGTTTACAGAATAATACGCCGTCGGTGTCGCTAGTGTTCGCGTTACACTCGATGGCGATGTCTCGGGTTCACACGGATTGCGACGATTCGATTTTATGGCGATCGAAATATTTTAGGATCGCAAATCAAGTTCTTTCTTGGGAAGTGAAAGAACTGATACAGTTGAAAGATCTCGATGAACACAACGACGTTTTTTTACCGCACAGTCAAATCATTCTCTCCGAGGAAATCAAGACTTATGATTTTGAGACGGACAGTCAAGTCCGGAAAGACAAAGTATTCCGAGATAGGTTATCACGCAATAGTCCACTTTTTGCCGGTTCTGGTGTGTTGTTCATTGAAACGATGACTGGAATCGTCGAAAGTATGGAGTGGCTCGAGCTGCACCGCTCGATGACGTTTGCTTTGCACCTGTACAACTGTTTGCGCCAAACGGTACCCAACGATATGCCTAAAATTGAGATTCTCGAGCGATTGATGCGAGCGTTTGGAAAGAATGAAGCAATTTTCATCTCCGGAAAAGCTCCTAAAAAGAAGTTCCTCACCGAATGGATGCTCGCGGTGTGGGGATCGTTAGATGGTCCAATGGATGATGAGAATTACGAAAAGAGGAAAGAACAGTGCGAACACGGCATACACTGGTTGGAGTCCTCCAGCGTGTGTAAGACAATCGTAAGGCAAAAATATCCAGCGGATGACTTATCGACAAAGGTCAACGCTACTCGCGAGGCGTTAAAAAACGACCCATTATTTGGAGTCAATCTATCGAAAGTTGCGGTTGATTTGATCGCGTTGCCGAGAAAAATGATCGTCAGTTTAGGCGAACCCCTCGAAGACGCATTGAGTCTCTACTGGGACACCGATGCGGAGGAATGCGAAAGAATCGGTCAACGCATGAGCATGCAATATGTGCTCGCAAAAGCAATCCTGCCCAACCTAAATTCAAATGGCACGGCAGTAGAGGACCATGAAGCGGAAAGACGCTCGTGCGAAACTATTCGTGAGTTGTATTCACTTGGTGATGAATACCGGAAACGCGCCGCGAAGGAAATCGCGAACATGTTTTTTCACGACGACGTTGTCCGGCAAGGAATCTATTTCTTCAGAGAGTTCGACGATTTCGAAGACACAAACCTTCGCCCCCCTCGACGGAGCAATGCCCGTGGACTCTTTGTAGATTACCGGAGAGAGTTCTCAAGGCACGAGAAGATGCCAAGGTTGAAGATGGAGAAGGAGAGAGAAGAAGATGAGTGGTTGTGTCCCGACTCGAGCCCGCCGGAGAAAAGGGTGAAGAAGAAAAAGAAATATGATTTCAAGAAGACCCATGGAAACTCCGAATACACAAATGACCACGAGGCCATGTTGATGGAAGAGATGCATAAAATGTTGCAGCACGCTAGCAAGCAGTTTCCCCGGATTATAGAGATGGCATCAAGACTCGAACCGGAAAGGTTTCAGCGCGAAGGGCTCGCGCTGTTAGGCTCGTCTTCGCTAGAAGTGTTCGAACTGCTTCTTCATTTTCTGCTTAACTTAGATGCTAAAAATTTGAAGCAGTTCTGCCCGGAAGCACTCAACCTTCCTAGAGAAGATGTGGCTATACAATTACACGCACTATCACGCGCAATATCAATGAGATCAGTGAGAGAATTACAACCACCGGAGGTGGATGAGGAGGAAGCCATTCGGCGAGCGACGGCGGCAAGCCTCGGCGATTTCACGCAGCCTTCTCACGAACGACGACGAGAAGATTCAGATGAAGTCGAACAACGCTCGCCCATCTACGATAAGGTTAACTTTTGGTTCCTCGCCAAACTCCCAGATCTTCTTCCAGAATCGGTCACGGTGCCCATTGACATGTACAAATGCGAGACGATTTACGATTTGATGATCAAAATTTCCCAGTGGACGATGCGCCGAGTTAAAGTCTCCGAAATGATACTCGAGCTGGACGGGAGAAAATTGAGGAAATGCGAAACCATCGACGAAGCTGGCATTCGCGAGAACTCAGAGCTCGTGTTGAGAACCGAGACGAAGAAACGCGGCGGCGACTTCTTCGTCGACGACGACGACGAGGACGAGGACGAGGACGACATCCTCGGCGGCGGCGAGAGCGACTCAGAGCGAAGCGATGCTTCCTACGCGAGCGAGTACGAGTTTGAGTACGAAGATCCCTCGTCGTCCGAGGGGAGCGACGACGACTAAGAGACGACTTCATCATTCTTGAAATAATTCAATCACATACGCGTATTTTTTTGCCCACATTTTCTCTCAAATCTCTTCGGGGTTTTGCCGCCATTATCCAAACATTACCCTACTCGCCGCTTCGTGTTGTTGTTGTCCTCCTCGGAAACAACACCGACAAAAAAGAAAGAGAGGAAGAAGTTAAAGAAGGCGCTCTTTTTAAATCTCATCGTCGCACTCATAATGTCCTCCTTCTCCTCCGAAAATATGACATCATCGCGCGACCATTCCTTCGACGACTTTGAAGTTCCATCATCATCGGGGAAAAACAAGAAGAAATTAAAGACCAACAAAAAGCGCATATTCACCGTCGCGCTCGTCGCCTCGGATTGTTTTCTCATCGGGTTACAACCTATATTAGTCCATTTGACGAAAAATTCGAGAGGAGGGTTCGCGTACCACCCGGTGTCGGTGAACTTTATCACCGAAGGGACGAAAGTGATATTCGCGATTGTGTTTCTGATGGTGCAGGTACGAGTGACATTTTTACGCTTTTCGCGGAGCGCTCGCGATGGATACGGTGACATTTTTTTCTCATCCGTTCTTCTTATGTGAAACGCATATTCTGTTCTCTTTCGTACGAGGCGTAGAGTCGTAGTATCGTCTCATCGGTAGCATCATCAAACGCTGACCTTTCATTCGTTTTCATCACTCTCTTTGATGCGTCAAAACTTTCATCAAATCTCCTTTACGCAAAATATGTGACAAACAGATGCGCAAACCGGGCGAAGAGGCAAGAAACTTGCGTTCGATGAAGAAAGCGAAATTGGCGTGGCGGTCCAATAGGTTGCTCGTTGTTCCCGCGGGATTGTACGCCATTAATAACTACATAAAATTCGTCATGCAGTTGTATTTTCACCCGACGACGGTGAAAATGCTTTCGAATTTAAAAGTGCTCTCGATCGCGTTGCTCATGAAAGCGTTCATGGGGAGAGTTTTTAGCGTTTTGCAGTGGGAAGCGTTGTTCTTATTGATTTTAGGCATCACGGTCAACCAGTTGGCGTGTAAACCGTTGCACGGGACGAAGCACGGCGGGTTGACGGATCCTCCCGGTGATCCTCGATCGCTCGGGTGTTATTTTTACACCTTGTGTTCTATCGTCGTCCCGTCGTTAGCGTCCGTGTATAACGAATACGCGCTGAAGAAGAACTTTGAAACCTCCGTGCACTTGCAAAATTTGTTCATGTACTTGTACGGTTTAATGTTCAACACGATCGCGCTGATGATTGTCTGGATGCGAAACGGGTTTCAAGACATCGGGAGCTTATTCGCCGGACATAACTCGATGACCATGTTATTAGTCGCCAACAACGCCGCGCAAGGCGTGTTGAGTTCCTTCTTCTTTAAGTTTGCGGATACGATTTTGAAGAAATATAGCAGCACCGTGGCGACGATATTCACCGGTTTAGTCTCCGCGTTCCTCTTTGGACATCAAATCACGATTAACTTTTGCATCGGCGTGAGCATAGTTTTAATCTCCATGCACTTGTTTTTCAGCTCGAGCGAACAGCTGAGCAAAGCCAAGTTTAACTCACTCGGTGGTTTGAACGAAGAAAACAGTAGTTTGTCCAACGAGGAACGCTCGAGGAGAGCGAATCGATTCATAGTCTCCCCGAGCATGGAACATTTAAGCGCGTATCAATCCGCGCAGAATTTGAAAGACGTAGGTTTATCCGCCTCCGCCGCGGAGAACAGAGTGTGATTACGAGTAATAATAATATAATACGTATAGATGTAGATTTACAAAAACAACCTCTCCCTCTCTCTCACACTCACATTCTCGCGATAGAATACATCACAAAGTATCCTCCACCTCGTGATTGACGCGTTCCCAGGCCAATTCTTCCGGTAAATCCCAGGTGGATTCGCTCGTTTTCTTGTTCACGTAAAACGGCATCTTGTGTTCCGTGGACCACTCTTCCTTCCAATTTCCTGGGGATTCCCAGGTGGCAGTCCCATCGGCGGTCGTCCAATATTTCTTCCCGGTTTCCTCGTCTATCCAAGGCGCGATGAGAGGATCCGTCCACGTCGCCTGTTTAATGCGTATGTGTGGAAAAAGAGAGAGTATAAAGTGTCAGTTTAGTAGTATTCGCATCATAAACATCAGAATGGAAAAAAGCCGCTCGAGAGATCAAATCCGGAATGTATTCACGACGTAAACATAAACGCAGAGAGAGAACACCACACAAAACAAACGCGCAGTACCTCGCCACTGACGGAGTTGTAAAAATACTGCGCCTCGCGCGCGGATGCGAGACCGATAACGATCGCAACAATCGCGAATACAAATGTCAACAGAGAGCTTCTGTTCATTTTGTGAAACGTTTTCTTGTGAAGGGTCAAGGTGGTTTATTACGAGTTTTACGACACGTTTATAGAGTAGAGTTATATTAAAGTGGTATATCCTGAAAAGTAATTACAAAAGTATTGGTTTAATACAGTAGTACGTGTTGTCTGTCTGTCTGTGTGTTCTGTGTTCTTCTCTCGTGGTTTGGTCTTTACTCCTGGCGACGACGAAGACTTTGCGCTCGTTCGTATTTTACTAAGATTTGGACGAAAACCAAGAGCCTTTCTTTTTACTCGCCCCTTCCTCTGGTACGCTTTCGTTGTCTTCCTTTTTCTCCTCTTCGTTTCCATCCTCTTCTTTCCAATCGTGTTCTACGCGCGTCCACGCTAAATATTCCGGTTTCGTCCACGTCGTCTCGCGGGTTTTACGATGAACGTAATACGGAGTCTCCGGGGTCTCCTCGCCGTATATTTCTTCCCAATCGCCCGGTGATTGCCTGATTAAAAAAGAATGTTAAACACGAGTGTTGTGTTGTTGTGTCAGCGAGGATAGAAAGAGAGAGAGAGAGAGAGACCGAAAACCGACCGACACATCACATCGAGCGCAAAGCGAGAAAATTTAAGAAGCACAAAGACACAAGAGAGAAAGAATATGAATTTAGTACCAAGTCGTCTCTCCGGTCTTCTCGTGTTGCCAAAACCGCCTCCCGGTATCTGCGTCGACGTACGCGACGGAGTACCCGTGGAAACTGGGCATTTGCCACGTCGATTCTGTGTTTTTAAGGGGGAGAGAGTGAGAGAGAAAGCGTTTAAGCGCGTTAATATTAAAGGTCGACCAAAGTTCAAATTTCCAATCAAATCCGGAATGTGTGGAAAAGCGCGAAGAAAATACGCCCGCATGCGTGCATATTTTGAATATACCTCGGGTTAACGTGTTGTAGTAATACTCCGTCGGTCTCGCCTGCGTGTCGAGAGGAGATGCGGTGAAGAGAGAAAGGAGTAAAGCGGTGATGATGAACATCATAGTTTAGTTATGGGGAAAAGGAAAGGAAAGGAAAGGAGAGATATTTCCTCTAATTTAGGGTGATGTGCGCTTCGTGTGTCTCTCTGTGTCTCTTTCTGATGTTACAACTTATGATGATGATGATGATGATGATTCTAATTCGTGTATAACGCTCCATCTTCGTATCGCCAACCGCGTGGTAATCGGCAGTTGTTGTCGAGGAGGTATTGTACACATTCGGGTTGGTTGTAGTAGTGCGCTACTCCTACGGCGTGATAGTTCCAAGGCGCTTTGGCGGTTTCGTGCAAGTACATCAAACAGTCTAAGTGGCCGCGCATGGCTGCATACTCACACGCCAACATGCCATATTCATCAAACTTACGCTCAACAAGATATTCGAGTATATGAAGATGACCATTTTGAGCCGCCCAAGAGGCAGTTACCGAATCCCAAGGCGCTTTGGCTTCTTCGCGTAAGTATTTGAGGCACTCGAGAAGACCGTTTTTGGCAGCTTTTGCACACGCCCACGTACCGATAGGACACTTATTTGCCACGCAATACTTTACCATTTCCATATTACCTTGTTCTGCGGCCCTATTAATCGTCCTTGAATCCCAATCACAATTTTTCTCCTCTCGCGCCCACTTGAGCAATTCGAGTTTATTCGTTTTAGCAACTTTCTCGGAGAAATATGTTTCGTCCCAGTGTCTCGGCCACAATGATTTATGCTCCCACGCGAACTCCAAAGTCGATATCGAGGACACCTCGTTCACTCTAAACTTTTTCTTCAAATCTCTTGCACGAGTTGATCTCTTCACCAACTTTCTCGTCTCCGTATTCACCTCGTACAAGAATTTGAGATCATTCGAATTCAATCTCGGAATGATATGAGTGAAACAAATATCGTCGCACTTCACGATCACCTCCCACAAAGAAGACAAAGAAGAACAACTGCTCTTCCCTTCCATCGCGGAATAAGTATATCCTCTCCTCCCCGACAAGGTTTATTCTTCTCTCTCTCTTTCTGTGCGTGTCTTTGTGTGGTGTATACAAATGTCACATGCGAGAAATATTTTCCCCTAAATACTGAAAAATCTCTCCCAAAACCGTTTAAACACGCGCATAAATACACGCGTATTCGTCGCGCTTATTATTCGTATATTAAAAAGAAAAGAAGAAAACCCGGTGGTGCATATACATATACACGTAATGGCGTTGTTTTCGAGCGAAGATGATGCATCAGAGAACAGAACAAATCCGCTTTGGAAAGTTCTGCAAAAGTCCTTCGTGTCGTATAAAAAACTCCAATTCTCGAAACGAATGTACGCGATGAAAAACGCACTCTTTTCGAGACGAATACACGACGAGAGCGACAGAGGCGTCAGAAACACAGTCGTTATGATTTTAGGCGAGAGAATGACCGCGTTCGATCGACTCATCAGTCGCGTGGATGCGTTCTTTTTCAGCTCCTACGTCTCGGAATTTCCACCCATCGAGAGCAAAAAAATGTTCCTCTTTACGAATAATACGAATACTACCACGAATACGAAAGAAACGACGACGATGAAAATGAAGTCCATAGACTTCGTGGCGAACCAAGTGGGCGGGTACACCACGGATTGCGGGTGGGGGTGCACGCTGAGGAGCGCGCAGATGCTGTTCGGGGAAGCGTTGATGAGGAGCGCTCGAGCGCGAAGATTTAGGCGGAGGAGTTTAAGGAGAAGCGAAGAAGATGTAAGCGAGGAGGAGGAGGAGGGAGAGGAGTTTAAGAGGAAGAAGGAGATTGTGGATATGTTTTCGGACGATAACGATGACGATGAAAACGAGGATAAAAAGGAGAAGAAGAAGAAGAAGACAAAGAATGTATTCGGGTTGAGAAGAGTATACGAAGGAGACGAGGACGAGAATGCGTTGTGCCCTGGTCAGTGGATGGCACCGTCCGAAATTTGTAAACGATACGGGAAAATGATGAATAGGTTGGATTCTTTTCAAAACGTTCGTTGTCTCATTCTCGGCGACGGGTGCGGCGGAGGCGTGCCTGAGTTTTACCCGGAAAGAGTTCGAGAGGAAATGAAAACGCACGCGGACAAAGACGTTTTGATTTTAGTACCTTTACGATGCGGCGCGAGCGACGCGATTAATCCTGAATACGTGAAATCGTTACAGAAATTTCTAAGCGTGCGCGAGTGCGTAGGTATCGTCGGAGGGAAGAAGACCGCGTCGTATTATATCGTCGGGTTTACGAGCGGTAAGAAGAGTAGTGATAGTTATAGCGGGGGAGAGAAGGAGGAAGAAGAAGAGGAAAAAGAAGAAGATGAAGAAGAAGAAGAAGAAGAAGAGACAAGAGCAATATATCTCGACCCACACGTCGCGAAAGCGTACGTGTCACCTCGCGAGCGTTCGCGAGACGAATCGACGGAATCTGCGTATTATCGTTCCTTTTTCGGAAGCGCTTCGGAACACGGCATTTTATACACGCCGTTTCACGCGCTCGATCCGAGCTTAGTCGTTGGATTTTTAGTAGGTAACGATACTAATTACGACGAGATGAATAATGCATCTTCCTCCTCCTTGGACGCGTTCGTGGATGTTTTGACGAATATTGAACGCGAGAGCGGATCGACGCCTTTGATTACGGTGGTTACCAAAAAAGTGTTGTCGAAGAAGAAAATGAATAGCAGTATGAATAGCAGCAGTTCGAAACGAACGGAAAACAACAAAAGAGGAGAGGAAGAGGACGAAGACGATTGGGAAATCATCGATGGTTGCGAAGGAGAAGAGTTTTAAGACTTTTAGACGGGTTTTAGCGTTTCTTTTGTACATTTACAAAATCATCATCTCGAATACCACCGTGCGGTACTACAACATCATCATCACTTTACTACTACTATCACTATTACTATTACTATCTTTCAACTAAGTACTCCTATCCGATACTTTCTCAACGTCCGAGTCCTTCCTTGCCATTTCCAACTGTTGACTCTTCGTCTTAGTGTTATGCTTGAAAAATTCGCACGCTACCGCCCCAGAGAAAAACACCAGAGCGACAAAATACGTCACGCCAAACGGTTTATCGCTGGAAAAGAACACGAACGAGGATATAACGGTCAAAACTTTCCTGCACGTGGTAATCGCCACCGCTGGTACCGCGCCGAAATGCTTCACCAGCGTCGTGTAAAACACCGCGCCGAGCCAAAACACGATCGATCGAAACGCGATCAAACTTAAATAAAACCAATCGCCAAAGAAAAACGCAAACGCGTCCGGTTCTTTGACTAAAACCACCACGAACACTAACAAAGCTCCAATCGAATTCGTCATCAACATGTTCTCCGATACCGTCGCCTCGTAATCTCTCAACGCCTTATCCACCACGTTCGACTGCACCGCGCCGACGCACACGCAAAAGAAGGACAGAAAAAACCCAAACGCGTACAACGTGGGATCTTCCGCGTCTAACTGTTTGTTCCCTTCGTGTTCCCCTAACGCGAAAAAACACGACGCGATCACTAACAAAACGCACGCTAAATAGTCCAACCAGTGGTACGTTCGTTTCAGCCACACCGAGGAGAGGAGAATCACCGGTATCAGTTTGCTCGATTTCAACACCGTCCCCGTGGCGTAGTTGATGTATTTGTACGAGACTTTCCCGAGGGAAGTGTATATCCCAATCAAAGATGCCGAGGCGACGTATAAGTGTATCGGTGCTTTCAACGGCGGCACTATCCTCGAATAATACTCGTGGTGCATAAAAGAACAACTCTTCTTCTTCTTCGTAGGAGTAGCAGTACTTTTCAAAACATCTTCAACACCGTTCGTGTTGCTCCCAAAGTCTTTCACATCACCATTTCCCTCGTTATCCATCGTAATCATCATCCAAACAAACGTCATCACACTAAACACCACGAGCTCAAACAACGCCAGAAACCAATAGTGGTGGAACCCTTCTATTCTTTTTAAGATGTACTCTTCGGCTGCGCAGGATATTCCGATGGATGCGATCGTTCCGATGGAGAGGAAGATGAAGAAGGATTTCTTATTGGAGGTTAGGTGGATGTGCATTTTTCCCAACAGGATGGGGATTCGATTAGGATGATGTGCAGAGGAAGAAGGAGCGCTCATGTTCTTGAAGAAATCGCTTTTTTACTCTCTAAACTCTAAACTCTGTAAGTGTGCGTAAGCGTGTAAATGTGTGTTCCTCAACACGAATAACACCTTCACTTCTGTTCTCTCTTTTGTGTGACGAAAGAGAGTTGATGCTTTTTTTTACCTAATTAAATTTTTCTCTGTCTCTCTCTTTCTGTTATTACAACTGATGATGATGATGATGATGATGATGATGATGATGATAATAATATTCTAATTCGTGTGTAACGCTCCTCCTTCGTATCGCCAACCCGATGGTAAAGGGCAGTTATTGTCGAGGAGGTATTGTAAACATTCGGTGTGTTTGTACAAGTGCGCTACTCGTACGGCCTCACAGTCCCACGGCGCTTTGGCGGTTTCGTGCAAGTACTTCAAACAGTCTAAGTGACCGTACTTGGCCGCCCACAGACACGCCTCTTCGGTAAATTCATCATATTTACGCTCAACAAGATATTCGAGTATATGAAGGTGACCACTTTCAGCCGCCCATGAGGCAGTTTTCCAATCCCAAGGCGCTTTGGCTTCTTCGCGTAAGTATTTGAGTACCTCGAGATGACCGTTTTCGGCAGCACATGCACACGCACTCACATCAATAGGACACTCATTTGCAACGCAATACTTTACCATTTCCATATTACCTTGTCTTGCGGCCGCATTAATCGTCCATTCATTCCACTCGCACTTTTTCTCCACTCGCGCCCACTTGAGCAACTCGAGTTTATTCGTTTGAGCAACCTGATAGCAGAAATTTGTTCCGCCTTTTATGTAAAGCGTCCACAACGATTTATGCTCCCACGCAATCTCCAACGTCGATATCGACGACATCTCTTCGATCTTAAACTTCTTTTTCAACTCTCCCTCGCGAGAGGATCTCTTCACCAACTTTCTCGCTTCATTGTTCACCAGGTGCAAGAATTTCAAATCCGTCGAATTCAATCTCGGAAGGATGTGTGTGAAACAAATATAGTCGTTATTCACGATCAAATCCCACAAATCTCTCTCGCCCATCCGCCTTTTCTGCGCTCTCGTCCTCGCGGAAACTCCTTCTCCAGATATCACCATAATCAGAGCTTCTTTTGCAACCCTGCTCTCTTCGTAGTAAGGGGGAAAAATGCGGTGAAAAACGCCAGAGTATTTATACATAAACGCACGAACGAGAGCGAAGACCTACCTTTTATCTCGGGACAACGAACGCTTTTAAACGAAAAGACGAGACGAGAGAGACAGTCTCTCTGCTCTCATCCGCTCTTTCTGTGGGTTTCTGCTCTGAAACGCTCTCTGGTGGTCTTTTAGTTCTTAAACCTTTAGACTGTTGTTCGGGATTTTATCCGTAAAGTTGGTAAGCGTCGTGACTGTATACAGAGCACATCCGAGACATGGGCGGGTCGTTCGATGACTTAAAAAAGCTCTCCTCCGCGCGAAAAGCATCCGTGGACAGCGCACGACCGCGTTTAAGGAAATCAACGACAGAAAACGATGATGATTTGAAAGATGACGACGAAGATGCTTTAAAAGAGGAAGAGGAAGAGGAGGAGTTCGAGTTTAACGAACACCACGCGCTGACATTAACCGGCCTCTCCGGGAAACGATTGAAACGAGAACTGAGCAGACACCAATTGTTTCAAGGTCTGGAGGATACGCAAAGTCCGGAAACCACGCCCGGGGGGACGTTAACCATGGAGAGTGCGCAGACGCTGGCGGCGGAGACGGATTTAATACGGGACGCGAAAGTGGTGTCCGGAGCGGGAGGAAGAGACGAGTATTTATATCAGCAGCAAAAGGTAGAGGAGGAGAGCGGGAGTCACGGGAACAATAACAACAACAACAACGCGAGTGGTAATGGCGGCGGTGGTGGTGGGATAAAGCACGCGCCGTCTTTGGCGCAGATTTTCGGGACGGCGAATGCCGCGGGGAATAATTCTTCTTCGCCGGCGGGGATGGAGCGATCGAGCAGTCCGTCGTTGTCGCCGCAGCACAAGCAAATGCTCCGGGAGTACACGATGAACAAGAACAAAGAGCAACTCAGTAATAATAATAATAATAATAGCAACAACAACAACAACAACGAAAAGAACAAGAGCAGCGCGACGAATTTACAACACGCGAACACGTTATCCGGAGCGTCGAGTAAATTCTTAGCCGAGGAGATTCGGCACATGCGAGACGATCCGTCGTTGGATAAAAAGACGAAAACGAAAAAGTCAAAATCGACGACGATTAAAGAAGGCGAGGAATTGATGGTGATGGCGCCAGATGGAACGACGAAGAAGAAGAAAAATGCGAAAGAGGTGGACGAAGTTTTGGACCAAGGTCAGAGACGCTTAGCGTTACGATCGGTGCAACGCACGACGGAGGATTTGCTGTTAATCTCGGACGCGTTGAAGACGAAAGAGGCGACGTTGGGGTCGTTACCAACCAGGCTCGGTAAAGGGTTGGAGTTGATCAAAGATAACATCACGCGCATTCATCGATCGGAAGGTTTACTCTCGAGAAAAAAAGTCGCCATGGGAAGAGTCAATCGATACGAGTTATTGAGAGGAGCGTTTGGTGGCGGCGAAGACGGGCGATCGGAAAAAGGCGAATCCGAAGCCGGCGAAGATTTATACGCGAAGTTCACGCCGAGGAAGCTGAAAGTCAAATCGAAGAAGAAGTTGATCGTCATGGCTATTTTAACCGGCATCGCGTTGGTTTTGTTGTGTTGCACGACGGTGTTCGTGAAACAGTACGAGGAAGACTACGTGTTGTTGGTCGCGCCGGCGTCGTCGCACGAAATCGTCGAGTTGCACGAACACGCGGAGATCTCGAAGAAACATATATCGCACGCGAGTAAAGGGATGATGGAGGTGAAAATGGGCGCGAGCGAGTGTCACGCGCATCACACGACGGATGTTCCGGTGTATTATTTGCACTCGCAAATACGACAAGGCGACGTCGTTTTAGCCGCTTTGGCAGACATACAGTTGCACGATTTAGGAAGCTCCGATGATCCGACGGGTGCGCACAGAGGAGGAGAAGAAGAAGAAGAAGAAGAAGGAGTGAACCACAACAATAACAGTGGGGGATATCGAAGGGCGTTACTTTCGGCCTCGGCTGGCGGGCCCGGACCGTCGGTTGAAAAAATGTCCTACACCATTCTCAGCAACTATAAGAAATCGAACGGCGACGTGTACATCACCGTCAGCACAAACTGTCCCGAAAACGTCTCCGTTCGAGCAACGATACGAGATGTTGGCTTGGTAGGCATCGGGCAACAATGGATCGCGTTGGTCTTGTTAATCGGCGTGTTTGGTTTAATCATCGTCGAAGTCATCCACCGAACGTTGGTTGCTTTTCTCGGCGCCGCCGCGGTCTTGTACGTCTTGGCATTGGAACACCGATTCCCATCCGTGGCGAAAATTATCCAGTGGATGGACCACGAAACGTTGGCGTTGCTTTGGGGGATGATGGTTATCGTCGCGTTGCTCGCGCGATCCGGGGTGTTTGAATTCCTCTCGGTTCGTTTAATCGAGTTATCGAGATGCGACATGTGGCGCTTGACGTGGATGCTCATGCTCTTCGATTGCATTTTGTCTGCGTTTTTGGACAACGTGACGACGATGCTTTTATTAGCGCCGGTGATTATTTCGTTATGCAAAGCGTTGAAAATTGATCCGAGACCTTTATTACTTCCGTTGGCTTTGTTCGGTAACATTGGCGGCGCGGCGACTATGATTGGCGATCCACCAAACATCATCGTCGGAAACGCTTTAAAAGAGTACATCGATTTCAACGATTTCTTACAAATTATGGCCCCGGGCGTCGTTTTAACCGTCCCGGTTGTTTTAGTCTTCGTCCGATGGCACTACGGGAAAGAGTTTTACTCCCAAAAGTTGGTGGTGGATTTAGAGAAAATGAAAAGAGACTATCCGATTCGAGACATGCCTTTATTGATTCGATCCGGCATCGTCTTGTGTTTTGTCATAGTCTTGTTCTTTTTACACCCGGTGATTCACTTTTCGCCGTCTTATGCCGCGTTATTCGGCGCAATCGCGGTGCTCTTAACCGGTCCAGAACACGATTTCGAACACGCTCTGGAAAAAGTCGAATGGGATTCGCTCTTATTCTTCGCCGGCTTGTTCGTCTTCACCGAAGGCGTCGCCGAACTCGGCTTATTGCGAGAAATCTCCGACGCGCTTTCGGCGTTAATCGAAATGGTCCCAGTCGAAAAGCGCTCGCAAGTCGCTATCGTCCTCGTCCAAATCGTCGCCGCCGTCGCGTCCGCGTTCGTCGACAACATCCCGTTCACGACCACCATGTTACCCGTCATCGTCCAAATCGCCGAAAACGTCGAAGGCGTCCACATCAAAGGTTTAGGATGGGCGTTATGTTTCGGGGCTGATTTCGGTGGTATGGGTACCCTCATCGGCGCGAGCGCGAACATCGTCATGGCTGGTATCGCCCACGAGGCTGGATTCCACGTCACGTTTGGTCAGTTTTTCAAAATCGGTTTCCCGGCCATGTGGATTTCGCTCGTCATCAGCGTCTGCTATTTGTGCATGATGGAAGGCGCCGGCGCCTTGAAGTAGTAGTAAGTAGAGTTTTGCGAACGATGATAATGTCAAAGCGTTTTTTGAGGAGATAGAGAAGGAAAAGAAGAAAAGAGTTTTGTCTTACAGTAGCGCAGCGTAGTCTGGAAAGCGAATACTATTTATCTAACGGAAAAGCAACGATGTAGTATATGGTACATATATGTAACGCGTAAATAACCTAGTATTCGTACATCATCTGTTCATACTGCCATAATTAATTGATTTTGTGGACATCTTTTGACATGCATCGGTCACATTTGCATCGATACCATCCACATTAAAGGTAGGGGAATCTTTTCCTTGCATTTGCTCCATTACAACACACACAAATGTCCTCTTTACTGTTCTCCTCCGTCGGTACTCCTACTCCTGTTGTCGTTCAAAAACGACGTCAGAGGATCATCAGAGCGCATTCATCTTTTCGCGCCTTTCCGTCTTTCTCCGTTTTAGATGAATCGTCATCGTTTTCAACGCAAAACAAAAGTAATACTGAAAATCTCACACGTGTTGCCGGGGAAAGAACGGAAACGAAGATGTTTAGAAAAAGGAACAACAGTAACAGTAACAACGACAACAAAATCCTGAAAAGTGTCCTCGTCCTCGTTCAAACAGTCCTCGTCCTTCTCTCCACCTCTTCGATTGCGCACGCGTTGGAAGCGAACGAGCAAACGGAGTCGAATGCATTCGTACAAACTTTGTTACAAAAAACCGAAGAGAAACGAGAGGAAAGACAGAAAGAACGAGTGCTCGAGTATTCGAAGAAAAATTTCAAAGATTACCTGGCCTTTGTGGATAACGGACGAACCGCGAAAACAGAGAACGACGTCAAAATAAAAGAGTGGCTGGAGAAGAATAAGTGAGAATTGTATTAATAGTATTATTATTATTATTATTAAGATTATATCGATGTGATTAATGTTGATGCGTATGCGAAGCGTTTACTCTCTCTCTGGTCTCTCTCTTTTATAATTTTTAATCTCTGCACGCGCCGCTTCGAATCTCTTTCGCTTTCTCTTCGAACGCTTTTAACCCTTCTTCTTCGGAGGCGGCTTCGCCCAACGCTCTGACCAACGCGGAGCCGACGATGACGCCGTCTGCGCCCCAGTTGACGATTTGCTTGGCGTGTCCGGCGTTGGAGACGCCGAAACCAACCGCGATGGGTTCGTCGGTCACTTTACGTAAATCCGCGACTAACTCTTCGACTCTCGAGGCGACGTTGGTTTGCATCCCAGTCACGCCAGTGACGGAAACCAAATAGACGAAGCCTTTGGTGTTCAAGGCGATTTGCCGAGCGCGTTCCGTCGGCGTCGTCGGCGTGGAGAGCAAGACCAAATCGATGCCGTATTTCGAGCAAATCTTGCTCGTCTCGTACGTTTCCTCCAACGGTACGTCTGGAATTAACAACCCTCTCGCGCCGGCGTCGGCGATTTGTTGCACGAACTTCTCCACGCCTCTCTGGTAAATCGGATTGAAATACGTAAACATCACAATCGGCGCCTTCACGCCTTTGCCGTTATCGATGGTTTTCTTCGCCATGGCGATGACTTTATCTAACGTAGCGCCATTTTCCAAAGCTCTCGTCGCCGCGGCTTGAATCACCGGACCATCCGCTAACGGGTCGGAATACGGAACGCCTAATTCGATGACATCTGCGCCAGCCGCGTCTGTTTTGTTTGTTGTTTCAAAGAAATTAAAAAGAAAGAAAGAAAGCGAGAAGAGCGTGGTTTCGTCAGTACGAAGACAAAGACAAAGACAAAGAAGACGAAAGACGAGCATAAGTAACGCACCTAAAATCTTCAAAGCTTTCGCCGTGGCTTCTAAGTTCGGGTCCCCGGCGACGACGAAAGGAATGAACGCGATTTTGTTTTCCGATTTAAGTTTCTTGAACGTTTCGCCGATGGTTTTCACTCCTCCGCTCGTCGCCGCCGAGGCAGTAGTGGCAGCCTTCTTTGGTCTCATTTTGGTCTGCATTTTGCCTCCAATTTTGTGTCTTCTTTTTGTGATGATAAAACTTTTGTTCGAAGAAGAACAAGAAGTCGTTTGAGCGAGTGATGTCGCTCGCATGTTCTGATCGCTCGAGTTGTTCTTTCGCGTTCTTTCTCTTTCTTTCTGAATAGAAAAGGCGCTGAGACGTATCTGATTTTTGGATAATGTTTGGGAAAATCCAATCCCAATCCTCGCTTTGATATATATATAGAATGCTCTCAAAAGACGACGAAAAGGGTATGTGCAGCGTAAGTGCGTATTCTCTGCGTCTCTGCTTTTTCTGTGCGTGTGATTATTATATGCGTATGTGCGAGTCTCTCTCTCTGTCGTTGTAAACAACTGTGTGGTCTATTCGTCCATTTTTCAGGTTTTTGGGCTGCTCTTTTTCATTTTTCCTCCCGAAACGGCTTTCAGAGTTGGTGCGCTGAGTGTATGTCTGTGTTTTCAAAAGCTTTGTTTGTTTGTATGTGTTTATGAACTGCGTTCTAACTCGCCATGTTCGTATCGCCAACCAAATGGTAATGGACAGTTGTTGTCGAGGAGGTATTGTAAACATTCGGTGTGGTTGTAGTAGTGCGCTTGTCGTACGGCCTGAAAGTTCCAAGGCGCTTTGGCGGTTTCGTGTAAGTACTTCAAACAATCCAAGTGACCTTCCTCGGCTGCATACCAACACGCACGTTCGTTATATTTATTATATTTACGCTCAACAAGATATTCGAGTATATGAAGATGACCATTTTTAGCCGCCCAAGCGGCAATTCTCCAATCCCACGGCGCTTTCGCTACTTCGCGTAAGTATTTGAGTATCTCGAGATGACCGTTTAAGGCAGCATATGCGCACGCTTCACTATCGATGACGACGCAATAATTTGCAACGCAATACTTTACCATTTCCAGATTACCTTGTATTGCGGCCGCATGAATCGTCCTTGAATCCCACACACACTTTTTCTCCTCTCGTATCCACTTGAGCAACTCGAGTTTATTCGTTTCAGCAACTTGCGAGCAGAAATGTCTTTCTCTCCACCAACTCGGCCACAACGATTTATTCTCCCACGCAACTTCCAAAGTCGATATCGACGACATCTCGCTCACTTTAAACCCCTTTTTCAACTCCCTCTTGCGAGAGGATCTCTTAATCAACTTTCTCGTCTCCTTATTCACTCCATACAAGAATTTGAGATCATTCGAATTCAATCTCGGAAGCACATGAGTGAAACAAATATCGTCGCACTTCACGATCACCTCCCACAGCAGTTTCGGAGAAGACAAAGAACAACTGCTCTCCTCCTCCATCTTGGAAGGCATATATCCTCCTCAACAAGGTTTATTCTTCTCTCTCTCTCTCTCTGCGCTCCCTGTCTTTCAACGCGAAAAGTGATAAAAAAATACAAACACACATGCAGACATGCGATCAGAGAGAAATGAGTTTCCCCTAAAGAAGCCGTTTGTGAGATATTTTTACATTCACCAAAGAGCGGCATTCTTTCCTCTGCGTGCGAACAAAAACGTCCCTTTTCTCTCACTCTCTGAATACCACACAAAACACGGTTTTAGTGCACGCAACAACCATTTCGAGTTCATTCGTGAAGAAGAAGCAACAACGACGACGCGCGAAAGAAACGAACCGTACTCAGAACACATTTCCAATTCAAAATGATAAGTTCGATCAAATTCCTCGCGTACGTTCTCTCGATCGCGAGCGTCTCCTTACGGAGCGATGATAAAGGCAATGCTGGCGTCTTGGTCTTTCGTTCGGTCTCGGCTTCCTCCGCTGCCGAAACGACGACGACGACGAGTGAAACAACCGCGAGTGATGATGATGGAGCGATTGAACTCACCCCGACTGCCTTTCGAGCGCAACTGCAAGCGAAACCATCCAACGAGAAGTATTTCGCAAAGTTTTACGCCCCGTGGTGCGGCCACTGTAAATCGATGGCGAAAGATTGGGACGCTTTGGCAGCGGAGATGAAATCGGAAGGACGAAGTGATTTGAAACTGTTCTCGGTGGACGCGTCGACGCAAGCGGAAGCGTCCGTGGCGAAAGAGTTTGAGATTAAATCGTTCCCGACGTTGATGTACTTTGAAGACGGGAAGATGTTTCCGTATTCCGGCGGCGCGAGGACGAAGGAAGCGTTGGGGAACTATTTGGCGTCCGAGAATAAGAAAGACGCGAGGAAGTTTTCGTTCAAGGGCGAGAGCTTCAAGTTGCAACAACCCGGTGTGTTCGTTCGAGCGAAGAAGTTTTGGGAGGAGTCTTTGCAAGTGATCGCGCAGGTGTATAAGCACAAGGCTGGGGCGGTGTACGTTTTGTACGGCGCCGGATTGGTCACCGGTATTTCGTTCGCGAGTTTGTTCTTCGTGGTCGTGCAAAGAACCGGCGGCGACGGTAAGAAGTCGAAAGCCGCCGCGAAGGGTAAAGGCTCGGCGAAGAAGACGAATTAAGTTCATTAAGCGAGAGAGAGATATCTGTTACTCGACAAAAACACCTGCCGCTCGTCATCACCCGACTGGCGATACGAACGTGGAGGAGAGTAACTTACGCGTGTCAGAATTCTAAATGTATTTTAACAAGTTTACAGAGTAATACTATTCTTTTAATCTTACACTCTCTCTCAAAGCAACTCCGCTCTCGGCGTTCCTCCCTCTTCGCTACTTTCTAACAACCCTTTGAACTGCTGAAATTTACAAAACAGAATCTTTCCTTTCTCCAAATCAATCTTGTCCCCCTCGTCCGTGCCGTCGTCGAGTTGATGCATGCCCACGTCCTCCAAAATTCTAATAAATACCATCTTATTCGCTTCGTTCGGATGCGACACCATCGACTCCTCTCCAACTTCCTCCTCTCCAAACTCCATAAACGCGCTTTGGTACTCTTTCAACGGAAAATTCGCGAGCACAGACTTCGCGTGCTCTTCGTACGCCTTGACTAATTCCTCCGTAAACGCTAACTCCTTCCCGCTGACCGCTTCCCGCTCTCGTTGCAACACGTGCACGGGAAACTGTTGAATTTTCTTAATCCTCGTCCTCAAATAACTCCTCAACACGTATTTCGCCCTGTTCAACTCCTCTCTCCCGATCGCAGATAAGAGCATTTCGTTCCCGTCCCCGGATTCGTTCGCGGAGTTTTCCATCTCTTCGATTTCTCGCTCGCGGGAAGCGAGTAAAGTTTGGAAACGCGCAACTTCAGTGGATTTGAATTTCAACAAGATCGGCGCGTTCTTTTCATCGTTCCAGGCGCGTTTGAGTGTTTCGTACAGTTTCACGTTTTCGTTGATCTCGATATCGTCGTCCTCTTCCATGGTGGGTGATTTCTTATCGAAGAGTATTCGCAGAACCTTCGTCCGACGCGCAAAAGGATGCAAAATGTGAAGATTTTCAACTCTTGAGAAAGAAACGAAACTTCGAGAGGTTTGAGAGCGAAGAACACCATCGACGCGTTAATGTTCGTTTTACATAATAAAACCACCTGAAACTTTACAGAACGACGGAATAGAATTTATTACAGGCAATGCGTGCATTTTGAATGAAAGAAAAAGCGTGTGAGTGCGATTTTGTGTGCGATATGTAAAATGTTCATCCAAATTGTTGGTGGTGTTACGAGTAACGAAGACGACAACACACGCGCTTAGCAAACAGGCGAAGGGTCGACTCGTTCTCGCTCGCGAAGAAGAATTCTGCTTCTGTGTTTTCGTTTTCGTCGTAAAAGTCGTCTTGTTCTTCGTCGATTCTTTTCTGATTCGTCTCTCGAAGGTTTCGTAAGGACTCCGAAGCGAAGCGCCAGACGAGCGCTCTTTGACTGTCGGTGAACGCGCGCGGTTGAACGATCGATTTCGTCGAAATATACTCCACGGCTTTCCTGAAACCTTCTCGAACGCAAAGTTTGAGCACTTTACGGTTACACGTCTCCGCGAAGTGCGAGAGTTCTGAGACGGCGCCTTCGTCGCGAGCGCCGTCGGCGACGACTTTCGAGAACATTCGCGATTTTGATTTTGTTGACTTCTTCGAGGATGACAAACACGTCGTATTGTTGTTGCACTCCTCGGTATAATACTCGTCGACGACTTCTCGATAAAAAGTTTTCAACAAGTCGTACCTCGCCGCTCGCGATGGACGCATGAACGGCGCCGCGAACGTCTCCTTCGGGTGAAAGATTTTGCCCAGTACAGATTTCTCGTCTTTTTTGGTCAAACGAGATGCGTCTGAGATGGACGCGACGACGCACACGCGACGAGAAGAACTGTTGTTTTCTTTCTCTAACGATTTCAACGCGGCAGTTAACCCAGCTTTGAACGATTTCGGGTCGACTTTTTGAGTCTGTTGAGTAGTAGAAGTCTTCGCGTTTGATGAAACAGCCGCATCCGCTTGTGTTCCATCGGTACCGGATGTGCCATTCCCGACCGTATTTTCCTCGCTCACATTTCTGTCCTCGTCTTCTTCTCCTTCTCCCTCGTTGCCTTCTTTTGCGCTGCCCTTCTTGGTCTTCGTCTTCTTTGTTTTCTTCTTCGTCTTCTTCTTCTTGCCCGTTGCGAACGCGTTCTCGATGTTGCCGACGTACACCACACTCGGCGCCCATTTTTTAGCCAACTGGAACGTTCGTTTCAACAAGTCCGCGCAAAATGCGCTCTCGTCGTCTTGTTCTGTATCCTCCGTATCATCTCCGTCGTGTTCTTCTGTAGTCGTTGCGTTCGGTTCTTTGCTCCTCCTCCGCGTGACATTTTCAATCGAGCAGTCAAAAAATACGCTCCCGGTCTCCCTCGCGAGGACATTTTTCGCGAAATGTTTCTGTCCGCACCCTCTCGGTCCGATGAAGAGCAAATGTTTTGGTTTCTCCGCATTGTGCGCGTATGATTCTAACCACACGCTGGATGTGCTCGCTCCGAGAGGTATCAAGACGTTCGATTTGATCGATTCAATCGCTCGCTTCTGGTCGTCCACGGACCGGTCCGGCGCTTCCTCCTCGCAGTACACGAACTCGTCCGCACCGCTCGCGATGAATGTGTTGTTGTTCACGACGGTATCGTCGTCGTCGTACTTTTTCTCGCGCTCCGAAGAACAAAAACAGTCGATTTTGACGTTGTGTTGGAGTAGATACTTCGCCATCGGGTACGCGTCGATGGAATCGAACAGCGCTTTTTCTTGCTCCAAAGCGGAGGCGCAGGATTTAGGACATTTTGTTGACTTTTTCTTCGTATTCTTCTTCGTCTGCTTCTTCTTTGAAACCTTCTTTGTTGTCGCGCTGCTTTTGTTCTTCGTTACCGCCTCGTTCGTCGATTTCGTCGAATTTCCATCCTCTTCTTTCCTCGTCGTCTTGGTGGTCAACGTCGCGTCGTTTACGTCCTCCTCTTGGCGCATCCGTTCCAACGCGAGTTTCACATTTTCTTTGATCTCAATCGACACTTCTTTCAACACCTCTCTCTCGATCGCTCTTTTCTCCGCCTGTTCGCTGAAACTCGTGCTTCTTCGTTCTCTTCTGTTGTCGTTGATTTCCTGAGTATTCAAAGCGTCGTCGTCGTTCGATGTGGACGACGTCGTCGTCGCGCTTGGAAACGCACGCTCGGATTCTTCGAGTATTTTTCGCAAGGCTTCAAATCCGCACTTTCGGTCGTCTTCGGCGTTGTTTCTATTTTCATCGCTCGCTGTCTTGTTTTCTGTGACATCATCATCATCTTCATCATCTTTGTCTTCTTTTTTGCG
>JACLAA010003608.1_pt1 | contig 23013 bp, 6 predicted proteins | sample 8027891 | NCBI WGS metagenome assembly JACLAA01 (sample SAMN15724900, study PRJNA655200) | protist metagenome | isolation source: fluorescence activated cell sorting (FACS) single amplified genomes of... | place: Spain: Blaines Bay Microbial Observatory, Mediterranean Sea | collected 2016-01-19 | reverse complement strand
AATTTATTTTCGCACGATGGCACATTAAGAGTTGAATCAAATCCCCTTAAAGTCGGTAATCAGCGTCCACCTCTATACAATTCTGCAGAACTCGATACCCCAGCACACCATTCTACGCGTATTTCTCAGCCCGAATACACTAGCAATACATCACTGACGGGCACTCATGGAGAACTGCATGTAATACTAACCCAGTTGGCCCTCTATGAGCATCCACTATTTGGTTCTGAAGACAGACTGTATGCCCAAATGCGGCTATTATACGGGGAGTACCACCGTATTCTCAAACTTCAGAAAACTAGCTACCTAAGGCTCCGTCTCCACAAGTTACTGGATGCGGTGCAACAAAACTTGGACATGTCAGTTGAGCACGAAGTAGATGTAACTGAGCTGAGCTCAAGCTGCTTCAAAACCTTAGATGCCTTGGCACTTGAACAACAAGCCATGAATGAGATCGCGGAGGCGCTCTACACTACTTGGAACCAGCTGAAAGGCCTGCGCCAGCATCAGAATTTCGTATCTACTCCTGCGAAGTTAGTTGCCATAAATATCAGTCGGTCTCCTCAATTTGATTCCAGAACAATGCAGCCACTACTCGACAATTTTCACAAAATGCTCACACGTATTGCTCAATATGCCTCAGAGAACCAAAACAGTCCCTCTCAAGAGCGCCTTATTGCACGATTCAAGCGATGTTGTAGAACACTAACAATGAGGACCGATTTTGTTTTGAAGCTGTACACTACTGCTGGGCTCACAGCTGATGACGAAGAATCACTACCAGGCCGAGAGCTCATGCGTCGTCGGCGTGTGCGACAACAGCACCTCTATGCAATTTTATCATTGAATGGTCGGCGGGTTGCTACGACACTACCACAGGCAGTCGCTTGGCCCGCATTCACAATTCGGATTGAGCAGCCTCTAAGATTAATAGTTGCTCGGCATCCTATGAAACTCAAGGTGGAGTTCTGGCGCAGGAGACTTCTTGTCGACGTCCACCTTGCAACAATATTTGTGCCTGTCCCTGGTATATCAGCGTGTCATGACGCTGTGAACGCTGCTTCGCTGGCACCTTTTAGTGAATGGCTGCAGTTTGAGGTCAGCCAACGACAGCTCGCTGGTGCTGCGCTAGTGTCCCTGTATTGGACAGCCAGAGATCAACAGCTGAAAGCCTGCTCCTACGACCCAGCTGCCGGGTCTGAAAACGCTCTCTCGGAATCGCTGCGATCCTCTAACCAACAGCATCCCTGTGGCTTGCGAAAAGGCCTAGATAAGTTGGATGCAGGCATGACAGATGGATGCCGTTGGCTGCGGACACCCGAGACTTGTGCTTCAGAGACGCATAAAATTGATAGCAAAGGTGATCCTAATGATCCAAGGGGCTCCTGTTCATTTATACGCGGGCGCATGACGGGGACCCACATCAAAGCGGCATCACAAAGAGCTTTTCGTACCGGCGAGTATCGACACCAGGTGACTTCGGGGGCAGTTCAGGCCCGCAAGGTATTTCATTCTCAATACAAGCCGAGTCAAGCACAGCAAGATGCGTCGATGTGTGAGCTACCGAAAGAAGTTGTTGGTTCTCGCATAAGATTTGCACTTGATAAATACAAACATGCACCAATCTCCCAAAGACACCGCCTTCTAAGACTCCGGATGCATCAACCTGCATTGATGAGTGAACCTGTTCCGGCCACAGATATGGCAACTATCGCGAATGCTCTCCTGCAAAAATTCATTGTGCAGGACGATATTCGTGGTCAGCAGGCCTTGGGAAAGCAAACAATAGAACATAAATCGGGAGGGGGGGGTACTATAGATACTAATGGCCTGAAGAGAGATCGACAGGTAATGGCATTTGTCAAACAAGTTCAAGACAGCGTCACTGTTCGTTTGCGCACATCACAAAAAGCTTCTTCGTTCCCACTCACAGCCTTAGTCAGCGAAGGACATGCGTTGCCACAACTACGTGCACGTGGATTGATTGATGCTGCTTTGGAGTATACAGCACGCCGCAGACGCTCTCTTCGGCCTTCGCGTCAGCGGCGAATGATGATATCTTCAGCTAGAGATTGTTCATTGCTGGTGCAGATCATCTCCGCTCATCAAGTAGCAGATTTCCCACTAGAACAGACGATGGATAGTGACAGTATTGCCAAGGCAGCTGGAAATAACTCGGGGAAGTTTGTGTTTGCTTCCTTCCAAGAGCATTCCCGCCGCACAATGTTGGCAATGGGACGCACACCACGTTGGAAAGAGACCCTGGACTTCCCATTTATTCCAACCTTGGGGGACTTTTCACCAACCAGCTTGATGCATGTTAGCGACTGTTTACGGCTGAGCCTCTTTTCAGAGTCACTTCTCAAAACACCTACCCAACGGGTCCAAGAGATGTACAGAGATCCATCTACCAGGCATGAATTCATTGGAGATATTGAGATACCATTCATAACGCTGTATTCTAACAGTGGGGTCAATGGATACTTGGAGGGTCAATTTCGATTAAGGACACCTCTGATTACAATACGTACCCATGACTTCCAGGGGCAAAGTCCTTCTTCGACATACGAATCCAAGGCTGCGTCATATCTGCACCTTGCTGTGTTCTTGCGCCCCCCTTTGTCAGTACCGTTCAAAGATCCACTTGTCTTTTCCTCAATGGAAGACGAGCGGCTTATTCGGTATGGTGCAAGCTGGATTCAGCAGCTAAGAATCTACTTTGAAAATATGAATGAAATCATTAAAAGACCAGTCGATGGGCGCATATCGAAACGCCTCGTTCAAGCTTTTGGGAATAATATGAATGGAGATGCAGTTCTCATTTGTCGCTACTTAAGTCCACAAACACCACCTCCGGGCGTAAGTTGTCTCAACCAAGTGGCGCGGTTTGTTAGCCTTATCCCATTCCTGGAAGATTGGAAATCATTTGGATGCGCAAGTCTTGATATTTGGTGCACCTCACAGGAATTTCTTGACGTCGGTGCCGGGGACTGGGAAGAACATGGGATACTTTTGCACAACTTGATCATTTGGTTGCAATCGAAAGGTGCCACTTCTGACTCCGCGTCAGAGGAATGGTATCTGGTTATTGGCTCTGGGCTCCCGGAGGGAGACACTGTTTATGTGATGCAAAAAAACACGCACTCGGGAGACGGTGGTGTTTCTTTCTGGAATCCGTGCACTGGAGATGTATTTGTCGCGAGTCATAAACAATCTCCATTAATTGACATCGGCTGCATTCTCACTGCGGAAAATATATTTGCGAATATACAAGGAGATACCAGTCCTCACTTGCTATCATACAATGTAAAGGACAGCAGCATTTGGCGGCCATTCTTTCAAGATCCATCGGCCCAAAGGGATGATTGGTGCATTGGATGTAGTTGTGTCTGTAACCCTGGGCCCTCGCGAATTTCACGACCTGCTACATTGGCATCAATTCAGGACTTGCATCTGCGATATGATGCACCCAATATTGTCCACGCGGAACAAATTCAAGTCAAGCTAACAGAAGAAATCAAGGTAAGGCCAATAATATGTCTATCTGTATCTGAATATATCAAATTTTGCGCAGAAATCAGTCCGCCGATGGCGTATGAATTTAGGGAACCGTCGTTGTGCAAGCACTTCTTTCAATGTTGACATATCTCGGCGTTTGCAAAAGTAAGAACATCTCTGGTTTTTTCTTATTGAGAGTCGGTTGTCATAGCTTACTGCCAGCACTAGAAGCACTCCGGGACTCTGGTGAATTGACTGGCGCCGCAATACAGGCACACAAAGAGGATACATTAGGGTTTACTCAAAACGTGGGTATTGAAGCTATTGCAGTCAACCTGCCCTACGCCAACACGAGTGGAGTTCTTGAGCGCTTACGTGCGATGAATATCCATAATGTCACACATCGAGACGTCCAGTTCATTGTAGCGGCATACGTACATCCGATCATAAATCATGTTTGTTCGGTGTGTGGCAGTGTTGCAAAGACTCGTTGCCATGTCATCTTTCATTTCGATGTAGGTTTGGATTTACTATGGCAGGGTATGTCCACCTGACAATAAAGCCTAGATACTGCTTCTTAAAAATATGGATAGAATTGCTGGCCGCCATTTCCTACTGCAGCACTCTTGCGCTGGATGCCACGCATACACACCAAATCAACATTATCAAAACTCGGAGGAGGCCAGAAGGTCCAGGTCACCACTAGCATCTTTTAGAGAGATGACAACATCCAGGCACTTCCTGTGAGCGGAGTAATCAACATTCGGGAACCTGGCAAAAAAGGCCGTGGCAGTGATCCGTCCACAAACAGCAAGGGAGGGGGACACAGCGACTAGTTGTGACTTCCAAACTAAATGGGAGGTCCCCCAGCCTCGGCTCTCCGGCGGGGCCAGGCCTGGCCCTGGGCTGTGTGGTTCCCGTTTTTCAAATTGCCCGGACCCGTACCTGTCGAGTATAGACCACGACTCCTCCGCTCCGAGAAACTAGGGTAAACCTAGACGCGTCCGCCGCTCGGGAGGCGTGGTCTAAACGTGACAGGACCCGTAGTACTAGTACTAGCATGCTGGCCAGTGATACGGCGCGCAACTTGAATGCCCTCCAAGTTGTTGCGAATCTCGCGAGTCGGAGACAATCCAATACACGTTGTTTGAATGTAAGGCCTTCGAGGAAGAACGCGCGGCATTTCTTGCGAGATTATACTCGGTTTGCCCCCTCGCACGGCAATTGACTGATGAGTACCGTTGTCGGCTGGTCACGGTTTTTGGACATCTAGAACACTAGGACGGGTTTTGCTACTTGTAGTAAATTTAACATCCCCCCCCTCCAACTTGCGCTGAACTTCGCAGGAAATTTGGTTTCGGAACCATGGATCAGACCGCCGTAAAAGTCTCGTAAAAGTCAAGTTCAGATCACGATTACGTCCCTGACTTCAATCGAGGCATAATTTATAAATAAACTGCCTGCTTCTGGCAACGGGGCGGCCCATGGGCCAGTGTGCCTGGTGACAGTGACCTCAGGCTGACTTCTACCCTTCGGGGTAGAACAAACTCGCCGCTAATCTGCGTGCACGAGGGCGTGGGTGTGGACCGGGCACCGTTTCGATGAATTGTTGTCCGGTAGTCAGCTAGTCTCGAGACCACCTCAAAACGCCCGAGCCAGGCACCGTCGCAACGTTCGTGGGCCACTAAATCGTTTGCTATCTGACCAAACTCATCTGGCATCCTCTCTAGTCTATCTGGGACCCAAATAAATAAACAAGTAAATAAATACTCCTGGGACGGGCACACCGCAAGTGCCCCGCGTGGCTGTTGCCAGCAGCGATATCTGTCTGTCTTTTATGACGCATAGTTCGTGGTGATGGCCATGGCAGCCTTTCAGGTTTTGTTTTTTCCATGCATTCCTAGTGTTTCTGCGCCCTGATGGTGCTCTTGGAAGAATCAAACTCAATTAGGATGCGTTGCGTGTCCTTTGCAATTGCCATAATATAGCTTTGAGCTGCATCACACGGCTTGAAGTCTCGTGTGGGTACGAGAGAAATGGCATGACATTTTGAAAGCTCAATGAAAGGAATGATTATCATCTGGCAAGGCTTACCGATCAGCTTTGGCTCCATTCTGTTGGCATGTGCTATGGCATCGAGCAAATTTCCCAGGAGCATGTCGGTCGTATATGGGTATATTGTGCTCATCACGCTAGGTTGACCCCAAATACCATAAAGAAACATTTTGGAGCCTGGTTTGACGCTCAAAATGGCACGAAGCTTTCGCTCCTCATCCATTTGCCAGAATTCGCAAGCAAGCGCAAATATAATGTTTGAGAAGATAGCACGCAGGGACATATTCAATATCGCAGCTGGAGACCGGAAAGGCTTGATATGCAACGAAGCCAGAGAATCACACTTTCTTCGCAGGTCAATGGCTCGCCCCACGATGGCGCCTAGCCCCATGAGGAATTCCAAGACTCCGTCCTCAAGATGCTCCTTAGGTCCCTTGCAAACTTTACTGACAAATTCAAATGTGTCAGTAGCTAGCACACCCAATCTACTTCTATGGTGTTTCAGTGGGACACAAAGGTATGGCAATCCATAATTTTGTTGATTGAAAACATGAACGTGCTCAGTGCTCAAGCCAACGACAATGTCTTTGTTGGTTGCAGGTTCCAGGCAGTTAAAGCTGACCCCCTGACCTCGCAGTAACCTTTTTCCGTACATGTTGCTTTGAGTATTAGACGCCACGCATCTTAGTTCGTCTCCACCAGGTTGAAGTAATGACAAATATACACAACAGCCAGGCAAGCACTGGCTTGAAATATGCAGCACATCATTGAAAAGCTCAGGCAGTGAGATACTGGCCCACTGTTTGCAAACAGCCAACGTTCGATTGAACCCATGAGCTCGAGCACAGCTGCGAAGTTCTCTGTGACGCAAATGCCTTATGTTAGCTTCCAGCAACTTTGTAACATCATCAATGAACGAGATATGCTCTCTGCCTAAAGCGCCTGGAGCACAGGCTACGACAACAGCAAAGCAGGTTCCGCCAGCTGGTCCAACAATGCGCTCACCTATTCTAATTGCAAAATCACTGAATGGTACAACATGCGAAGTCTTCGCGTTGGATCTGGCCTCTGCTCTGAAATGAGCATCAGGAGCTATCGCAACAGTTCGAAACTCCAGTATGCCGTTGACCAGGCGGGCCACAGATGCTGCTGGGTATGATATCAGGTTGCGATTTAGCTTGGAAACATCATTTCTCGTTTGCCCAAAGCGCAGCAGAATAACAATATATTCTTGTTCGAATTGTGACGGTGAGTCCACCTGGTCTGGTGTTTTACACATATTCGTCAGGCGGAGCCGCAATTCAGACAAGTTGCGGGGCAAATATATCAAGGACGAGCCAGAAACGATAGCGGACCCAATGACCTGATGAGACTTGTAGCATGTAGTAGACCTCAATTCGACTCGCATTGTGCAGGGTGTGGGATAGATAATACGGGATAGAGATATATTTAAGTTGTTCCATTCTGGGCACATTGTATGAGGCGAGGTTTGTGTCCTGCCATATTCAGAGCCATCTTCCGCACAGAAAACGCAAATATATTGCCCAGGCTGAGGTAGCATACTCTCAGCAGAAGCACGTATTAAGTGCAGGTGCGGACGCTCTTGATATAGTGAAGTGGATATGGCGGGTACCGTGGAGGGACCAAACGCCGTGCTATTTTGAAGGGTCAGATCGAATAGGAGTCTTAGCGAGGGTGATAGCGGCTGATAGCACGTATCAACAAGCGGATATGCTCGTGAGCAGTCGGATAAATGAAGGTAGTAGCTGCCACTCAGCTCCGCAGACCCAATCAAACGAGCGACCTTGAGAGGGTTTAATATACTCGGCTCAGACTCCACCTTCCAAATTTCAACCCGGAGACGACATGACAACCAATTCACTCTAAGCGGGATCGAGAAAAGCTCTGACTTAAAGCATGATGGATTTTGTTCTTTTGTATAAGTTCGCCCGGTCTCAACATTATTGAGATACATAATACCCACTAGAGGGGTAACTAGCTCATAGGGACCTTGAATGCTGAGCAAGCGAAGCAGCAGCGTGATAGCGGTGAATGAAACATCGCATTTCCCACTGCTATATATTTTATTACCTTCGAATGACCACGAGCGCATTTGCAATACTGACAGGCGACACGGGAAACTCAGTTGACGGTAAATGGCGCCTAGACCTCTCAGGTATATGTCCCTTGTAGACACCTGGTGTTTGCCGTGACAATGCTCCATCTGTCGGAGTGCAGACAACTCGGATGCTTTGCATTGCATATCAATAGTGGACCCAAGGATCGTAGCGGCTGATTCACAGAAATCGAAGTCACCTGAGCTTAAGGCAACCGACTGCAGCCCCGCATCCAAAACAAGAATGCCACGTGTAGTCACTGGTGCACATATCCAAGGCCAAAACTTTGTACCTCTTGACTTTGAGTAATGCAGCTTGTGCGCTGCCTCGCCCAGTTCCTCAAAAACAATGGGTTGCTTGGTGATTAGACATTGAACCATAAGATGCTTTGATCTGCGCTTGATTAATAAGGTATTTGCGCTTGGTCCCGCCTTCAGAGGCTTAGTTGAAGACCACACAATACGAAGCGGACCATCGTCTGGTAGCACATAGGCAATAAATACATTCAGCCGATTAACTGTTTCTGAAATGTGTGTGCCGGCAATCTGTAAGCTTCGTGACAGCTCAGCAGGTTTATGCTTGATCAGTGCTTCCAGTGCCCGGAGAGTCTTGATTCTCAATAAAGCCGATTGCTCCAAGGTAGATATTTGGGCCAATGGTACTTTGGCAAGTTCACTAAGCTTCATACAAAATGCCATGTCCTCGCGGGTAATTGCTGTGTATTTTGACCTAGAGATAACGAGTTGGCTTAAATGTCAAACTGACGGACTCTACTTTGTACGAGAGAAAAATAAAACTCCTGGAACTGACTACTGCTGAGTTGCGACTATTGAGCACCTTCTTGGTTTCATCAAAAACGGTCAAAAATACAGTATATACTGCATCTGACTCGATGAGTAGAGACGAATCGAGCAGACTCAGATTAGTTGATATCTCCATGCAGCGTATAATAAGACTTGTCATATTTGAGTTTTTGCTCACCGGCAAAAAACGAGCATTTGAGTATAAGTCTACTAAATTGTAAAGCAAAAGAGACTTCGCAAGCATTGCACACTCGTTTAGTAGCCAAATCATTTTCTTTTTGATCTCCTTGCTCGAAAGCGACACACTATTCTTAGTGAACGATCGCATGTACCGCAGCGCACCACCACGAACTTTATCGTCCATCGCCATTCCTAAACTAATGCCAGCAGTTTGTAAGAACCCAATGATGTTCAATTCATCAAAATTAGGTTCGGGGCTTGAAATTGCCCAGGAGCTGAAGTAGATAATACCTCGCATGCAGCCTAAAGGTACCAAAAGATATGGCCAGCAGTGTATGTCGTCGTGCGCCGTCGTTTTGACCTCGCACCGGCACTGTGGAAAACCCCTAAATTGCCTCGCAGGTATGGGCTTGAGTCGCGCAATCGGGACACCAGCTTCACGCACGGGCCTTCCCATCCAATCTTTAAGATCATAAGTCACATCATATGTGAGATGCCCTCGATTTAAATGTATGACAGCCAAATACCACAACTTCCCATACTGGACCTGCACTCTTGTCCCAGGCAGGTACTCCTTTCGCTGAATTTTAACAGGATTCGAAACCGTCAAACTAGCACATATTGCAGGAGGAACACAATCGAATTCTAGGCTTTTGTTCCGACGATACTCAACATTACCCATGATGGTTACACGATCACCACCAAGTTCCAAGTATCCAAGTTGAACAGATGATTGAGGAAAACATTGACTCACACGAGTGCGGAGTGCCGGTATGAGCTCACGCACTGTAGTCCCATGATCTAGGCACATTGAACCAATACGTTGCAATGCAAGCTTGCGCATTTGTGCTCGAGCCTCGCGCAAACTCATCCATTCGTGTGCACTTGTAAGAGCAGAACCCATTTTGTGAATGAAAATGAGATCATTGGCGTCCAAATTGTGAAATGCGCATAATGTCACCAATAGAAGACCCTTTTTCTCTTTTTTTGGTTGATAGCAAGCAAATGGAGTAACCATAGTATGATTAACAAAGGGCATCGGAAAGGTCAAACCGCCCTTGATTTTGTCCCAAAACAAATATCGCTTATGTGCTGGTATCTCCAATAAACGCCTTGTAGTTGACATTGTGCAAAAGGCAAAGTTATGCCCCATCCGAGCAATTACACTCAGTTGTTGGTGAGCATCATATTCCCAAATTTCTGCAGCTTCTGCATGGACTATGCAACACATCATTGATGCAAGACTGTTGTGGAAGAGATCTGTGATGGTGATATTTGGCACGTAAGGAACCTGCTTGATGTCGCTGGCATGCACTCTTAGTCGAAGCCTAAGCCCAAACAAACTATTACACTCGATTGGCCGCAAAAATCAACCTTATCAATTGTTCTCCAATAACCTTGCCAGTGTACTCAACAAAACCTAGAAGAGCAGCATCACACGGCACACCGATGCCGAAGAGTGCTGGCGTCGAGCGGAGCCTTTCCTTTATTGTTCGAAAAGGTATATTATGCTCGCACAACCCATCTTCCCAGCAGAGACCATAAACAGAGCCAAGGTGCCCACGTCGTTCAATGCTGGAAATTTGACCGTGGATAACACGGGCAGCTATGCGAGTGCTAGGATTAACCATGCTTTGCTTTTCCATTCTCCAGAATGGAACGCGCCTGCATGCCTCATCGTTGTTTTCCAAAAAGGGAGCAAGTCTCTCATGAAAATCTACTGGGTTGGCATTCCCAGCCAGAATATCGGTATCGATACTCAAACTGTCAACTGATAGTACACCAATTGGCCGCCCAAACTCTGCACGCAATGGCGTGCAAACACAAGGAAAAATATCGCGCGAATTTTTCGAAACATGCACGCCAAGGCGCTTCGCCATGTAAAGATTTGGAACTACGATAGTTTTGTTTTCATCAATGCATTTGAAGGCCATGCCTTGTCCGGCTTTGATACTACACCCCCCTATGCGACCATGTTGACTAGCTGCGACATAAGATATTGATTGTGCTCCTGGATTGAGCAAGCCGGCAGACGCACAACATCCCGCACCGCCGGAGCCGTAACCGAGACACATTTCCATTTCTGTAATGGCAGAATTGAGCAGTGCATGCTCATCGGAGCGCATCTCGTCGCACCACCACATGCACGCTCGCGCTATTCGTGGAGCGGCGTTTCTAAGGGCAATAGCGAAAGAGCGACATTGCTCTAACATGATGGAGTAGAGAGCCGTATGCGGGTTCGATAGCCGAGGCGCTTTTTGGGCATGAACAAGAAGTCCTGCGTTTTCGACTGAGTTTGTCTGATGTGCTTTGGACAGCCGCCTAGCATGACGCAAGCGTATTTCCTCCACAGACATGCGTGCTTAGTATTACACAGTACCTACCGTAGGTACCGTAGGTACCTACGGTACCGTAGGTACCGTGGTACTTGCTGGTACCATGGTACGGTACCGTAGGTATTCAATGATGTTAGTACATAATGCATGTATACGGTACCGTACCGTAGGCAGGTACAGCTTTATGTACCACACGACCGACGCGATTGATATTTCGCGTCTCGACTCATGCCGCGGAGCAGCATGCCCGCGGTGGCGACGGAAGCATCCGACTCGGACTCGGCCCGGGAGTCCGAGTCTACACCAGTGCCGGACTCGGGAGTAGTAACGACTCCCCCTTGATCAGGATTGGTAGCGTCCGGACCGATTTCGGCTGTCAAAATGCAATAGTATCCCCCTCAGCCTCATGATCAAGGGGGTCAGTCTAGTATCGGCGTTGTGGCGTTTGGGGGGCGTAGATGGCGTTGTGGTGAGTGACGCTTGTCCTAGATGTCCATGTAGACTTAAAGAATGAGCTAGTTGGCGCGTACTGCTCCGAGCGTCGCGTCGGCGCTGCGCATCATACCCGCACTTGTCAAGATGCTGATTTGCATCGGAGGGTCGTCCTGTGCCCGCAGTAACAGCGCGCGGCGATGCCCGTACATGCAGCGCATTTTTAGGCAATTTCAAAGCCCAGACTCTTGATTGAGGTTGATTCGACAGGTAACCTTGGATACGACTCATGTTTGGTAAGACACGATTCGAAACGGTGGCCGGGACTTGGGAAGCTGTCCGAGCCCCGGGCCGGCACGCCCCGATTGCTGGACCTAAAAGTATCTCATACGCCGCGCCCGGGCCCCGATTGCCTGGCCCCCCTTCATTCCTAGGAGCATCCTTAGGTCGATACTGCTTGTTGATTACCTACGGTACCGTAGGTACGGTACGGTACCGTAGGTACCGCAGGTACCTACGGTACCTACGGTACCGCAGTCCGAATAATTACTGTATAATGGGATAGTCGTTAGAAAGCCTTTAGAAGGATGTCATCGGGGGCCATAGATGAGTACAAAGACGATTTCGAGGACTACGAAGATGACGTTGATGACGCTGTGGAATTTCAGTCGAGAGCACCCAGGCTGGTTTCAACACTTGAGGAAAGCTTCACAGCTATCCACGAAAACTCTGACCTGTTAAGTCGGACGGGAAAGGCCGAAGTAGCAATTGCTAGAGAAGTAGCAATGGACGACAGGAGGGCAAAGCAGACGGAATCCAAGTCTTTGGCAGATGTGAAACAGCCAAAGTACTTAACTGCAAATCCGAGAAACCTCATTGGTTGGTTTGACCCAGCCGTCCACCGCGCACGAGGGCTCCAGGGCCATTTGGCCTTGGTGTCTGAGCGCTTTATTGCATTTGATCAGCTCCCTCAAACAGAATATCAGCTCTACCGACCTCGACTCTGCAGCGCAAAAAAGCGTATGAAGGAGTAAGTGTCTTTACAACCTGAGGCCCCAAGTTATTTAACCATTCTTGCAGGCGTGCAGTAGGTACAGCAGACGAGTTAATCAGCACAGGAATGCAGGCTGATACTATTTGGACTAGAGACGCAGAAATGCAGTTCGCAAATGGGATTGATGACACTGACTTCGAAAATCTCATTGCAAAAAGCCTGCAAGGGAAGGTCTGCAATCGCAAAGGTGGGCAGCTAGCGACATGGTCCGGTGCTAAAACTAGTACCTATGTAAAACACGAGCTGCTTTTGAGGTTTTTGCACCGAGTATCTGCGACTTGTATGGCATTGATTCGGCCACACACTGAAGAACCACATGATGCCACTGTTGAACACAATGCGATACGGAGCCAGCCTAGTAATAGTACTACGGGTCCTGTCACGTTTAGACCACGCCTCCCGAGCGGCGGACGCGTCTAGGTTTACCCTAGTTTCTCGGAGCGGAGGAGTCGTGGTCTATACTCGACAGGTACGGGTCCGGGCAATTTGAAAAACGGGAACCACACAGCCCAGGGCCAGGCCTGGCCCCGCCGGAGAGCCGAGGCTGGGGGACCTCCCATTTAGTTTGGAAGTCACAACTAGTCGCTGTGTCCCCCTCCCTTGCTGTTTGTGGACGGATCACTGCCACGGCCTTTTTTGCCAGGTTCCCGAATGTTGATTACTCCGCTCACAGGAAGTGCCTGGATGTTGTCATCTCTCTAAAAGATGCTAGTGGTGACCTGGACCTTCTGGCCTCCTCCGAGTTTTGATAATGTTGATTTGGTGTGTATGCGTGGCATCCAGCGCAAGAGTGCTGCAGTAGGAAATGGCGGCCAGCAATTCTATCCATATTTTTAAGAAGCAGTATCTAGGCTTTATTGTCAGGTGGACATACCCTGCCATAGTAAATCCAAACCTACATCGAAATGAAAGATGACATGGCAACGAGTCTTTGCAACACTGCCACACACCGAACAAACATGATTTATGATCGGATGTACGTATGCCGCTACAATGAACTGGACGTCTCGATGTGTGACATTATGGATATTCATCGCACGTAAGCGCTCAAGAACTCCACTCGTGTTGGCGTAGGGCAGGTTGACTGCAATAGCTTCAATACCCACGTTTTGAGTAAACCCTAATGTATCCTCTTTGTGTGCCTGTATTGCGGCGCCAGTCAATTCACCAGAGTCCCGGAGTGCTTCTAGTGCTGGCAGTAAGCTATGACAACCGACTCTCAATAAGAAAAAACCAGAGATGTTCTTACTTTTGCAAACGCCGAGATATGTCAACATTGAAAGAAGTGCTTGCACAACGACGGTTCCCTAAATTCATACGCCATCGGCGGACTGATTTCTGCGCAAAATTTGATATATTCAGATACAGATAGACATATTATTGGCCTTACCTTGATTTCTTCTGTTAGCTTGACTTGAATTTGTTCCGCGTGGACAATATTGGGTGCATCATATCGCAGATGCAAGTCCTGAATTGATGCCAATGTAGCAGGTCGTGAAATTCGCGAGGGCCCAGGGTTACAGACACAACTACATCCAATGCACCAATCATCCCTTTGGGCCGATGGATCTTGAAAGAATGGCCGCCAAATGCTGCTGTCCTTTACATTGTATGATAGCAAGTGAGGACTGGTATCTCCTTGTATATTCGCAAATATATTTTCCGCAGTGAGAATGCAGCCGATGTCAATTAATGGAGATTGTTTATGACTCGCGACAAATACATCTCCAGTGCACGGATTCCAGAAAGAAACACCACCGTCTCCCGAGTGCGTGTTTTTTTGCATCACATAAACAGTGTCTCCCTCCGGGAGCCCAGAGCCAATAACCAGATACCATTCCTCTGACGCGGAGTCAGAAGTGGCACCTTTCGATTGCAACCAAATGATCAAGTTGTGCAAAAGTATCCCATGTTCTTCCCAGTCCCCGGCACCGACGTCAAGAAATTCCTGTGAGGTGCACCAAATATCAAGACTTGCGCATCCAAATGATTTCCAATCTTCCAGGAATGGGATAAGGCTAACAAACCGCGCCACTTGGTTGAGACAACTTACGCCCGGAGGTGGTGTTTGTGGACTTAAGTAGCGACAAATGAGAACTGCATCTCCATTCATATTATTCCCAAAAGCTTGAACGAGGCGTTTCGATATGCGCCCATCGACTGGTCTTTTAATGATTTCATTCATATTTTCAAAGTAGATTCTTAGCTGCTGAATCCAGCTTGCACCATACCGAATAAGCCGCTCGTCTTCCATTGAGGAAAAGACAAGTGGATCTTTGAACGGTACTGACAAAGGGGGGCGCAAGAACACAGCAAGGTGCAGATATGACGCAGCCTTGGATTCGTATGTCGAAGAAGGACTTTGCCCCTGGAAGTCATGGGTACGTATTGTAATCAGAGGTGTCCTTAATCGAAATTGACCCTCCAAGTATCCATTGACCCCACTGTTAGAATACAGCGTTATGAATGGTATCTCAATATCTCCAATGAATTCATGCCTGGTAGATGGATCTCTGTACATCTCTTGGACCCGTTGGGTAGGTGTTTTGAGAAGTGACTCTGAAAAGAGGCTCAGCCGTAAACAGTCGCTAACATGCATCAAGCTGGTTGGTGAAAAGTCCCCCAAGGTTGGAATAAATGGGAAGTCCAGGGTCTCTTTCCAACGTGGTGTGCGTCCCATTGCCAACATTGTGCGGCGGGAATGCTCTTGGAAGGAAGCAAACACAAACTTCCCCGAGTTATTTCCAGCTGCCTTGGCAATACTGTCACTATCCATCGTCTGTTCTAGTGGGAAATCTGCTACTTGATGAGCGGAGATGATCTGCACCAGCAATGAACAATCTCTAGCTGAAGATATCATCATTCGCCGCTGACGCGAAGGCCGAAGAGAGCGTCTGCGGCGTGCTGTATACTCCAAAGCAGCATCAATCAATCCACGTGCACGTAGTTGTGGCAACGCATGTCCTTCGCTGACTAAGGCTGTGAGTGGGAACGAAGAAGCTTTTTGTGATGTGCGCAAACGAACAGTGACGCTGTCTTGAACTTGTTTGACAAATGCCATTACCTGTCGATCTCTCTTCAGGCCATTAGTATCTATAGTACCCCCCCCTCCCGATTTATGTTCTATTGTTTGCTTTCCCAAGGCCTGCTGACCACGAATATCGTCCTGCACAATGAATTTTTGCAGGAGAGCATTCGCGATAGTTGCCATATCTGTGGCCGGAACAGGTTCACTCATCAATGCAGGTTGATGCATCCGGAGTCTTAGAAGGCGGTGTCTTTGGGAGATTGGTGCATGTTTGTATTTATCAAGTGCAAATCTTATGCGAGAACCAACAACTTCTTTCGGTAGCTCACACATCGACGCATCTTGCTGTGCTTGACTCGGCTTGTATTGAGAATGAAATACCTTGCGGGCCTGAACTGCCCCCGAAGTCACCTGGTGTCGATACTCGCCGGTACGAAAAGCTCTTTGTGATGCCGCTTTGATGTGGGTCCCCGTCATGCGCCCGCGTATAAATGAACAGGAGCCCCTTGGATCATTAGGATCACCTTTGCTATCAATTTTATGCGTCTCTGAAGCACAAGTCTCGGGTGTCCGCAGCCAACGGCATCCATCTGTCATGCCTGCATCCAACTTATCTAGGCCTTTTCGCAAGCCACAGGGATGCTGTTGGTTAGAGGATCGCAGCGATTCCGAGAGAGCGTTTTCAGACCCGGCAGCTGGGTCGTAGGAGCAGGCTTTCAGCTGTTGATCTCTGGCTGTCCAATACAGGGACACTAGCGCAGCACCAGCGAGCTGTCGTTGGCTGACCTCAAACTGCAGCCATTCACTAAAAGGTGCCAGCGAAGCAGCGTTCACAGCGTCATGACACGCTGATATACCAGGGACAGGCACAAATATTGTTGCAAGGTGGACGTCGACAAGAAGTCTCCTGCGCCAGAACTCCACCTTGAGTTTCATAGGATGCCGAGCAACTATTAATCTTAGAGGCTGCTCAATCCGAATTGTGAATGCGGGCCAAGCGACTGCCTGTGGTAGTGTCGTAGCAACCCGCCGACCATTCAATGATAAAATTGCATAGAGGTGCTGTTGTCGCACACGCCGACGACGCATGAGCTCTCGGCCTGGTAGTGATTCTTCGTCATCAGCTGTGAGCCCAGCAGTAGTGTACAGCTTCAAAACAAAATCGGTCCTCATTGTTAGTGTTCTACAACATCGCTTGAATCGTGCAATAAGGCGCTCTTGAGAGGGACTGTTTTGGTTCTCTGAGGCATATTGAGCAATACGTGTGAGCATTTTGTGAAAATTGTCGAGTAGTGGCTGCATTGTTCTGGAATCAAATTGAGGAGACCGACTGATATTTATGGCAACTAACTTCGCAGGAGTAGATACGAAATTCTGATGCTGGCGCAGGCCTTTCAGCTGGTTCCAAGTAGTGTAGAGCGCCTCCGCGATCTCATTCATGGCTTGTTGTTCAAGTGCCAAGGCATCTAAGGTTTTGAAGCAGCTTGAGCTCAGCTCAGTTACATCTACTTCGTGCTCAACTGACATGTCCAAGTTTTGTTGCACCGCATCCAGTAACTTGTGGAGACGGAGCCTTAGGTAGCTAGTTTTCTGAAGTTTGAGAATACGGTGGTACTCCCCGTATAATAGCCGCATTTGGGCATACAGTCTGTCTTCAGAACCAAATAGTGGATGCTCATAGAGGGCCAACTGGGTTAGTATTACATGCAGTTCTCCATGAGTGCCCGTCAGTGATGTATTGCTAGTGTATTCGGGCTGAGAAATACGCGTAGAATGGTGTGCTGGGGTATCGAGTTCTGCAGAATTGTATAGAGGTGGACGCTGATTACCGACTTTAAGGGGATTTGATTCAACTCTTAATGTGCCATCGTGCGAAAATAAATTCAGCATGTGCAATAAAGGCTGGTGGCGTAAAGCCGCTTCGAAGAAGGGTTGTGCGAGCATAATATACCTTTTCGAACAATAAAGGAAAGGCTCCGCTCGACGCCAGCACTCTTCGGCATCGGTGTGCCGTGTGATGCTGCTCTTCTAGGTTTTGTTGAGTACACTGGCAAGGTTATTGGAGAACAATTGATAAGGTTGATTTTTGCGGCCAATCGAGTGTAATAGTTTGTTTGGGCTTAGGCTTCGACTAAGAGTGCATGCCAGCGACATCAAGCAGGTTCCTTACGTGCCAAATATCACCATCACAGATCTCTTCCACAACAGTCTTGCATCAATGATGTGTTGCATAGTCCATGCAGAAGCTGCAGAAATTTGGGAATATGATGCTCACCAACAACTGAGTGTAATTGCTCGGATGGGGCATAACTTTGCCTTTTGCACAATGTCAACTACAAGGCGTTTATTGGAGATACCAGCACATAAGCGATATTTGTTTTGGGACAAAATCAAGGGCGGTTTGACCTTTCCGATGCCCTTTGTTAATCATACTATGGTTACTCCATTTGCTTGCTATCAACCAAAAAAAGAGAAAAAGGGTCTTCTATTGGTGACATTATGCGCATTTCACAATTTGGACGCCAATGATCTCATTTTCATTCACAAAATGGGTTCTGCTCTTACAAGTGCACACGAATGGATGAGTTTGCGCGAGGCTCGAGCACAAATGCGCAAGCTTGCATTGCAACGTATTGGTTCAATGTGCCTAGATCATGGGACTACAGTGCGTGAGCTCATACCGGCACTCCGCACTCGTGTGAGTCAATGTTTTCCTCAATCATCTGTTCAACTTGGATACTTGGAACTTGGTGGTGATCGTGTAACCATCATGGGTAATGTTGAGTATCGTCGGAACAAAAGCCTAGAATTCGATTGTGTTCCTCCTGCAATATGTGCTAGTTTGACGGTTTCGAATCCTGTTAAAATTCAGCGAAAGGAGTACCTGCCTGGGACAAGAGTGCAGGTCCAGTATGGGAAGTTGTGGTATTTGGCTGTCATACATTTAAATCGAGGGCATCTCACATATGATGTGACTTATGATCTTAAAGATTGGATGGGAAGGCCCGTGCGTGAAGCTGGTGTCCCGATTGCGCGACTCAAGCCCATACCTGCGAGGCAATTTAGGGGTTTTCCACAGTGCCGGTGCGAGGTCAAAACGACGGCGCACGACGACATACACTGCTGGCCATATCTTTTGGTACCTTTAGGCTGCATGCGAGGTATTATCTACTTCAGCTCCTGGGCAATTTCAAGCCCCGAACCTAATTTTGATGAATTGAACATCATTGGGTTCTTACAAACTGCTGGCATTAGTTTAGGAATGGCGATGGACGATAAAGTTCGTGGTGGTGCGCTGCGGTACATGCGATCGTTCACTAAGAATAGTGTGTCGCTTTCGAGCAAGGAGATCAAAAAGAAAATGATTTGGCTACTAAACGAGTGTGCAATGCTTGCGAAGTCTCTTTTGCTTTACAATTTAGTAGACTTATACTCAAATGCTCGTTTTTTGCCGGTGAGCAAAAACTCAAATATGACAAGTCTTATTATACGCTGCATGGAGATATCAACTAATCTGAGTCTGCTCGATTCGTCTCTACTCATCGAGTCAGATGCAGTATATACTGTATTTTTGACCGTTTTTGATGAAACCAAGAAGGTGCTCAATAGTCGCAACTCAGCAGTAGTCAGTTCCAGGAGTTTTATTTTTCTCTCGTACAAAGTAGAGTCCGTCAGTTTGACATTTAAGCCAACTCGTTATCTCTAGGTCAAAATACACAGCAATTACCCGCGAGGACATGGCATTTTGTATGAAGCTTAGTGAACTTGCCAAAGTACCATTGGCCCAAATATCTACCTTGGAGCAATCGGCTTTATTGAGAATCAAGACTCTCCGGGCACTGGAAGCACTGATCAAGCATAAACCTGCTGAGCTGTCACGAAGCTTACAGATTGCCGGCACACACATTTCAGAAACAGTTAATCGGCTGAATGTATTTATTGCCTATGTGCTACCAGACGATGGTCCGCTTCGTATTGTGTGGTCTTCAACTAAGCCTCTGAAGGCGGGACCAAGCGCAAATACCTTATTAATCAAGCGCAGATCAAAGCATCTTATGGTTCAATGTCTAATCACCAAGCAACCCATTGTTTTTGAGGAACTGGGCGAGGCAGCGCACAAGCTGCATTACTCAAAGTCAAGAGGTACAAAGTTTTGGCCTTGGATATGTGCACCAGTGACTACACGTGGCATTCTTGTTTTGGATGCGGGGCTGCAGTCGGTTGCCTTAAGCTCAGGTGACTTCGATTTCTGTGAATCAGCCGCTACGATCCTTGGGTCCACTATTGATATGCAATGCAAAGCATCCGAGTTGTCTGCACTCCGACAGATGGAGCATTGTCACGGCAAACACCAGGTGTCTACAAGGGACATATACCTGAGAGGTCTAGGCGCCATTTACCGTCAACTGAGTTTCCCGTGTCGCCTGTCAGTATTGCAAATGCGCTCGTGGTCATTCGAAGGTAATAAAATATATAGCAGTGGGAAATGCGATGTTTCATTCACCGCTATCACGCTGCTGCTTCGCTTGCTCAGCATTCAAGGTCCCTATGAGCTAGTTACCCCTCTAGTGGGTATTATGTATCTCAATAATGTTGAGACCGGGCGAACTTATACAAAAGAACAAAATCCATCATGCTTTAAGTCAGAGCTTTTCTCGATCCCGCTTAGAGTGAATTGGTTGTCATGTCGTCTCCGGGTTGAAATTTGGAAGGTGGAGTCTGAGCCGAGTATATTAAACCCTCTCAAGGTCGCTCGTTTGATTGGGTCTGCGGAGCTGAGTGGCAGCTACTACCTTCATTTATCCGACTGCTCACGAGCATATCCGCTTGTTGATACGTGCTATCAGCCGCTATCACCCTCGCTAAGACTCCTATTCGATCTGACCCTTCAAAATAGCACGGCGTTTGGTCCCTCCACGGTACCCGCCATATCCACTTCACTATATCAAGAGCGTCCGCACCTGCACTTAATACGTGCTTCTGCTGAGAGTATGCTACCTCAGCCTGGGCAATATATTTGCGTTTTCTGTGCGGAAGATGGCTCTGAATATGGCAGGACACAAACCTCGCCTCATACAATGTGCCCAGAATGGAACAACTTAAATATATCTCTATCCCGTATTATCTATCCCACACCCTGCACAATGCGAGTCGAATTGAGGTCTACTACATGCTACAAGTCTCATCAGGTCATTGGGTCCGCTATCGTTTCTGGCTCGTCCTTGATATATTTGCCCCGCAACTTGTCTGAATTGCGGCTCCGCCTGACGAATATGTGTAAAACACCAGACCAGGTGGACTCACCGTCACAATTCGAACAAGAATATATTGTTATTCTGCTGCGCTTTGGGCAAACGAGAAATGATGTTTCCAAGCTAAATCGCAACCTGATATCATACCCAGCAGCATCTGTGGCCCGCCTGGTCAACGGCATACTGGAGTTTCGAACTGTTGCGATAGCTCCTGATGCTCATTTCAGAGCAGAGGCCAGATCCAACGCGAAGACTTCGCATGTTGTACCATTCAGTGATTTTGCAATTAGAATAGGTGAGCGCATTGTTGGACCAGCTGGCGGAACCTGCTTTGCTGTTGTCGTAGCCTGTGCTCCAGGCGCTTTAGGCAGAGAGCATATCTCGTTCATTGATGATGTTACAAAGTTGCTGGAAGCTAACATAAGGCATTTGCGTCACAGAGAACTTCGCAGCTGTGCTCGAGCTCATGGGTTCAATCGAACGTTGGCTGTTTGCAAACAGTGGGCCAGTATCTCACTGCCTGAGCTTTTCAATGATGTGCTGCATATTTCAAGCCAGTGCTTGCCTGGCTGTTGTGTATATTTGTCATTACTTCAACCTGGTGGAGACGAACTAAGATGCGTGGCGTCTAATACTCAAAGCAACATGTACGGAAAAAGGTTACTGCGAGGTCAGGGGGTCAGCTTTAACTGCCTGGAACCTGCAACCAACAAAGACATTGTCGTTGGCTTGAGCACTGAGCACGTTCATGTTTTCAATCAACAAAATTATGGATTGCCATACCTTTGTGTCCCACTGAAACACCATAGAAGTAGATTGGGTGTGCTAGCTACTGACACATTTGAATTTGTCAGTAAAGTTTGCAAGGGACCTAAGGAGCATCTTGAGGACGGAGTCTTGGAATTCCTCATGGGGCTAGGCGCCATCGTGGGGCGAGCCATTGACCTGCGAAGAAAGTGTGATTCTCTGGCTTCGTTGCATATCAAGCCTTTCCGGTCTCCAGCTGCGATATTGAATATGTCCCTGCGTGCTATCTTCTCAAACATTATATTTGCGCTTGCTTGCGAATTCTGGCAAATGGATGAGGAGCGAAAGCTTCGTGCCATTTTGAGCGTCAAACCAGGCTCCAAAATGTTTCTTTATGGTATTTGGGGTCAACCTAGCGTGATGAGCACAATATACCCATATACGACCGACATGCTCCTGGGAAATTTGCTCGATGCCATAGCACATGCCAACAGAATGGAGCCAAAGCTGATCGGTAAGCCTTGCCAGATGATAATCATTCCTTTCATTGAGCTTTCAAAATGTCATGCCATTTCTCTCGTACCCACACGAGACTTCAAGCCGTGTGATGCAGCTCAAAGCTATATTATGGCAATTGCAAAGGACACGCAACGCATCCTAATTGAGTTTGATTCTTCCAAGAGCACCATCAGGGCGCAGAAACACTAGGAATGCATGGAAAAAACAAAACCTGAAAGGCTGCCATGGCCATCACCACGAACTATGCGTCATAAAAGACAGACAGATATCGCTGCTGGCAACAGCCACGCGGGGCACTTGCGGTGTGCCCGTCCCAGGAGTATTTATTTACTTGTTTATTTATTTGGGTCCCAGATAGACTAGAGAGGATGCCAGATGAGTTTGGTCAGATAGCAAACGATTTAGTGGCCCACGAACGTTGCGACGGTGCCTGGCTCGGGCGTTTTGAGGTGGTCTCGAGACTAGCTGACTACCGGACAACAATTCATCGAAACGGTGCCCGGTCCACACCCACGCCCTCGTGCACGCAGATTAGCGGCGAGTTTGTTCTACCCCGAAGGGTAGAAGTCAGCCTGAGGTCACTGTCACCAGGCACACTGGCCCATGGGCCGCCCCGTTGCCAGAAGCAGGCAGTTTATTTATAAATTATGCCTCGATTGAAGTCAGGGACGTAATCGTGATCTGAACTTGACTTTTACGAGACTTTTACGGCGGTCTGATCCATGGTTCCGAAACCAAATTTCCTGCGAAGTTCAGCGCAAGTTGGAGGGGGGGGATGTTAAATTTACTACAAGTAGCAAAACCCGTCCTAGTGTTCTAGATGTCCAAAAACCGTGACCAGCCGACAACGGTACTCATCAGTCAATTGCCGTGCGAGGGGGCAAACCGAGTATAATCTCGCAAGAAATGCCGCGCGTTCTTCCTCGAAGGCCTTACATTCAAACAACGTGTATTGGATTGTCTCCGACTCGCGAGATTCGCAACAACTTGGA
>JACLAA010005768.1_pt1 | contig 23020 bp, 21 predicted proteins | sample 8027891 | NCBI WGS metagenome assembly JACLAA01 (sample SAMN15724900, study PRJNA655200) | protist metagenome | isolation source: fluorescence activated cell sorting (FACS) single amplified genomes of... | place: Spain: Blaines Bay Microbial Observatory, Mediterranean Sea | collected 2016-01-19 | reverse complement strand
GTCTTCACCCTCAAGTGATGCGGACGGCAATATACTAGAAACGGAATTTGGATTAAGTGTCTATAAGGATCATCAATGCGTAACAATCCAAGAACCTCCTGAAAGTGCTCCGCTAGGACAGCTCCCCCGCTCCGTCATATATCGCTGCGCGCAGTCAAAGGGCACGGTGATGTTTTGCGTTTAGGTAGAAGTTTTCCTTGACGATGATCTTGTGGATACAGTAAAGCCGGGGGACCGCGTTAAATGTTCAGGAATTTATCGTGCGTTGACTCACAGCAGTCCAATTACTTCCGGTGTTTTCCGCACGGTTGTCTTGGCGAATTCGCTTACTTTCCATGGTCATGGCAATACTGCGGCATCTTTAAGTCCGAGAGATTTAGCAAATATCAGAAAAATTGTAAGATAACCGGCTGCACTCCCAAAAAATCACTTCTTACCTTTCAGGCCAAGCAACTTGAACTTGAGCGCTCAATTCAAGACACCTCCGACGCCGTATCATCCGGATTTGGCCGCATACTCCACGCGCTTGGAGCTGGTTTTGCCCCCTCGATATGTGGTCACGAGTCAATAAAACGCGCTCTGATTCTACAACTTGTGCTACCCGATGCGTTATTCCAATGAACTCGATAATCCGACTCTAAAAAACATTGATTTCAGGTTGGGGGGACCGAGAAGAGCCTGGTAAGTGGATCCCGTCTTCGTGGTGATATCAATGTACTTTTGGTTGGCGATCCATCAACGGCAAAGAGCCAATTACTTCGGGCTTCAATGCGCGTGGCATCACTAGCTGTTAGTCGGATGCTGAGCATATTTTTTAGCGTAATCAACTACATTCATCTGAATTGAGCTAGGTACCACTGGTCGAGGGTCTTCGGGAGTTGGGTTGACGGCTGCGGTTGCTCAGGATCCTGAGACTGGCGATCGACGTTTGGAAGCTGGCGCTGTTGTTCTTGCTGATCGCGGTCTAGTGTGTATAGACGAGTTTGATAAGATGTCGGCAGGTATGTAGCAAAGACCCCTATCTGGAATGCATGTGTACTCCCAGGTGATCGGGTGGCAATACACGAGGTTATGGAACAACAGACTGTGACTCTGGCTAAAGCAGGCATTCATGCCTCGTTAAACGCAAGATGTGCAGTACTGGCTGCCGCAAATCCTGTTTACGGTCAATATGATACTGATCGACGACCTCAGGAGAATGTGGGATTGCATGTAGCATTGTCCAGGACAGCCTTCTTACACGAATGCACTGCCTGGTGCTTTTAGGCCGGATTCATTGCTTTCTCGTTTTGACCTTATGTTTATAGTGCTTGATAACGTTGATGCTGAATCGGACAGGCATGTTGCAAATCATGTGCTCTCTTCTCACCAGTACCGGTTCCGTGATCAAGATACTTCAATCAAGTCTGTAGATGTGCTTAAGCCCCCAGATTTAATTGACCAAAATGAGTTTCACGGTGAAGGTTGGTCCATGACTTATTCATTTCTAATTTTCTAAACTGTTACAGAAAGTAAATCATGTTCTATCTGGCAGACACAACACCAGTCTAAAAGCATAGACTTCAACAAGTACGTAAAAAAGAATTCATCTTTAGTCTCCGAAGCTGACGTGGTACTTTTTTCTGTTTAATTAGGCATCTTATCACTGCTGCGGATACTGCCCCTGCATGTTCCTTCGCAGAAGATTCCTTTCCTAGGGGCACACAACATAATCTTACTCAGGCCAGTCTTCCACCCAAAGATGCAGTGCTAAATTTGGCCTTTGTGCGCAAGTACATATCATTTGCCCGGCACAATGTCGATCCGAAACTTAGCGAGGAGTCTCGCGAAAGTATCGCGAATGCTTATGCAGATCTTCGTTCCAAATCCGACGACCGTACCTTGCCGGTAACCACTCATTGTGCTCTTTACGTAACTTAAAAACAAAAATTTTTATCTTGTGTCCCACTCATACTAGGTGACGGCTCGATGCCTCGAGTCTATCATTCGAATTGCAACGGCCCATTCCAAGGTGCGGCTCTCCAACATTGTGGATGGTCGTGATTGTCATGCAGCTCTCAAATTTCTTTCGTAAACTCCAGCGCAACCTCCAGTTGGTATATGCATGACCACATATGTTCCACAGCTTCGCCCTGTACGGCGATGCAAAGCTTGGTCCTCATGAAGTTAATGCCTTGTCCAGGTCTTTTGTCAATAAGGATGATTTTGTAAAAAGATCTGAACGAATACCTACTGCGGAATATTGAACAATTAAATTTTAGGCCATTGAAGCGACGGGGAAGCGTCTACGAAAAACCAGCGATGCAGATAGTCAATCAAGTCACGCCAGCTTGCAACCGCACGTTGATGATGTTGGTCGTCATAAGATCTTGGTTGACGCATATACCCAGCTTGCGTCTATTAATGCTACACGGGGAAAAGTGCACATCAACGAGCTTTTGACCCTTGCCAATTCTTTTTTGAGCAAGAAAGACAGAATCTTCCAATCACCCGAAATTGAAGTCATTCTACATAAGTTGCAGGATGAGAACAGATTAATGTACGACGAATCGAAGCGCAACACGCAGTGATGTTTGATAGCACTTTTTTAGTTTACGTGACCTTGTTTTCTAGGTGATATACACTTCCTCTGATAGGACAATCCACTCGCCCCTTTCTTCTTTATCAACCCGAACCTGCCATTGGCCCAAAATAAAATCGAGTTGAGTTACATACAGCTTGATTACAGGAGTTTATACAAGATTTGGTTTCTCTCGAGGCTTGCGTAGAATATAGCATGTGTGTGTCTCGTCTGCGTTATACCATGAAGTCCACTTCCGATAGTGGGAACTCGTCCATCGGAGAGCACTGAGGCGACGGCGCATCGATAAGTACAACGTGCGCATAAGTTTAGCACAGTACGGACTTTAGCATAGCAAGGGAGGGATCTCTTCACTTTGTGAACGAAATGCAAGGCAGCCTATAACGAGCTAGATAAAATATAGAGTCCCTGAAAAGTCGGCCCTCGCGCCCTAACAAAAATTGGGCTGAGGCCGTCGAGATTTGGCGTTTTGGCAGAACGATCCCGCACTGGTGCGATATGACCCGGCTCCCTTCTAATCCGTCTTCTTGGCCCAAACGGCGTCCAGAGCCGCCACTTGGTCGTTCATCCTTACTGCAACCCCCCCCCCGTTGCGACCGCCTTTCTGAATCCATGCAGTTGCAGCGGGCGTGCAGAATTTAAAAACGGGCTCAGGACTTCAAGTCCCAACAAGAACCGTGGCGACGCGCTTGGGATTTAAGCAAAGGGGCTAGCCACAATAAGCGACTCTCTCTAATTTCTTTCTTCTAGAGCCCGGGAATTTCAACTTTCCGAGTCCGAGTCAAGTTTAACTGTTCAAGTTTTGGTCATAGAGTCCAGATTTTGGACAGACTCGGACAAAGACTCACGGTTACCTGACCTCCTCTCCCACCGGGCCCGTCTTACTACTGCCAACGTAGGCGCCGTGACTAGCACCCCGGGGAGATGCCACCGCGCACTGGCAAGTGTACTGGCGTGCTTTAGACTCCGAGTCTGAGAGGATGGGCCCCCGGTCCTCAGCGGAATGTGCACTTATATAGATAGGTGCCTCTCCTTCCCCAGCCTCCCCAAGTATCGTGGCATCGGCAGGATGCGCGGCAATGGAGGTCGTCAGAACACCACCGTGAGCCAAATTAGCCAAAAAAAATCGGATACTACTGCCAGTGAGGAGCATACAGTCTATTGCCTCAAATGTGGGTTCCTCGCTTATCCAGAATTGAGATCCAGTCTTGAATCTTAGAGGACCCGTAGGTTCTTGAAGAAACTCGCAGGTGTAAATGGGCCCGGGAATATTAATGTGGAGGATCCTCTGGGCTTTCTCTTGCTTATCGCTTCCTGGTCCAGACCACTGCGTCCAAATGGCGCTTTCGCGCTGCTAGACTAGCCTTCAATTTGATCATCATTTGCCAGCTAGGATAAATCACGCATGCAATACCATTTGAGAGTGATTAGTGTTGTCATCATCCCCCATATATAATCTGAAGAGGTCGGCGAGGGCAAGAATAGCACGCCCGCGGCGCACATCCTGGGGAAGCGCACCAAGTGGATTTCCAGTGCTAAAGCCAGTTTCAACTCTCATCCAACTGATGCGATCTGATTTATCAACTTCGTTGTTTCGGGAAACAGTGACGGGTCTTGCACCAAGACTCGTGCCTACAGAGCTTTCTGCACGCATTCGAAATCTCTCTTCGCGCCTAAACGACAGTTTAGTAGGTTTCGCTCATGGGCAGTATGAACGGCCTCACCGGGCATATTCCATGATGTCATATTTCTTCTGAAGAATTCCATGTAGCTCTCGCTCTGTGCGAAGCAATTGTTCGCGGATCTTCTGATTCTTCAGCTCCTGCTGAGCATGTAATTTCCTGATATGGTATGTCATATCTCAAGCATTTTGGGACAATACTCGGCTGTGACGCGCACTTCCAACTTCCAGCCTCTTCAGCGAGTGCTTTATATTGCATCTTCCAATGTGCAAGCCTATATCCGTCGAATGATGATTAAATTGGAAGTTAAGCAACAAATTACGCGGCTGCTGTGTACGACTTTGCAGCATCCGACTCGAGTTGAATGTACTCTTTAGCCTGCGCCTCTAGCCGGGACTCGAGATCTACATTAATTGACTCCACATCAGCTATTCGCTGCAAGGTGATTCGCAACTGAGCTCGACACTCTTGCATCTCAGCTGCACGATACACACCTTTATGAGACGTACTCACACCAGCAGCCTACGGTGCAGGCTTGTGCTCGTCGAGGACAAGTGAAGACGTACCACGCGGTCAAAGAAGCCTCCACCAAAACTCTCCACCGTGGTTTCCGCACTGTATTCAGCGGAGTTCATAGAGGTACCGTAGGTAAACGCCTACGGAACCTACGGTACCTGGGTACGGTAGGTACGCTCTTACAGCTAGATTTCAGCTTGCCCGGTACCCAAGCCACGGGGGGGGCGCCAGCAGACCCATAGGATCACAAGTGGGGGCTCCTAGGCACCCTGGGCCACTAAATACGCTGATCATGATGCGCCCCACGTCGTGGACTCGGACCGTGACTTCGTGGCGTATATGCAGTGCTGTCACGGTGACGGTGTAGTAATTCCGAGTCTGAGTCCGCCGAGTCACGGTAATTCAGAATCATAGGCCTCGGCCTCAGCCTGAGGCTGGCAACAATCATGATGACAGTGGCAGCCGCTGGTCACGGTATTGGCAATTTCAAGTTCTTCCACCCACCCACACTGTATTGTGGAAAACTTGAACTCTCGATTGGTGAGTCTGCCCAAGTTAAACCAAGCAAACCAAACAAAAACCAAAACTTGAACAAAACCAAACAAACCAAACCACACAAAACCATCATCATACTGCGTCATCATGATATGCGTGGGATCATTCTCCGAATTTCTCTCCCGCCCGAGTAGTATAATGGGAATGAGATTAGCGAAAACCCTGAATATTCGAATCAACGGTGAGATTAGCGAGAACCCCTCCTAATCGAGCGGAAGTTACTGCAGCTGCAAGTTGTAGCTCGCGCCAATCTGCGACCCATGCGAAGGGACGCGATATTTCTCGCTTCTTTGCATTGCCGCCAGCGAGGGTTGGCGTCGTGTGCATTCAAGTTGCCACCACTGAAACGTTACGGTCAGCTTCTTGTGTAGCTAGCAAGCATTTTAGTAAGATGATTATGACGGACTGTTTCGAGTCCGATTTTGTCAACTATTCGCACTAGTCTGTTTGCATTATCACGAAGGTGGCATTGAACTGCCTTATTCTTGGATATAAGAGCACGCTGGTGAAACTCATGATGCTGTCCCTGCAAGAAATCGTAAGTAGCAACTAAGCGCCTAATGTTTGTGGTAATTGCTTTGATGGGTAGCTCAGCAGCTGCACATTTATCATCAAGCAGGTAAAGCTCTTGGGCATGAGTCTGCTGCCTGCTCGTCTGGGTACAAAGGAGTTTGTAAGCATGCGACCCGGCCTCATAACTTGGTTTGGCAAGAGCCATCTCCATGTCATGCCAACGATTTTTGGTTTTGTCCCCGATGGCTTTGAGGGCACAGACCTCTTGATTCAGGGACTGAATTTCACGTATCAAGATTTTCGTATGTTTAATCCAGTTAGTACGCTGTATTTGGAGTCTGGCAATAATAGCGCAGTGATAGTCTTTGCAACTTGTTTCGTATGCATCTGCGGCATGCATTATGCCGAGCTCCCAGGTGTGTGTTAACGCTTGGTCATGGTGAATTATATTGCCGATGGTAGTGTCCCGTCGGCGCAAGACTTCTTCTGTCCTCACTGAAAATGATTCCTTTAAAATTGTGTTGACGTGGGATATGGTTGCCTGAATCCAAACCGCATGGTCCGAATTTCGTGCCTCAGCAACTATTCTAGATCCAAAGCATTGAAGCTGATATACAGTATCCCGCACACAAGCGAGCTGGTCACGTCTCGTCCTGAGGCGATCTCTCTTCGTCACGCACAAATTCTGATGCATACGCTGAAATTTAGCACTATCCAAATGCAGCTTTTTCTGTAATTCGGCCTGCAATTTTTCAATGCGTCCAGATTGCGCTCTTGATGTGATTGTGCAACGATGTTGGAACTCACACTGAAGTGCTGTTATGGATTGACCAATGCGAATGTTTTCATTGAAATCGCGCTGTGCGTGGACACGACTCATTGTCTCACGTAGTGCCACCTGCTGATCAAAAAGTTTTCCACTCAACTTGGTGCGTATTGCGCTCCATGCTAAGTCCTGGGCAGTGCGCTGCGCTATTATATCCCTTTTTTGTTTCTGGATCAGTCGTTGAACCTCAGGCTCAAGTCCTATCACGGTCACCTGTCGGATGGACGCTGTCTGAGCCCTTACGTACTCTCGTCGCCGACAACTCATGTTTTGATTCCACCTGAAGCATGAAATAACTAATCCGCACTATGGTAAAAGGCACAGCGAGACACTTGATCCGACAAGCTTCTAACCTAACATCATTCTTGTGCAAGACTGCGGCCAAAGCACGACAAATAGAGTCTTCATTGATCTGTGATGGGGCAGCAACACGTGATAATAATAGTTTCAAATGGAGTGACTCACATTTATCCCGAGGACAATTCTCGTACATTCAGCGGAGAGCTGCTTTTTGACAAGCATAAGTGCCTACAAGCGTCCATTTTGGTGCCCCGTCTTGCAATCCAAACTATACATCCACTTTTAGAAGCCCTTTCGTGAGCTCAAATTGTTTTTTCTCTCCTGCCGTCCTCATATGGGCTTCACAAAGAGCTTCGAGCTTTTCCACTTCTGCTCGACAATTCAACGTTTCCTGCTCGATGGCATCTGCCAGAAGAAGTATGGCTTTTTTTTTATCTTCTAGATCTAAGTTTATCCGCAGCAGACTCGAATCGAAAATCTCCATCGGTCAAACGTTGAATTGTACCGAGGTACCTACGGTATATTCCACTACCTAGGTAGTACACCTCCAAGCTCGTACGGTATTGGAATCAAAACCGGGCCGCGACTTTTAATAGGAGATCCGAGGGCTGGGTACTAGTGGGAAGTGTCCGCGGGCCGCGGGAGAGCCACGGGATCTAGCTACGGGAGACGCGCAAGAGCGAGAGGTAACTTGAACCATGACCGGAATTTTACCGTGACCACAACGACCCCCCCCTTACGTAACATGCCTAATTTACGGTTCCCGCCCCGATTTCGGTTGCCGTGAGGCTCCGCAGGGTTTGGTATCGTAGCGCAGCTCCGATTGTGACTTCTAAAGGGTTGCACTTGTCCTCAGTCCCGAAAGTCGTCGATTTATTTATGTCGCCGCGTACGCCGAGAACCTCGAATCGGTCTCTCGCGATGCTAAGACGGCCACTACGATAAGCCAAGATGACAGTAGCTTCGCCCGGTCGTACCAGGATAGCAGCCGCGCGGAGGGCAGCTTCTGCGCACGCCCGGCGAGATTTTGTGCGTACGAAGGTGGGGATTCGACTGTAGCTGGATCTTGGCGCTACGTGCGTCTTTTTTTATGCTGAAAAGCAGAGTATCCCGCATTTCCGGGCGCTCGGGCAGCCCAAGTGATGCACCTGCTTCAAGTATACGATACGGCTCAATTGCGCGGCTATATTCGCATCGTGCGGGAATATCTCGTATATTCGGCCTTTTCTCCATAGGCACGTTAGGTAAGGGGGGGGGTCTAAGTGAATTGGCCCGGGAATAAAGGAGATTAAGAGGGAGAAGGAAGTATCCTAATTTGGCTGTGGTTTGCGGTCCCCACCGTGACATCATGATTAACTTCAAGTTGAACTTACTTTAGGTTCACCCCGGTGTTTTTGCGGCGGCTACTTAGCGCCGGGCTTGATCCACTTGGATGAGCAAGAAGATACGGGATACTCAGGCTACTAGTATCATAGCCTGAGGGAAATACCGGCTCCGGGCACGCGCCGGCTGGTATAGCGTGCTGATAGGCGAGATTAATGTAGCCATAGTTCCGGCAATAGGGCGCTATGGCGTTGAAGATATATATCTAGGGGACGTTTCACCTCACGGGCCCACCGTGACCGTGACTGGCACCCTGGGCCTCCCTCCCGGCCCTCCCTTTTTGGTGGCGGGGCTCTTAGGCCTCCCTTTTTGGTTTCGCCCTTTGGGCGACAACAGAGCAAAAGAATAAAATCCCAACTACTAGTCTGTTGCTATTCCACTATTCCACTATGCTACTAGACCCTACCAGCTGTAGGAGTAGGTATGCTATTACTCGCCACCATCCTTTCCTGCCATGCATGTTGATGAAGTATGTAGAGCACTCTGTGCGACGGTTTCGCCAGACTTGACGCAGCGTTGCGACGCCGAGACGTACTTGAATAATTGCAGACAGACAGTTGGATTTCCGCTTTTACTACTTCAGCTGGTGCTAGCCGCGTCGGTCTGGGACACCTTGAAACACAAATCTAGCCGTAGGTGCAGGAGCATTGCAGCGTGAGCGCGAATGAGCAGTCGGCTGTGATTAGATCATCGGCATAGTCCAGCGTGCGCCCCTGGCTTGTATCTAATTCTTGTCGTAAGAGAGCCTCTGCATGTAGGCAGCAATTTACTTCAAAAATTTGATTGAAAAAAGTTGGGAGGCGGATCCAAAGGGAGCAAACGAGATTTTGATGGCTGACGGTGACCGAAATGCGATCAAAGCGCACATAGTAAAACTATTGTGCGAATGTGGTTCCTTTGAAGATATACGCCAGCAACTATCTCAAGCCCTGTCTCTGATGGCCGCATCCGATTTCCCAGGAAAATGGGAAAGTTTATTGCCAGAAATTGTCAAAAACTTGGAGGGAGGTGACAGAGAGACAACCTCTGGGATGCTCTTAGCAGCGAACTCCATTCTCAAGCGATTTCGGTTTACGTATAAATCTGATGCGCTATACAGTGAGCTTAAGTATGTCCTAGGAATTCTGGCGGCTCCACTGACAGCTCTCCTCATGCGACTTGGGCAGGCGTTAGATGTAGCGGATGACGATCAGAAGTGCTGCAAGGAGGTCTTAGAATCACTCAGGCTTGCTTGCCGCATCTTCTACAGTCTGAACTGGCAGGATTTGCCAGAGTTCTTTGAAGATCACATGGCAGAATGGATGGGCCAGTTTGAGAAATATCTTGGCTACAAAAGCAAAGCGCCACAGAATGAAGGCGATGATGAGTGCATAGTGCGCCTTCAATCTGCAATTATGGACAATATATCACTTTATGCCCAGAAGTATGAAGAGGAGTTTACCCCTTTTCTCCCACGCTTTGTTTCTGCGACCTGGCAACGCCTTATCAAGTTGGGTTTGTTACCTAAGCATGACCGCCTTGCAGCAGCATCTATTCGTTTTCTTGCAGAAGTCGCTAGTAAGCAGATGCATACGACCGTGTTCATGGAAGGAAACGCACTAAGCCAGGTAATTGAAGCTATTGTACTCCCCAACATGAGTATTCAGGACTCAGATATTGAACTTTTTGAGGATAGCCCCCTTGAATATATCTCTCGAGACTTCGAAAGTGCAGACGCCGAAACGCGGCGGCGAGGTGCTTGCGATTTAATTGCTGCCTTATGTAAGCATCACAATGCTACAACCACGCGTGTCTGTGTTGATTACATTGCTGCTATGCTCCAGAAGTATGCCGAATCACCATCTGAACATTGGCGTAGCAAGGACACCGCACTTCATCTCGTTATTTCTCTAACAGGTCGTGCCGAGTCCCCAGCGCGCGGTTCGGACAAATTCCCAGACCAAATAAACTTCATGGAAATGTATTCGTTGCACATTGTCGGGGAAATTGCAGCTCAAGCTAGCTCCCACCCAATCATTCTTGCTGACGCAATCAAATTTGTTTGTACTTTTCGAAATCATATTCCACCCGAAGAACTTGTTAAGCTTCTTCCGCTGCTTGGTTGGCGTCTTTGTAATACTGAAGTTGTCATTCGAAGCTATGCTGCTGCCTGCATTGAAAGGATTTTAGCAGCCCCTGGCAAAATTGCCAAGGATCAAATCGAGCCAATGCTCACACAACTTTTCGAGGCCCTCTTGGTAGTCCCTGAAGTTGCGCTTACTGGAAGTCCTTCGTATTCAGATAGCATGCCATGGGAGAATGAATATGCCATGAAAGCAGTAATGCGCCTCCTAGTAGCCAGCCAAGAAAGTGTGATTCCCATAGTCAAGAGTATCACAGAAAAACTCTGCAATTCCCTCACGCGAGCATGCGTTAACCCTGGCAATCCAAGATTTATTCACTATCTCTTTGAATCTCTTGCTATTCTAGTGCGGGTTGCCTGCAAGGCCGACAGCAGTGGTACCTTGACGAATCAATTTGAGCAGACATTTTTCCCTCAATTCCAAGTAATTCTCCAGATGGACATTGTCGAGTTTGCTCCTTACGTTTTTCAGATTCTTGCCCTCATTCTCCGGTATAAGCATGCACTTTCAGATGCCTATGCTTCCCTGCTACCTGCACTTCTGCATCCGGCTCTATGGGAGCGCTGTGGCAATGTGCCAGCACTATCTGCTCTTCTAGAGGCCTATCTTGCGGTTGGTGCTGATCAACTTGTTGCGAGTAATCAGCTCGAGCCTATACTTGGCGTCTTTCAAAAGCTCCTTGCCTCGAAGTTATCTGAGGCTCACGCGTTTGATCTCTTGAAATCAATCATTCTGCATGTTGATTCAATCGTCGTTGATCGTTATATCATGACCATTCTGCAGTTGCTTCTGACCCGTCTTCAGCAAGATAGAGATCGCTGTGATTTATGTCACAAAACATTGTCTTTTCTTGGCCTTCTTGCTGGTAAGCACGGCGGGAAAAGCCTCGCAAATAGTATAGAAAATCAGCAAACCGGCCTTCTCGCTAATCTTATCTTACATGTCTTCGCACCTAAAATTGCACAGTCAGATATTGCAAATCCGTTCGATGCCAAAGCTATTGTTATTGGAGCCACACGAATTCTTTGTGAGGCACCTGACGTTCTTGTTAATCAGGGCGACCCCGCTTCCTGGAGAGCCCTAGGTGCCATACTCGTAAAGCTTCTCCGTCAGATTCGTGGGCAGTCCTACACCCCGAATGAAAGCTTTGAGTGTGCAAAAGAGATTCCAGATGGTCCCATGGCCAGCTACGATGCTACTTTTTCCAAGCTGCACTTTGGCTCAAAGAAGGTCGAGGATGCCTTTTCAGACATCCATGACGTTAAAGAGTTTGCTTCATTCCATCTTCATCAACTTGCCACCCAAAGGCCCCATTTCCAACCACTTGTTTCCACAATTCAGGAACAATAAAGTAGTATAGGTCGGTATCTCAAGTGTGTGGAAGCGCAGGCAGGGGTTTACATTGCCCAGCAGCAGCATGCATAGAGCGCAACTAAGTATAATATTAGTGTGGTCACGGTGACCCGCCTAAATACTACCCCGTCCCGGCCCCGGGTAGAACTTTGGCGCAACTTCCGAGTCAAGTTAGAGGCGCACCTTGAACAGAGCAGGAGTCCTTGGCACCAGCGGGTGACTCGGATGATTGAGGGAAGAGGCCAGACCCTGAGTGATCTTAATCACCACGAAGCCACTGGCACCAGGAAAGAAGTCGGTTGGGCCTGTATCATTCGACAGCCGCTCTCGCCCCGATTCGGTTGCTGTGGGGCTTAGCAGCGTCGGATATCGTAGAACATCTGCAGCCATCCGTGCCAGGGGTTTGCACGCGCCCACAGCCCCAAAATTTATGGAGATAACCCTGTCGCCGAAAAACGGGAGACCATCGAATCTGGTACACGAAGTTGACCAGAGCTTCACTCGGTCGTGACCGGGGCAGCGGCGATGCGGGCTTAACGCGCGATGCGCCGCTTGGTGCATACTACCTGAGTCTAACTAGTCTACTACTTGTAGTCTAGGTTGGCATTAACCGGTTAATAACCGGTAATTTACCCATCAACACTCCTCGGAGGGGATCTGGGGTAAATAATCCGGTAAATAACCCGACGGGTTTTCGACTAAACCCGTTTAGTGCGATTAGCGAAAGACCCCTCCGGACGAGCGGATGGGCGCAAGCAGCCCGTTGAGCTTTTGGATACGTACAGGTGCGCCAAGGCAAGTACCGAGTCATGTGGCCCGGCGCGGCCCAGGCCCGCGCCAGTGGCCCGTGAGGCCCCCTCCCCTACCCCTCTATAAGATCTTGAGGTAAATAACCCGTACTAACCGGTAATTACCCGGGTTATTAACCCCGGGCGGCGCCAGGGGTAAATAACCCCTCAGGTAAATGCCAACCTAGCTTGCAGTAAATAAATAAATAAATAAATAAATAATTAAGTAGTATAAGTCTAGTCTCCAACTTAGTCTCCACTATCCTATGGCGTCCCGATTGCAAATTGATTTATGCTACGAGAAAAGTCTCCTGGAGTCCGGTTTGAACAGAGTCTCTGGATAACGAAGCTGTGATCGCATCAAGATGTGGTAAAAAAATGGATGCCGAAGGAAAATTTTTCAGAAGCATATTAGTGCGAATAAATACACCAACTGCAGCGGACGTTGACACACAGCAACCATGGAAAATAATTGTGCAAGCACCTGCTTTGTTTAGCCCATAGCGAAAGACAGGGATAGCACCATGATCTGGAAAATTAAATCCTTGGTCAATAGAGGTAGTTGTTGGCCCCTTGATGTCCATTTCGATAAGTCCATTTTCAGTTGGGATGTAAAAGAATGTAAGTTCATCTATGCCATGTACTGAGGCAGAACGAAATAAATGATGCAGGTGCGCTACGGTGTAGTCGCAGAGAATGGCAAATTTAATTATTGCGCCACAAGGTACTGATTTGATGAGAACCTCTGCACTATCATGTCGAATGCGTCTATCATGGTCCAAGGCCGCTCGGGTGGTAAGGTCGGTATGCATCATTCGTAGAGCATGCTCAGCGCATTTGTGCGTGGCATCGCCTGGCGTATAAGAGTAGTCGTTGAGCTTCAATCCCTCCGGAAGCTCGAAACAAAATGGACAGCCATGCTGACCACTGAGGCAAATTTGACAAGGGGATTCAACCTTATCAACTTGATGTTGAAATCGGATTGATGATTGGGATTTATTCAAAACTCGCAGTTGTTCCTGTGAGTTTAGAACATACCCAATATATGCTGGGCAAGTCATCATAGAATCATTAAAGACACTTTTTTGTGCCACAAAACTACCCCAAATCGCCGGATGAACAATTTCAGAACGATCATACTTATGTGCAAAAGCAGGGTGGCACTGACGAACTCGGCCTCGATAAAATGGCGGGGAATGGAATGCACGCCATGCTTTCTGATGATAGACTTGATTTCGTAGTTTTAGATTCACTATCACAAAGTGCAACTCAGTGGCATTTAAAGGACTTCGTGTGCATATTGGAGCCCAAATGAGATCACAGAATACAGGGTGTTTTACATTAAGGCGCATATCTGGTTGAAGTGACTGACGCACAAATCTTCGCCCAGAAAACGAGGGATGTGGTAAGCTCTGTCTCTCAAGGAATGCGGACAGGGGGCTTTCCGAGTACTTGCCGGCTGGGGGACTTTCTGAGTTCTTTCCTTGGAGTATGCCTGGACTGTGTTTTGTTCCGCATTCCACCGTCATATCTGTCATTTGTCTCGTGCGCAATACTCTGCGACGTATCCGTCGTGAGTCTGCCTTACCACCAGTGCAACGACTTTCCTTCGCCTGAGATGCTGAGTTAGATGTGTATCTGACCTGGCGTAGATTCCCGTCACAGTCACGGTAGCAACACGCTTTCATACGCTTCCTTTGGCGTCGTCTGATGATATGATTGATTTCACGGCGAGCCTCAAGCTCCAGTTTTAGTTTTGCTCGACGCTGCAGCACTGCACGTTCTTCGGCAAGCGCTCTAAGCTCAGCTTTGCTCCTGAATCGAATCCTTATACGATCTCGTAATTTATTGAGAGCGTCCTCGTCACCAAGATGAGTTACAAACAATCTTCTGAATTCATCAAATTCTATCCACCTACATCAGCCTTGTTGTGCTTACGGACTGACTTGGCCACTAACGCATTGTCATTTCCGTCGAATTCCTGGAGTAGCTCTGATGTGAAGGTGCGCACCTGGTCGCTGCCTAGATTTTTGTTTTTGCCTTGTAATAAAGGGTAAGATGACACGGATGCCATACTCTGAAAGCCCAACCGGAGTGAAAGCAGGCTTCGCGCCTAACAAGCAATTGATTCCCCTGCAGTTTTGTTCATTCACCTTGCTATCTATTGAGTAGCTATGAGCTTTGAATGGCGTGTTGCCAAAGCCAAGATGGCGATGCAGCGATGTGTTGCACCTATACTCTCAAATTAAGCATTTCATTACATGTGGACTGCGAGTGTGCGCGTGGGGCCATCCATCATCAGAAGTCGGAAAGGTGAACGTTCGCTCCGGATGCTCAATGTACCTGCGCAACTCAAATTATACTCGTCTTGTAGGATTGAAGCCATGCGTCAACCTAAAAGTTTGTTGGCCGATACAGCAGATTCCAGCTTAAAATGCTGTGGGGCTGCAACAAATAGCGCATCTCCAAGTGCGTCAACAACATCTGACGCAAAAGCATAAGCCCGCATGTTCAGTTTGGCCTGGACTTTGGATGGCAAAACTAAAAGGTGTCTGAGAACGCGGGATACGCACAGTCACAACAATAAGCTGTCGTTTTTGTGAAGATGATTCCGATATCTGTCCAAAACGCGGACTTGATAGGTTGATCCATGCATTAAGCTTGGACCAGAGGCTTGACCATCGTCCATGTAGTGTCACTTCTGGACCACTTGCAGGTGATTTTTTATGGGCATGCTTCTTGCGCGACGTGTCCATTTCCAGATCAAATGTATAAGCAAAATCATGTGCAATAATGAATGGTTCGTAGAACCTATCAAGGTTGTCAATGTCACGTAAGACTAAGAACTTCGCCGGCATGAGAACTCCAGGGTTATATGTGCTTCTGGGAGAAGCGCGCGCCATGCCTTCCTCAATGTATGTGCTCCGCCAGGTGGAAGCAGTGCTCCATTTACTGATGCGAGTGCAAGACCAACAACAACATCATCATCATCAAATGCTGGGGAACCGGGTTCGATCGTGCCAATCACAACCTAAAATCGCTTTCCCTCATGCGAGTAGCAAAGAAATAATGCGCTAAAAAGGACACTACCATTGGCTCCATCAACCCACGTGATACCAATGTCAGCTGTTTTGAAAACAACAACGAACGTATGTTGGATATCACCTCCTGCTAAATAACGTTCAAGCTCGCGCTTGCTTACCTGTTTGCCACGTAATCTAAGAATCATGGGCGAGCCCTCTAACCTTCCCGGATGCATCAACGTCTATTTCCTGAAAGCTGTCAAAGATCTCATCGATTGAGACCTATGACCGTGGTCCTCGACGATAGCTAAATATAGACCACCTGGTGCTGTGGCCCCTCAGCGGACATAACACGAATCTCGACAAAAGATATGTTGAGTCTAGTCTGTGCATATATATATATCTAAATTGCACGTGGGCTTCTGATTGCGTACATGCAAAAGCTCATAAACGTAGAGGTCACTCTGCATAACTAGATCAGGTTCACAACTATTATCTTTAGGCGCAACGAGTGATTGCGGCTCTTGAAGATACTCTGGAGCAGCTCTCGCTTCTCTCGTGCATACCAGCAGCTCCCGATCCCTCCTTTTTGAGCCAGATTGACGACCTCGGACTGACGGACACGGTAAAACAGTTGTGGCAAATCGAGGAAAGTCTTCGGCTGACGGTATCAGACCATTACAGCGAAGCAATTGATGATGACCCGGGGTCTGATAATATTTTGGGTCGCCTAAACACCACCACCCATAAGTTATGCCGGTATCTCAAAGTCAGGGAGAACTCGCGTTGGTCGCCGACTCCGCCCTCGAAAGAAAATTGTTCCTTACTCAGTTTTCAACAGTCAAAATGCACTGAGCAGGGTTTTTGGCAATCAATCCAACAAGATTAAATAGGTATCTAGCTAATTTTACAGAAATAGCATCCCGCCAACTCTCGACAACGGTACGGAGCCCGAGGGGTTACAGGACTCAGCTGTATCCTTCTCAGGTGGAAGAAAACGCAGCAGATAAACAAATGTGGTGAAATGACCGATCGTTGGGCCATTAGGCATTGTATAGTTGGGTCTTAGGCAAGAACTCACTCAAAAGGAGCTTATTCTAACGCAAGATGCAAAAGTGCTATCGTCAGCGCCAGTTACCGCCTCTCTCACTGCGTGCATTTCAGAGATAGGCCTTGCAACAAAAATTAGAGATACAGAGGAGAGAGCAGGACAAAGAGGTTTTAGCACATCAGCAGACATTATTGAAGATTCGTGCCGAGTTACAGGACATGGTACAACACAATGAGACAAAGATGGCTATGGTTAATTCACGGACGGAAGATCAAATTACTAGGTCTGTACTAGCGTGATTCACTCGAGACTTACAAGAGTATCTTCAGGTCTACAGAACGTCACGCTGGATCCTATGAGCAACTGGCAGCAAAAATTGGGTCACTCGAGTCACAAATCGAAGCTGAACATCAATCCTATCGAGACACTGAGGTAGCAGATACTAATGTTTTCTTACGCATCGGTGTGCAACAGGCAAATCTTCGCAAGAAGAAAGAAAGAGTGGAAGTTGACCTGGCTGCACACGTAAGCTCGATTATCACCTACAGGCTTATGCTTGAATGTAGATTGCCAAATATGATGAGGATATGTGTTCCCTGCTGAATCAGACCAAAAAAATAGAGAACGAAAAAAACCTTGAACGCGACCAACTAATTGAATTAGAAACTCATTTTTTAAAGATAAATACTAATCATAAGTTTCAAAGCGAAGAGATCGCAGTGCTTTCGACCCTCCAACAGCGCCGCTTCTTTGCCAAGGGGAAACTCCATGGCACAATTACGAATATTCAAAGAGTAGTAATCCTCTGAGCAGCGTTCATTTTCTCATGAGGGCCTTGATTGGCACATTAATATATAAGGCCCGTGGCGAGCAAGCAAGGACATTCACACAACAGCTTAGAAATAAAAAGAGTAAAAAAGGGAAATAAGAAGAGTAAAAAGGTTAGATTCAGAGTCTTCAGCCGCAATATTCATACCTTGTGAGTCTAGGTCCCAGACCATGACAGGGAATCTTATTGAGAAATTCGTGTGTTTGCATTGCAACACGTGCTGCTCGAGCTCAGCTAATTAAACTATTTGATGATGCGAGCTTCAAGTTCAAGTTCCCGAAACCAGGGTGTGATCGCCTACTTGATCGCCTAATCCCGAAACCAGGCTACCGTGACTTCATCAGCCTGAGATTAGAGAAGCCTCCGGCCTAATTTGAACCTCGCGCGGTGATACTTATTGCTCTTCTCTCTTCGGCAACGTCCAAATTCCAACGCCTTCAAGTCGTGCCGCCTTTTTGACCGTGACTAATTGAAACTTGAATTCCAAATTCGAGTCTTCACCTACCGTGGCAGCTGGGCCGGTCTCAGGCTGTCTAGTGCGCTAGCATTCAAGTTCCAAGGGCCCGAGTGACGGCGAGTCGGAGCCTGAGTCCCCCCGGGCGCGAATGTACTTGGGCTGGTCCAATGAGCCCGAGATCATCGTAAAAAGCGCACTAGCCGGGGGGGGGGACTACCGTAACAGGTACTCAACACTGGCACGGTACTCAGCTGTTAGGCCCCGCGGCCCCCGCCCCTCAGGCTTGCCGTAAATTTTCAAGTTTTTCGAATAAGAAATAGACCCATCCTCCATGAGTCCTAATTAAGATGAATTGCCCTGCGAATCTTAATACTGCGTGGAGACTTCGAAATTCATAGGGGGGTCAAGCGAATCATGATAGTCGACGTTGATTTTGATTTGGCGCGCAATGAGCGTCACGGTAATGCCACGCGCCGACCGAATGGCGGGAAACTTTTGCTGAGGCGCAGGTTCCGTATGCTAAAATAATGGGCTGTGCAAAGTTTGGTACCATACGGGCAGCGACGCGGTGATGCATGATGGTCCGAGCCTGAGATAAAAACCTGCCCCAAAACCCACTGGCTAACTTGAAAATCGCCCGCCGAGCCTGAGACGTATATAAATTGAACCATAATTACGGAAAAATTCCTAGCGTTCCATATCTATATAGCGTTCCATGTGAACACAGTGTATGTTGGTTTTTTTCGCCCTGTAGATCATATCCAGGGAAGGCAGCGCGGTGCGGGACCGAGGAGCATCTCAAGATTTTGTTGAATCGACTCTCCGGTCGATTTTAGCGTGGCCCGGGCGCGCAGCGGATATCGTCGTCGCGGCTCCTCAGCGCGGACCTTACTAGGCGCCCCCCCCCCCTCGGAAGAAGTCTGAGCAGCTTTGTTTTTACATAATTTTAATCCATTCCTGATGCGCTGGGAGCCCACGAGAAAGTAGCCCAGTGGAGTCTCCCTTCATTCGGTAATAACGTGGTACACGTAACAATACAACAGGATTGATTATGAACGCAACGAATTTGCAGCCTTCATTACTCGATAAGCGTTCTGCCATTGCCAGTGGTATTCAAGCGCAAGCAAGACGTTGGCTAGCCGGGGGCTCCAAACGGTACCTCCGTGCACGAGAAGAAATATGCAAAACTAATTTTGGCATGCTGACGCGCCAGATCATGTTAAGAGTACGAATCAAGATATTTAAGTCTATCGCGAGGAAAGCCATACATCGATTGGCAGCCCTCAGGGCTGAAGAAGTCTCCAAAATCAGCAGCAATGCAGCCATGAAAGCGATTGACTTTGCTAACAAGACGCTTAAAGTCACAAAAAGTAGATACGCAGAATTCCTTCGAGTAGAGGCGGGCGCACAATGGATTTCTGACTACCTTTGCGAGCGGATGTCCAAACCGATCTCGACTCACATGCGGAAGCTCCTCGCACTCAAACAGAGTGACCAAAATCACAAAATATGTACTCGCCAGTGCCTTGGTTTTTTCGCATAAATAGCAGTGCTTTTCTTAAGGTCCAACATTACGGGCTGTGCGTGGCCAATCCGGCATGGTTTGTGAGAACTGTGGAGCAGTGGGCGTATTCCAGTTTAGTTGTCTTCCCTGCAATGGTTACATAGATGCACCCTCAGGAAAAGTGAATTCGCTTCGATTGCAATGCGCTAGCGCTGTACGCGTCGAAACAATAGGTAGTTCTTTCAAAGCCCCCCCCCCAGGGTGAGCCCCATGCACCTAGATCTCAGGGAGAAGCAAACTTGCACGCAGTTCTCCACAATGCTATTGAGATACTCAGGAGGAGGCTTAAGACTGTAGTCCCTGAATTCGCTTCATCCATTCTTGCACTTATCAAAACCAAAGGATCTTGGCTTCATTCAAAACGAATATGTGATGACGATCGGATTTACTTCAAGCAGCGGCTTGAGCAACCTTCATCAGCACGGCGTGCACATCGGCATCGTGGTTTTTTACGTGCCCTTGATGGTGACGTTAAAAACCTCGACAAGGTGACAAAATGCGGTCTGGCGTACTGCTTTGATCGCTCTTCCGCATGCGACGAACAGCGAGCAAAGGAAACTTTGCTTAACTATTGCATGGACCCAAGGGCAGGCAAGCGCAATATTCATAGCCACAAAGGATGGGTTGATATTACCTCCACCTATAAAATGTGGTCAACAACTGGCCTTCATGCTGCAAGGGAAAGTATTCGGCTAGAACACTGTTTGAAACTACAGGCTAGCTGGAGCAAGTTTCAAGGGAAATCCATGAGGCATCAACGTGAGAGTTGTGCCCATTTCCTGTCAATTATCATGCGTGAGCTAAAGAATGAAGCTGAATGTGAGTTTTTATGCATCGATAATGCCCAAGATAGCTCTTACCAGAAGCATGTTAAAATGGTGGAGATAGAGAAAGCACGCTTTGAAGCGGCTGATCGGATCATGCGATTGCTTGCCGAGTACAGGGCAATAAGTTCATTGGAACAATTCAAATATCTTCATATTTCGTGATGACACTGGTGGAGAAAAGCATGACTATTTTAGGTTCAAGTTATCAAACCCGAGCTTGGTGTTTTTCCTTCCTAGATTGAACATCGAGGTATTAGTTAGCTGGATACCAAGAATGCCCTCAAGATGCGCCTAGATGTCCCAGTCTCGTCGGGTGATGGCAGTCAATACGCACTAGTGCTGACCTAGTTCGTAAATCGTGGGTTTGTCAATTAAGCAATCTCAGACCCCGCGCCGAGGAAAGCAGTTTGCCACTAGCATTCGGAGGCTTGTACGGTGAAAGATCAGAAAAATTTTCGCCGCCTATTGTACCGTGACTAGATTCATCTTCTCCTCTCATTTAAAATTACTAGTGTCGTATGAATAGTAATCATAATCCGAGTCCCAGTCTAAGACTCTTCTCCACCAACATGCCATGATGCAGGAGAGAGGGCGGATTAAACTGAAGCCTGACCCTGAGCCCGAGGGTCTCGAGTCTGTGCCGAATTCGCTTTAGGCCGTGACCGTGACCGTGACCGTGACTAGTAGATCGCGTTCCGAGTCTGCTGCAGCGGCGGCGATTGAAAAAGTAACCCCTGCCTGCCAGTCCGGTCTCGGACAGGGCAGAGTACTTCTCGATGGCACTCTACAAACGACTCGGCCAGCGGCCAAGTGGCCGGGAACACGAATCTGCGAATTATCACGCACCACTCCTCTCGGTCTGTGCGCGCACCGCGCGCACCGAATTGGCAGGGCGCAGATATTCCTTGTAGCGACGTCCCTGCCAGGCTTTTGGGCTGCCCACGGCGTTGCGGTCGCGCAGTCCGGCCTAAATAAAGCCTCGTTTCGGTCACCCACGCAGTCGCCCCATTAGGGCTCGCCCGACCCACCCACCCAAAACGTTGTACTGCAGGGGAAGGGGTACGCGGCCGCTCAAAACACGTGCGACGGATCAAGGAGTAGAGAAACAATACACCACCTCGACCGAGGTCGCGGATCGCCGTGATTCCATGCGCGGACGGTTTATTTCGCTACAGTGCCTATTCGTGCCCTCGGCGGGGCTTTCAAGTTTGTAGTCCGCGAGAATCAGACATGCGCCCGCGGTGTGAAAGGGTGGTTCGAGGGGCGCGTCGCGATAGGAGATACGCCCAACGCTGGATGGCGACTGGTCCTTGGGCCAAATGTGCGCGACGCGAGTTGATCTCTGTTTGCTCCTGTCAAAAGCACTAGGCTACAACAGCTCGCCAAGCTTTGATGGCGTGGGCTCACGCGGGCGTCCGCTCTATGGTAATAATTATATTGTCTGTGATTAAAAAACGATTTTCGCAGATAAACGCTCAGCGCAGAGTTGAAGAAGTACAAATAGATGGCCTTGCTCTGCTTAAACTTGTTAGATAGGAACTCAAAAATATTGTGACGTCTAACCGTAGGTAAAGCATTGTCGTGATGCATTGCCCAAGATGGTCGCAGGATCGCTACTGGGGCTCGACAAGGGTTCAATTCTTGAGGTGACGCACTGCTTTCCATTCCTGGCCCCCAGGTCTCAGGATGATTACGAAGATATCGGAGGCACAGAAGAGGATGTGGACGGCGAAGAATATCAGATGGAGATGATGAAAATGCTCAGGGAAGTGAATGTAGATAACAACTGTGTGGGATGGTACAAGTCTATTTATGCGGGGTCATTCTGCCAGACACCTTTAGTGGAGACTCAGTTCAGCTACCAAGATAACCTATGTAATAATTGCGTTGTTCTGCTTTACGATCCTAGTGCAATATGCAATGGGAAATTGAGTGTCAAGGCGTACCAGCTTTCTGAGCAATTCATCACATCTTACAGGGCGAAGTCAAACTCATTTGTGTCGCCCTCCTCCATTTTGGTGCAGCTTCCACTTAAAGTCCGCAACTCTAGCCTTATCACCGCGTTGCTTCACGACGTAAATGAATCCAGACAGCTCAAAATGTGGCTCAATCTTGTAGATCAAAACACCGAATGTACAAATCCCCTGGAACGCCACCTTGAACACTGTTGTCAGTGGGTTGACGACTTGATTGAAGAGCAGGCCAAGTTCCAATACTATCTCCGCAATATTGAGCGTTTCAAAGATCATGCGCGTTGGCTTTCGCAACGTCGAGTTGATATTAATGATGAAGAAGATGATGCGCCCATGTGGAAAAATGCTACGAGCCCACCTCGTCTAGATTCACTTCTCATTGCCAATCAGCTAAAGCAATATTGCCTCGAAATTAACCGATACTCAGCTTTTGTTCTCTCCAAGCTCCAGCTTGAAGTAACTTGCTGCAAAAGGGCATAGTTCTTATACATACCTGATGGTCATTGGACTGATGTACATTCTCGACTTCTCCCTTCGTCTGCAATGAAATAAAAGAATGCCAGCTATCTTGGACTGCAGGAGTCTTTTTCCGCGACCTAAATCTGGATGCGCGAGAAGAGCTTTTCGAGAGTCCGAGAAGAGCTTTTTTCGAGAGCAGCGCAATCATGATGGTGGT